>Ga0066834_10000518_pt1 | contig 18362 bp, 18 predicted proteins | sample ETNtaG_30_FD_66729 | JGI IMG/M metagenome (GOLD analysis project Ga0066834, IMG submission 66729) | Marine microbial and viral communities from oxygen minimum zone, Eastern Pacific Ocean - ETNP201306PF43B | ecosystem: Environmental > Aquatic > Marine > Oceanic | place: Pacific Ocean: Eastern... | reverse complement strand
GGATCATTGCGGATAAAGTCGGACCCTGGCCATAAAGAGCGGTTTGTGGGCCGCGCAGTATCTCAATGCGATCCAGGTTGGTCAGTTCGGTGGACTGTGGCGAACCGCCTACATACACTCCGTCGATAAATACAGTGGCAGCGGAAGTATTTGCAATACCGTTGCGGATTGTTGTCAGGCCACGAATACTAGGGCGGTTTGATGCAGGTTGCCGCCCGGTTGCGGCACTGCTTGAAAACCCGGGAGTATAGCGTGCTATATCAGCCAGTCCGTTCAGACCCAGTTCCTGTATTACTTTATTTGAAAAGACCGAGACCGAGACCGGGACTTCGAATAGTTGTTCTTCCTTTTTCCTGACCACCACGACTAACTCATCAATGGTGGAGCGGGATAATGTCTCATCTGCCGAAGCAGTTATAGGTAAACCACCAACGATAAACAGAATGCTCAGATATAAAGTAAAAACTGATAGCAAGAAAGTTTCCGGTTGTCTCGCTATGCCTAATTTTGGTTCCGCACTATTGACAACATGTACCAGAATTTAGAGATGCAATAGAAAACATCATCCAGATTAGCCGGTTTTTACCAATTAGGACATCTACGTAGTGCGCTGGTACTGTGCCTCGAAGTGGCGAGCGCATCGCCGCGAGGCAGTGCGTTTCAATGTGAGTGCGTCAATCCTTCACCGCCACTTGGCTGCAAGATCAGGCTGAAAGGCCGTTCAATACAGAAGATTTTTATGAAACAGGGCGTTTATTTTTTGTACTCGAACCAGTTGGTAAATTAACGTTCTTTCAATCAATCGAGGCTTTCAAAACGTGTCTCGCGGATCAGGAAGACTGCTGTCAAGAGGGAAACGATTCCTCCAAAAGTCGCCCAGAAGGCCGGTGCTAAAGGGTTCCCCGTTTCCCGGATCAGCCATGTGGCAATCAATGGTGTTGTCCCGCCAAACAAGCCAATCGCCGCATTGTAAGCAAATGCAAGGCCCGTGCAGCGAACGGCAACTGGTATCAACTCAACATTGGCGGCGACCATACCGCCGCCCATTAATGCACACACGGCTACGAAACCGAGTTCTCCCATGAAGATAAGAAGTGGATCGGTGGTGTGCAGCAGGAAAAAAAAGGGTATCGCTCCAAAGGTAAGCAATGCTGCTCCAGCGATAATCAAGGGTTTTCGCCCATATCGGTCTGAAAGCCAGGCGGCGCCCGGAAGCAGCAAGAGTAAAGCTGTCATGCTGATTGTATTAAGGTCGAGAGCAAGCGATTCGGAGAGCTTATCGATTTTCTTGATGTATGTTACCGCATAAATGAAAGCTGTATAAAAGCCGATACCGAGCCCTATATTTAACAACGCAACATTGAGAACAGCCCGGTAATGTTTAGCAAATGTGTCCCGGATCGGATTTGAGCTCGCCGTCACGGCGGTCGCGTGGATTCCTTTACGAACGAGATAACCGGTAATTGCTACGAGCGCACCAAAAATGAAAGGTAGCCGCCAGCCCCAACTTGCAATGTTGTCTTCGCTCAAATTGGAAGCCACGATTGCGCCAACACCAGATCCGAGCAAAATGCCAGCTGTTGCACCCCACATGCCCCAGACAGCTGTAATCGCACGGCGGTTTGGTGCCGCGTGCTCTGCGAGAAATACCAGTGAACTGGTGTATTCGCCGCCAACCGACAAACCCTGCACAATGCGCAAAACGATAATTGCAATAGGCGCAAGAATTCCAATGCTTGCATAGGTCGGCAAACAGCCAATCAACACGGTTGGAATAGCCATCGCCAGCACGGATAGCATCATCGCACGTTGGCGCCCCAGCCGGTCACCAATTGCTCCAAACACGAGTCCACCCAATGGCCGCACCAGGAATCCGGCAGCGAATGCGCCAAAGGCTGCTATCAATGAAACCGACGGATCACTTGAAGGAAAGAACTGTGATCCTATAACGGCAGCAAAATATCCGTACACAGCAAAATCATACCATTCCATGATATTGCCGATGAGCCCTGCAGCAATAACCCTGCTCTTTGAATCATTATGTTCTTTGATACTAGAATTCCACCTTCTGGTTTATATTTTTCTGCTGTTGGCGGTTTAATTATACCCAATATCTGATCTTATGCTATTAAACCATTGTGGATTTATGGCGGTCTGATTTTAAGCGATGTATGAGCCTATCCAAGTTAGCAGGCACGCTGCTTATCGAAGTACATTTTTGTGCGTATCGACAAGTTGCGCAATCTTGGCGCAGCTAGCAATGTCGAGACAAACAACGCCAGCGAGCACTAAGGTCAGCCGATGTTCGCGACCGGATAATGGAAAAGTGGCAGGCTCAGCCGGCGTTTATATGACATCAAAGCCGTGCAGCGAGCCGGCTGCCGTGATCAATAGCGCGCTTGGCATCGAGTTCTGCAGCCACATCGGCGCCGCCGATTATGTGAGTGGGAATGCCGGCAGATTTCAGCGGTTCCTGCAGTTCTTGCAACGGTATTTGTCCTGCGCAAAGCACGATGTTGTCAACATCGATCCAGGTCGGGCGCTTATGCTTCTTGCCATAAGTGATTAAGAGTCCCTCGTCGCCGATGCGCTCGTAGTTAATGCCGCCGATCATGCGGACATTGCTCATCTTCAGTGTCGCGCGATGAATCCAGCCGGTGGTTTTGCCCAGCCCGGCGCCGTGTTTACCGGCTTTACGTTGCAGGAGTGTTACCTCCCGGACGGGGGGCTCTGGCTGCATTCGTTCAGCAGCGATACCGCCGCGCGCTGCAGACGGATCGACGACGCCCCACTCGGCCAGCCATTCGTCGAGATGCATCGTGGGAGAACTGTGGCTTTGCAGAAGGTATTCTGCGACGTCGAAGCCAATACCCCCGGCACCCACGATTGCCACGCGCTTGCCAACGGGTACCTGCCTGCGGAGAACATCAATGTAACTAAGTACTTTCGGATGGTCCTGTCCTTCGATTTTTGGATTCCGCGGCGCGACCCCGGTTGCAATCAGTACACTGTCGTAAGCTTTGCTTATTAAGTCGTCAGCGCCAACGCGGGTATTCAGGTGCACTCGCACTTGCTTCAGCTCGATCTGTCGCTTGAAGTAGCGCAACATCTCATGGAATTCTTCCTTGCCCGGAATCACTTTGGCCATATTGAGCTGGCCGCCGATTTCTGCTTCCGCCTCGTACAAATCGACTGCGTGGCCACGCTCGATCAGCACCAGGGAGGCCGCGAGGCCCGCCGGTCCCGAACCCACAACGGCGAAACGCCGACGAATCCTGGTGGCTACGTAGTTCAGTTCTGTCTCGTGACAGGCTCGCGGATTCACGAGGCAACTACTTATCTTGTTGGCGAAGGCATGATCCAGGCAGGCCTGATTGCAGGCGATGCATACATTGATCTCATCGGCACGCCCGTCACGCGCCTTCTTCACAAATTCGGGATCGGCCAGCATGGGTCGTGCCAGTGAGACCATATCGGCGCAACCCTCTGACAATATCTGCTCCGCAGTGGCCGCGAGATTAATACGATTGGAAGTTACCAATGGAATGGTTACTTCGCGTTTCATCTTCTTCGTCACCCAGGTGAAGGCGCCGCGCGGAACTGAAGTGGCGATAGTCGGAATCCGTGCTTCGTGCCAGCCGATACCCGTGTTGATGATCGTGGCACCGGCGCGTTCAATCGCTTTTGCCAAAGTTACTGTTTCGTCCCAATTGCTGCCTGCGGGAATCAGGTCGATCATGGACAGACGGTAGATAATAATAAAATCATTGCCCACGGCTTCTCTGGTTCGTGCGACGATCTCGACGGGCAAACGCATGCGCTGTGAATAGTCACCACCCCACTTGTCTGTGCGTTGGTTGGTGTGTGTGACCAGGAATTCATTAATGAAGTATCCTTCCGAGCCCATAATTTCGACACCGTCGTAGCCGGCATCTTGTGCCAGTTGAGCGCATCGAACAAAGTCCTTTATTTGTTTCTCCACACCGGAGGTAGATAACTTCCGTGGAGTGAACGGTGTGATGGGTGAGCGTATGGGCGAGGGTGCTACCGACAACGGATGGTAGGCGTAACGTCCGGCATGCAGTATTTGCATCGCGATTTTTCCGTCCTCGGCGTGAACTGCTTTTGTAATCAGCTGATGCCTGGCGGCCTCGCCCCGGGTGGTTAGCTTGCCGGCGAAGGGCTTTACCCAGCCGGCACGGTTGGGCGCATAGCCACCGGTAATGATCAGGCCGACATCACCTCGTGCGCGCTCCGCAAAATAGCCCGCCAGGCGCTCGTGCTTGTTGCCGTCTTCCAGACCCGTGTGCATGGAACCCATGAGTACCCGATTCTTCAGCGTAGTGAAGCCGAGATCCAGTGGTGCGAGCAGATGAGGGTAATTCTTGTTTATCAATTTATGTCCTTCATTATGACGAACAGCCGGTTAATGGCCGGGGTAAATTTCTCGCGGTTCTGTCACCTTGATAATAAACGTACTCTGACCCTTTTTCTTGTCAAAACGTGTGTTTAAGGTGTGCGGCATGAGTGTCATGGGTGCCTGAGCAAATGCCATCGTCGTTCCGCCTCATGGACGATAGGTTTTGATCGGCGCAGAATGTAAGGCTAACCTGGAGCGCTAAGCCATGATGCTTTTAAACCCGAATAAATACGACCGTCCCTACCTTGATGAGAAGTCCCGCGAACTCATGTGCAAGACCATTGAGTTCTTCGAGACCAGGGGCAAGGCGAAACTCAAGGCGGACGATTATGACCGTACCTGGTACGCGGACTTTTTGCAGTTCGTGAAGGAGAACGGGATATTCGCCCAGCTACTGACCCCCGCAGATATGGGCGATGGCGACACCCGCTGGGACACCCGGCGCAACTGTGAATTCAACGAGATACTGGGCTTTTATGGGCTTTGCTACTGGTATACATGGCAGGTAAGTATCCTGGGCCTCGGCCCGCTCTGGATGTCGCAGAACAAAGCCATTCACGAATGCACGGTCAGGGCTGTCAGGGAGGGCGGTATCTTCGCCTTCGGCCTGAGCGAACAGGCTCACGGCGCCGATATCTACTCCAGCGATATGCAACTCACGCCACAAGATGATGGCACTTACCTTGCCAATGGCAGCAAGTACTATATCGGCAATGCTAACGAGGCGGCGTTGGTGTCGGTTTTCGGTGTCGTTGAAGGAACCGGTGAGTATGTGTTTTTTGCGGTTGAGAGTCGCCACGATAACTACGAGCTGGTTAAAAACACGGTGGCCAGTCAGAGTTATGTAGCCGAGTTTAAGCTCAATGACTACCCCATTACCGAAGCCGAGATTCTGTCCCGTGGTGGCGAGGCCTGGAATGCCGCACTGAACACGGTGAACATCGGCAAATACAACCTGGGGTGGGCGTCGATCGGCATCTGCACCCACGCCTTCTACGAAGCCCTGAACCACGCCTCGACCCGGCAACTTTACAAGATGCTGGTCACCGACTTTCCGCATGTTAAGCGTATGTTCAGTGAAGCTTTTGCGCGGCTGCTGGCTATGAAGCTTTTCGCCTTGCGGGCCTCCGACTACATGCGTTCGGCCACCAGGGATGACCGCCGTTACCTTCTCTATAACCCAATGGTCAAGATGAAGGTTACCACGCAGGGTGAGGAGGTCATCGATCTCATCTGGGATGTAATTGCAGCCAAGGGGTTTGAGAAAGACATGTATTTTGAGATGGCGGCCCGCGATATCCGTGCTCTGCCCAAGCTTGAAGGAACGGTGCACGTGAACATTGCGCTTATCGTGAAGTTCATGCCCAACTATTTTTTTGGCCACGCAGACTTGCCCGAAGTGAAGGTGCAGAACCAGGCTGCCAATGACGATTTTCTTTTCGATCAGGGACCGGCCAAGGGTCTGGGTAAAATTCGCTTCCACGACTACGAGCAGGCATTCTTAGCAAGCGACAATGTCAACGTCGACATTTTTCGCGAACAGATCAACGTCTTCAAGATGTTCCTGGCGACCCAGACCCCTGACGAAAACCAGCGCAAGGACACTGATTTCCTGATGGAGTTGGGCGAACTTTTTGCCCTGGTGGTTTACGGGCAGCTTATTTTAGAGAATGCGCCCCACCACAACATCGGTGACGACATGATTGGCCAGATTTTCGATTTTCTGGTTACCGATTTTTCCAGGTTTGCTTTGCGCCTGCACGGCCGGTCCGCTACTACCGAAGCCCAGGCCGAGCTATGCAAGCAAATGATGCGTCGCCCGGTGGCCGATCACGACCGGTTTGGGAGGGTCTGGAAGCAGGTTCTGGGTCTGGCGGGGAGCTACAAGATGAAACCGTAAACAGTGCCGGCGCTGGATTCCAGCCTGCTGGTACCTGTGGCTGGGCTTGATGACGGGTGCGTCATCAAGCGGCCATACTTAAATCCGGATGCTTGGATCAGGATGTTGGATTTTTGGCAGTTGAGCGACTGCTTTCGGGACCACAACAGGCCTCCGAGGTCTGTACAGGGCAGGCTATTTATAGAATCTTAAGGCCTGTTTCCTGGAAGAGTGATGAAATTGTGCCAACAGGATGTCAATAAGGTTATTGTTACAATTTTCATGATGGTGGGTTGTGGTGAAAGCTGAATTTCTCGATTGTATTCAACGTGTGCAGCAATTTCTGGCGGCCGGTGATCTTGAGCAGGCCGCCAGAAATTGTAAGCAGGCCGCCAGTTTGGAGCCGGCAAATGGTGAGGTGCTGCATATGTTAGGCATGATTACCGCCAGGCAGGGAAACCATCAGCAGGCGATCCATCATTTAAAGGCAGCAATTAAATGTGAGCCGGGTTCACCGGTCTATGGCAACAACCTCGGTATTGCCTATTGCGAGACGGGTCAGTTTGATGAGGCCATGGAATGCTATAAGCAAGTCATTGCATTGCATCCGGACTACGTTATTGCGCATAAAAATCTTGGGCAACTGTATCTGGAAGCAGGCGATTTCAAAGCTGCAAAAGCTTGTTTCAGTGAGGCCATATCGCGGAGTCCCCAGTATGCTCCGGCATATTTTGCATTGGGTAATTTGTTTTATGTCAGCGGACAACTACTCGATGCTTCAGCTAACTATCAGAAGGCTCTAGAAATACAGGATGATCCGGGGGCTCGATTTGGACTGGCCAATGCTCTTGGCGACATGGGTGCTTGTCAAAAAGCCGCAGACCTTTATCAGGAAATAGAGGCTGTGACTCCGGACAATCCGGGTCTTCAGAACAATCTTGCCAAGGTGTTGCTCAGGCTGGGGAGGGCCGAGGAGGCTGTTGTTTGTTATGACAGGGCGATAGCTCTTCAGCCGGACAACCCCATGCCGCGTAATGGTTTGGGAATGGTAATGATGAATCTGGGCCTGCCGGGCGAGGCGATTGAACATTTTCGCAAGGCTCTTGCAAATAAACCCGATTATGCGCAGGCACACTCTAATCTTTTGCTGAACATGAACTATATTGAGGATGATCAAGAAAAGATATATGCCGAAGCATTGCAGTTTGATGTGCAGCAAAGACAAAAATCAACCCTTTTGCAGCCTTCTTTTGCAAATATAAAGACAACTGAGAGGAAGCTGCGGATAGGTTATGTTTCCGGTGACTTTCGTAGTCATTCAGTTGCATATTTTGCATTGTCACTACTGGAAGCTCATAACCGGGATCAGTTTGAAATCTACTGTTACTCTAATAATCCTCTCCAGGATCATATTACTGAGCGATTCAAATCGCTTGCGGATCACTGGGCTGTGATTCGTGGTGTGCCAGACCAGGTGGTAGCTAACCAGATAAGGTCTGATCAAATCGATATTCTTGTTGATCTCACGGGACATTCGAACGACAACAGAATCATAGTGTTCATGCATAAGCCGGCGCCAGTTCAGGTCTGTTGGCTGGGTTATGCCAACACGAGCGGTCTTCAGGCAATGGATTACCGGATAACAGATCAGGTCGCTGACCCGATCGGCGAGGCAGATGATCTGTATACAGAGCAACTTGTTCGGCTTCCGGGTGGATTCCTCTGTTATCAGAGTGACGATCGGAGTCTGCCTGTTTCGGCGCCGCCGCAAGAAAGCGCCGGGCATGTAACATTCGGTAGCTTTAACATGCTCAGGAAAATAACGACAATGGTTATTGACACCTGGTCGGAGATATTAAGAGCGGTACCGAATTCGCGCCTGATAATGAAAGCGGGATCTTTGGAGGATGAAAAAGCCAGAACATATTTCCTGAATATGTTCGACGAACGTGGGATTGCTTTGGATCGTCTTGAGTTGCTGGGTATGTTGCGTGAAAAGAGCCAGCACTTCGGGCTTTATTCGCAGATTGATATCGCGCTTGATACCTTTCCGTACAATGGTGCGACGACAACTTGTGAAGCACTGTGGATGGGGGTTCCGGTAATAACCCTGAGCGGGCGTTGTCATGTCGGTAGGCTGGCTTCCAGCATCCTGCATCAGGTGGGTCTGACAGAATTTATTGCACATGATCAGGCGTCATATCTGTCGTTGGCGCAGTCCCTTGCCGATGATGTTCAACAAAGGGCTGCGCTGCGAGCGAACCTGCGCGAGCGCATGCAAGGCTCTGCATTGATGAACCCGGCTGCTTTTGCGCTACAGATGGAAAATACCTATCGACATATATGGGGCTCCTGGTGCGAGGAGCGCGGTTAGGTCATGTATTTGTGTGCGCGGACAGAGTATTGTCATTATCTGCGACTGTAATCGGGGATCAGGGCGATGCCCGCCGCTGTCCAGGGGTTCTCCTGTAAAAAATGGTTGTCGTCATGTCAGCTATTAGCTCAAGGCATGTATTCCATTTTTAATGGTAAATATAAAATTTAAGCTGGTTCTCTACAGAGAAGCAGGCGATTATCTTCCGGGCGTTTATCTGCAGATTATTTTATGGGGTTAGGCATACTGTGAACCCAGGTGGGTTGTTAATTTGCTCATCATGTATAGTAGAGTTTGATTCCCCATGATGCTTCATGGTTAGGCATGGTTAGTTCATTTGATTCGATTCTGAATTGCAACCGTTGACTGAATTTGGCTCAGCCTGTATTGATGCTTTGATGCAGAAGAACTTAAATTTTTTTGGAGGTAGGTGTGAAGGTATTAGTGACTGGTGGAGCAGGGTATGTCGGGGTTGTGTTAAGCAAAGCTCTGTTGGATCAGGCTCATAAGGTAACGATATTAGATAATTTTATGTATGGTTATGATTCGGTGATGCATCTGATTCCAAATCATAATCTTAGTGTGATCAAGCGCGATATTCGGAACGATTTGAGTGATCTCATTAAGGATTATGATGCTATTTTTCATCTTGCCGGAATCAGCGGCTATCCAGCATGTGAAGCAAATCCCAGTGCCGCACACTATATTAATGTCGATGCCACCAGGAAACTTGTAGATCTATTGTCAAAGGATCAGCTTTTGGTCAACGCATCTACAACATCTTTCTACGGTAATACAGATGCCATATGCACGGAGGAGACGCCGATAAAACCCACCAGCCTCTATGGGATTACGAAGCACCAGGCAGAAGAGGTGATGATGGAAAGGGAAAATTCAATTTCTCTGAGATTCGCCACAATTTTTGGCGTCAGCCCAAAGATGCGCGTTGACCTGTTGGCCAATGACTTTGCCTATCGGGCGGTACATGAGCGATGCATTGTTCTGTTTGAGCCACTTGCGCGAAGGACGTTTATGCATATTAACGATGCCGTGCAGGCATATCTGTTCGCTCTCGAGCATTCGCAAGCCATGCAGGGGCATATCTATAATGCGGGTAAGGAAGAGATGAACTTCACCAAACTTGAGATTGCCGAGCAATTGAAAGCGATTACGAATTGTGAGCTGATTCAGACAAAAATTGACGATCCGGATATGCGAAGTTTTACCATCTCATTTGAGAAAATAAGGCAGCTTGGTTACAAAACTACCTGTTCCATGGAGCAGGGCATTGAAGAACTTGTCGAGCTGTACCAGTTTTATAAACCGTTCTCTACCTACCAAACCATTTAGTTGCAGCAGGTGTGGAATAATCTGAAGAGCCTATGGAAATTATCAAACAAGACGATCGCATCATGGCGATTATTCACCGTGCTGAGGACTGGAGTGAGGGTCTTAATTTCATAACGCCCGATTCCCTTTTTATTCAGGTCGGAACCTGGCAGTACGATAAAGGCACTCATTTGGATTCTCATATTCATAAGGAATATGAAAGACCGGTTACAAAAACTCACGAAATGGCCTATGTAAAGAAAGGTCGTCTGAAATTATTTATTTATGATGAGGAAAGAAAGAAAGTCGGTGACTATATTCTTGGGGCAGGAGACTTCGTGGTCCTGGCTGAAGGAGGGCATGGGTACGAGATCCTTGAGGATGACACCCAGGTTCTGGAGGCGAAAACAGGGCCTTTTGTGAGCGTTGATAAAGACAAGGAGAAGTTCTGAGTGCCGGCCCAGGATTTTATTCCGCAGATGGAGCCTTGTCTCGACGAAAAAGAAGTCGAGGCCATGACTCGATACCTGCAATCCGGAGGATGGCTGACCGAATTCAGGGAGACCCAGGAATTTGAGCGACGTATTGCAGAGTATACGGGTGCCCGTTTTTGTTTCGCAGTCAACAACGGAACCATTGCTTTAACTTCATCTTTGCTCGCGTTTGGTATCGGGGTTGGTGATGAGGTTCTGGTGCCGGATCTAACTATGATAGCTACAGCCAATTGCGCAACGCTTATCGGGGCAAAGCCAATATTTGTCGATATTGATAAGTCGTCGCTATGCATGGACATTGAGAAGGCAGCTGAAGCAATCACGCCCAGAACAAAGGCATTGATTCATGTTTCTTTTAACGGTCGAGCAAATGATTTAGATGAGTTCATAGAGCTTTGCCGACGTAAAGATATTTATTTAATTGAGGATGCCGCCCAGTCTTTGGGCTCGACCTGCAAAGGCAGGCATTTAGGAACATTCGGAGAGATAGGCGTTTTTTCCTTTAGTTCGCCGAAGATTATTACTACTGGTCAGGGTGGGGCTCTCGTTACGGATGATGAAAATATCGCCGCTCGTCTCGGGAAAATAAAGGACTTTGGCAGGCTGGGGGGCGGGAACGACGTACATGACTCGATCGGCTACAATTTTAAATTTACTGATCTTCAGGCAGTTATCGGCAACACGCAAATGAGCAATCTGGATTGGAGAGTTAGTAGAAAAAAAGAGATATACAATATTTATTCAGATCGACTTTATGACATAGAGGCGTTAGAGCTTATTCCTACGGAAACAGACGAAACGACACCGTGGTTTATTGATGTTTACGTTGATAATCGGGATATTTTGCAGGATTATTTAACTCAGAACGGGTTCGGGTCTCGGCCTATTTATCCGCCCATTCATTCTCAGCGTGCCTATGGTTATGGCGCTTCTTTTCCTGTCACAGAGCACTACTCATCAAGAGGGCTGTGGCTTCCTTCTTCACTTCTCCTGACTGATGACGAAATTAATAGAATTTGCGATACAGTGAAGAAGTATTTCCGGGAGCTATAGTTTTGCTGCAACTTCATCTGGGATGCGGTGAACGCTACATACCTGGTTTTGTTCATGTTGATCTGGCCGAGCATTCGCACATTGATAAACAGTGTGATGTTCGTGATTTGTCCTTCCTGGAGGATAAACAGGTCGATTTGATTTATGCGTGCCATGTTCTTGAGTATTTTGACGGTCTGGAAGTCGTCGATGTTCTAAAGGAATGGAGGCGGGTTTTGAAACCGGGGGGGATTCTTCGCCTGGCTGTTCCAGATTTTAGTGCGCTGATTAAAGTTTATGAACTGACCGGCGATTTAAAAAATGTACTCGGTCCCTTGTATGGGAGAAGAGAGATCCCGGGGACAAAGCCTCTGAGCCGGATTTATCACAAGACGGTTTATGATTATGAATCTTTGCGGCAGATTCTCCAATCATGCGGTTTCAAGGACGTTCAAAGGTATGACTGGAGAGAAACCATTCATAAGAACCATGACGATCATTCGCAGGCATATTTTCCGCACATGGATAAAGAGAATGGCCTCCTGATCAGCCTGAATGTTGAAACATATCGCTAAAGCCCGTCTGTGCCGGGATTAAGAACTTATAATCGGCACATAGGTGTTCCTGAATTCAGTGGGCCTGCTCCTGTAAAAATTATCCATGCCAAAGCCTGGGCCGTGTTGGTGTCGGGTGGCCTGGTAATGAGCATTATTTGTCGTGTGTGGTGTAGTGGCAGCGCACGCAGTCATGATTCTGATCCAGTTCGAGGATAACATCAGAAATTTCCGGTAGTGTGGCAAAGCCGGTTCTGGTCAGTCGTTCATAGTGCTGCATAAACTCAGCAAGTTGTTTTCGATCCATGATGCCGGGGTCATCATTGGCGGAACTTGCGGCAAGTTTTTCTTCTTGCACAAGGCGCCAGCGAAATACAGCCTCAAAGTCGGGTGCCTGTAAAAAGAACAGGTAATCCAGTTTGGCAAATAAAGTTTCATACCCGGTCTCAAGTTGCCTGTTCACATGCTGCCGCCACGTGCCGGTCGGATCCCTGTCACGTTCAAGTTGATTGACTGGTTTCGATAATGCGGCTGAGGTTTGTGCCGAACTGCCGACACACCATCCTTCAAGAATTATGAGATCGATCGGGCCGGTCACAACAGGCCAGGTCTCTGCGGCAGCGCGATCATCCTGTGCTTTGTCAAATCGTGGCAAGGGCAATGTATTTAGTGAGTCGAGGCTGCCAAGTTCCTCGATGCAGGTCGATAGTAATTGCAGATCGTGCGTGCCGGGGACACCTCGAGTCATTAGCAACGGGTGGATCGTCTTGCTTAGCTTTCTACGTTCTTCTTTCGTCAGGTAAAAATCGTCAATTGACAGCACTGCGACGCGCCAGTTATCAGCTTCGGTGAGCGCAAGTTTCAGGTAATCTGCCAGCGTTGATTTGCCGGTTCCCTGGGCACCGTTTATACCGAGCAACAGGGTCTCTCCGGTTTTCTGCTGTTGTTGCAGCCATGAGACCAAGGGGTTGTAGTGTTTATCAATCAGGCGATTAAATTCTTTCGGTAATTGATGTTGGCGAATAAAATTATTTATGTTTGGTTTCATAATCATGAGCAGTCTATGCATTAATGCTGATCAGTAGGTTCCCGCAAATAGAGATACAAAATCCCTAACCAGATCCATTAATTGTAGCGAGTTATGCTGGCCATGAGTGCTGTTACTGAATGGCAGGCAGGATGCGTTCGCCGATTAGTCTGATGCCCTGCTCCGGATAATTTTTTACTTCCAGACAGATTTCGGTTAGGCCGATGTCTTTGAATTCAAGCAGGTGTTCGATTATTCGGTCGAGGTCGTCAACACCACCCGTCAGTGTCAGGTTATCGACACACTGATCCAGCAATTCATCGGGTACGCCGTCGACAGAGCTCTCGTTTTTCGAAGCCATGGCATAAATCTGTGGGATGTGCTCGAGGATGATTGCGAAATCTTCTGCGCTCATAAATTCACGCATCATGTATTCACGGAAAATTGCACGGAAGCCGATCCAGCGTTTTGCTTCATGCCGTGCTTCTTCGGGATCGTCATAAACATACCAGGCCATGAAATTGTTGCAACGAAAGCCTGCGGGTGAGCGACCAATTTCGGCCATGCGCTCATGTACGGTATTTATCGCGCTACGCGACAGTGAAGGTGACAGGTCGCTCATGAAAATACCGTCCGCAAATTTTGCAGCCATTTGTAACATTTGTGGGCGGTTTGCACCGGCATAGAGGACGGGGGGTTCGGCCGTAACCCATTGTGGATCATAGTTGCTTATTCTGAATAACTCTCCCTCGTAACTGAACGGGCGGCTGGTGCACATGCCTTTGACAATTTCGAGGCACTCACGAACATAGCGGACTCGTTTTTCAAATGGAATGTCCAGCGCCATGACAACTTCGCCGCCGCCGCCGATCATTGTTTGTGCGCGGCCGTTGGCAATCTCATTCAGTGTCAGCAACGCCATACCTATTCGATATGGGTGCATCTCGTATGCATTAAGCGCCATGGGTGCGACCCGGACAGATGTCGAGCGGCGCGCGAGGTCGGACATATTCGTTAGCGGATCGCGGCCATCGAGATAGCTCGCATTCCAGACCGTGCGGATACCGTACTGTTCGGCTAACAGGCCGAGTTCGGTCAACCGGTTCTGAGGCAGGGAGGAATCTAATACGAGATCAATGTCAATTGTCATGCGCCGGCTTTATGAGTCGAATATCCGTGCCCAAAAAGTGGCTTGGTTTACTCTCCAGCATGTCGACAGCTTCATTCAGCGCTTGTTTGAAAATGTCAGACTTTACAAAATCAGCAAATTTGCTTTTTGTTTCCCAATTTGAGTAAATCATCATCGAATTAGGTTGAAAAACGTCCGCAAAGAGTTTTGTCTCAACATGGCCGTCACAGTTCTTCATCGTGTCGATCAACTGCATCAAGGAATTCTTGAAATCTTCGATACATCCGTGCTTCACCTCGTAGTTGAGGCCAAATGTTTGCATATTTCCCTCTCCGGTATTTCTTGAGCTTCAGGTTGCGTATATTCTACCCCGTTAATTAATGGGACTGACCGCATATTTTTTGCCAGATAATTTTAAGAAAGATAATTGTACTTACTAATCAGTAGTTTAGGAGTATTTGACGGTAAATGCCATGCCGCGTAATCAGGTCATTGTCCACGGTGCAGCTAATGCGCATTTCATCTTTATCGTCGTGAGGGTTTGGTGAGACATACAGAATGTTTTGCATATTTCATATCAGTCATCTGTCAGTGAGCAATATTTTTTTTAAAATTGATAAAATAGAGTTTAAGGATGTTGTTATGTATGCGATCAGTTGTGGTGGTTGGTTCGACTTCTACTGATTTCTAACTGGCTGACTCTAAACCGGATGTAATTTTTGCGAGCGCACCCATGCCTTTTGTTGTTACCGAAAACTGTATTAATTGTAAACACACGCACTGTGCGGATATTTGCCCGGTGGATAGTTTTTATGAAGGTCCGAATTTTCTTGTGATTGATCCGCGGGAGTGTATTGACTGTGCAATCTGCCCGTCTGCATGCCCGGTTGATGCCATCATGGAGGAGAGAGAGGTGCCCCAGGAGCAACGGGGATTTATTCGCTTGAATGCAGAGTTGGCAGCCATCTGGCCCAATATCTCCGAAAAGACCGCGCCACTACCCGATGCTGAGGAATGGGACGGAGTGCCCGATAAATTGAAATTGCTGGAGCGCTAATATTTTTTGGGCAGACCCCGGTTTTCAGCCAACCTGATGCGGCTAGTAGTTTCTTTTTTCTTTCAGGTTGCCGTCTCTATCATAGAACTCCCAAAGACCATCCAGAATACCGTTATTGTAGTTTTCAGTTTTACCCAGTTGGCCGTTGTCGTAGTAAAACTCCCAGGAGCCTTCCATGTCACCGTCATGGTAGCGACCCTTTTTTCTCAATTGGCCATTTTCATAGTAGGCCTCCATGGGGCCATCCAGTTTACTAAGGCCATCCAATGAGCCGTGCACATAACTGCCTTTCGAGCGCAGTTGTCCATTTTCATGGTAAGTCTCGAAAGATCCGTACTGTTCACCATTTCTATAGATTGATTTTTCTTCCAATTGGCCGTTTTCATGGTACCTCTCGAAAATACCATGCGGCCTGCCCCTTATTGAGCCGCCTTTAACTTTTAATTGTCCGCTCTCGTAGTACATTTCCCAGGGGCCGTCTCGTTTTCCTTTTTTATAATTCCCTTTAAATTCCAGTTGGCCGTTCTCATAGTACATTTCCCATGGCCCCTCCTGGAGGCCATCTTGATAGCTTCCCTTTGCTTCCAATTGTCGAGCCTTGGCGCCCCATATCCATGGGCCATCCGGAAGCAAACTAACCAGTTTTAACAGCCAGCGGAATTTTGTAGCCATAATTCAGTTCTCAAATGGGAAATGGCTCATCCGACCAAGAAAAGATCCTGATGGTTTATTGCAGAATGCCATCTTTGTACAATTCAGACGGGCCATCCAGTTCGCCATTATTGAATACACCTCTGGTTTTCAATTGACCATTTTCGTCGTAAGACTCATATACACCATCTTGCTTGCCATTTTTGTAGTGTTCTTTAACTATTAAGCGACCTTTTTCACAGAATTCTTCAAAGGGACCCTCTCGCTTTCCGTTTGTATATTTTCCTGTTGATTTTAACTGGCCGTTTTGGTGGAAAGTTTCCCAGATCGCACCCTGCTTCCCTTCTGTCCAGTTTCCTTTGGATTCCAGTTGACCGTTATTGTGGAAACTTTCCCACAGGCCATCACGTTTGCCGTTTTTGTAGAGTCCTTTGGATTCCAGTTGACTGTTTTCATGGTATGACCGGTAGTCGCCCTCGCGTTTATCGTCCTTGTGGCTTCCATGAGACCTTAGCTGACCATTGTGGTAGAAAATTTCAAATGCCCCATTCCGTTTGCCAACTATGTAATTACCTGTGGATTTTAACTGACCGTTATCGTAGAAGAACGCCCATAGTGCATCTCTCTTCCCGTCAATATAGGTTTGCTTTTCCCGTAACTGACCATTGCTGTGAAACCACTCCTGGGGGCCATCTAACTTGTTATCTTTATAATGTCCCTTGAATTTGATCTGACCGGACTCGAAGTATCTCTCCCACGGGCCATTCTCAACCCCGTATTTGTAGAATCCTTTGGATTCCAGTTGTCCATTCTCGTAGTACGTCTCCCATAGTCCGTCCTGGTGGCCGTCTTTGTAACTGCCGGTTAATTTTATTTGACCGTTTTCGTGGCGGGATTCAAAGTGGCCATCTGTAGGAGTGCGGTTCAGGAAAGATTTGAACCATGAAAGGATGTTTTTATTCATATCGGGGTAAACATATTCTGCTATTCAAGCAAAAAATTCCAGTTTGGGTGGATGCTCAAGTTGTGGGATGGATGCTCGGATTGTTGCCGATCTCACCTCTTTGCGGGGCTTCATCATCACATCCAAGAATAGCTTAAATCCTAAAGTTGAACTTTTGTGCTGGATTTTCGCAGATGCGTCCCTTGTATTTGAAGCCCCACGGGGGGCAGGTATTACTGAGGCTGATGTAGTCAAATTACCGGCAAACACTCACTCTCCGTCTGTTTTATTAGGTTTATTACGTATATACATTGTACCTGCTGCTCTGTAAATTACTGAATAGTGATAGTTTTATTAAACTACATTGTAAAATTGACCTTGTAAATTATTTTCTGCTAAAGCTGGAGATTCCCAATTTTGGTTATATTTGATTTAAGGTCTATATTTTTCTGGGGTTGGTTATGTTAAGTCCTGATTCATACCAGAATATGTTTGATAATTCGCGTCCGGTGGTTATTGCTGGCAGTGAAGGCAACGTTATTGCCCAGAATAAATCCGCCAAGCGATTGCTGGGGTCGGGAACCGGTAAATATTGCTGGGATCTCATGGGCTCACTCGAAAACACTGATAATTTGCCGTGTCGTGAAGGATGCGTAGTCAAACTATTGTCAGTTGGTAAGGATTACACCCTGAATGCCGAGATCAAGCTGGGGGGCCAGCGTAACCAGCTCAGCTGTGTCCCGGTAAGCGGGATGGTGGTCTGTACCTTAAGCCATGTGGGCAATGATGCGCCGAAAGCCTGGCAGATTCTGAGTCCTCGCGAACAAGACATACTGACGCTGCTTGCTGAAGGGCAAACCACTTCATCTGTAGCGGCTCATCTGGGCCTTAGCCAGTCCACGGTGCGAACGCATGTTGAGAGGATGCGCAGCAAGCTCAGCGTTGCTACCCGCGCAGCAATAGTGGCAGAAGGTTTCCGCCTTGGCTATCTGGATTAGTTGGCGGTGTAGGTCATTTGGCGGACGCGAATGAACCTGATTTTCAATTACAATTGTAAATTATAAAGTGAACCGTAGAGATATGCTTTGGCGGTCGCTATTTCAAGGAGCCTGATAATGAGTAATGCAAATCAACAAAACTTGGCATTATGGCTGGTAAATAAGAAAAACTGGTTAACCCATTTTTTGATTGTTGCCACTATATGTATTGCCGGTCTTATCTATCTTGGTGGGGCGACATATACCGGGGCTCCGCCACTGGTTGATTATGTATCGGCCACCGGCGAAACAGTGATTTCCCAACAGCAAATCAAACGCGGACAGGAACTGTTTCACATCAGAGGCCTGATGAGCTACGGCTCATTCTGGGGTGATGGTGCTGAACGAGGGCCGGATTTCACCGCCGATGCTTTACATCGGACTGTCATTGGTATGAGAGGCTTCTATGCTCAGGAAAAGGAGAATAGCGGCGTAG
>Ga0066834_10000513_pt1 | contig 18429 bp, 14 predicted proteins | sample ETNtaG_30_FD_66729 | JGI IMG/M metagenome (GOLD analysis project Ga0066834, IMG submission 66729) | Marine microbial and viral communities from oxygen minimum zone, Eastern Pacific Ocean - ETNP201306PF43B | ecosystem: Environmental > Aquatic > Marine > Oceanic | place: Pacific Ocean: Eastern... | reverse complement strand
GAAATATAAATACGAATAGCTATGAGTAAAATAATTCTTGTGGGCATAGATTTTTCCGCTTGCTCAATAAATGCCCTTGAACACGCAGTTACAATTGCGAGGAAAGCCAAAGCCGGTATTGCGATGGTTTGGGTTAATCACCTCGATTATTCAAAGGAGATCTTCTCAATAGAACCTCAATTCATTGAGGCTGAGGTTGCAAAACGGTTTGATGCTCTTGTAAAGAAGTATCAATATCATTTTCATGGAGAAAAGATAGAGTACTTTGTCAGAAAAGGAAAGATATATAAAGAAATCTGTAAGTTATCAGATGAACTGGATGCATTTCTTGTTGTTGTTGGAACACATGAATCATCAGGCTTTGAAGAGTTTTGGATCGGCAGCAATGCTAACAGAACGGTTTCGAACAGTAGTAAACCAGTTATTACTATACGTGATGGAGTTGATGTTGGGGCCGATTTGAAAAGAATAGTTTTCCCTTTAGATAGTACAAAAATAACTAGGCAAAAATTACCTATAACAGCCCTATTGGCAAAATATTTCGGGGCAGAGATACACATACTTGGTTTGCTTACAACTAATTCCAATGACATCAGATTTAGAGTTCGTAACTATGTTGAACAGGTTGAGGAATATTTAACTGAGAATGGAATAAAATTTAAATCAACACTTATCGACTCAAAGAATATTACTGAGGATACCGTTAATTATGCTAAAGAAATAGGGGGCAACCTAATCTCAATAATGACAGAACAGGAAACCTCTGCAGCTAATCTTTTGCTTGGGTCATATTCCTCACAAATGGTAAATCATTCATCAATCCCTGTACTAAGTGTACATGCAAGCAAATACTAGATTCATTTTTACTATTTGGTGATAAAGTTTCTCAGTCAGGTAAATAGAAGCAGGACTTTACCTTTTTATTATATCTCCATTCTTATTAAAGAAATGGTATTCCATTAACTGATAACTTTTCATCTTGCGTATTTTAACCCATTTTTTGTATTTCATAAACCAACGCATTTGAGTTGATAATGAACCTTTAGTGAGATAAGCATTAATGTAAGGATGAACGGCAAGAGTCAGTTTCTTTTCGTTTTGGTCGTACATTAAATAATTGAGATTGTTTTCGATATCATCTATTAGGATCATGCTTGATTTTATTTGTCCGGTACCAAGACATGTTGGGCATTTTTCAAGTACGGGTACAATCATTTCGGGCCTTACGCGTTGCCTTGTAATCTGAACCAATCCAAATTTGCTAGGAGGAAGTATAGTGTGTTTAGCCCTGTCTTTCGACATTTCTTCAATTAATTTTTGATGTAAAGCCTTTCTGTTTTTGGCATCATGCAAATCTATAAAGTCGACAACTATAATCCCTCCCATATCTCTTAATCTAAGTTGGCGAGCAACTTCAACAGCAGCCTCCATATTAACAATCAGAGCATTTTCTTCCTGTGATTTTTCCTTATTCACTCTATGTCCACTGTTTATATCAATGACGTGTAAAGCCTCAGTATGTTCTATAACTAAATAAACACCACTTTTAATTGTAACAGTTTTTCCAAAGGAACTCCTAAGTTGTTTTTCAATCCCATAATGATCAAAAATGGGTATTCGTCCCTTGTACCTCTTTACTATATCTTTTTTATCAGGGGCTATGGTGCCAATATAAGTTTTTGTTTCTTCAAACAGAGTAACATCGTTAACGTATATTGAATTAAACGACTCATTTAAGATATCTCTTAGTATTTGTGATGTGCGATCAAGTTCGCTAAGTACTTTATAAGGAGCCTTAAGATGAGATAATTTTTTAATAATACTTTCCCATTTTTCAGTAAGATTACGAAGATCAGAATCAATTTCTGCTACTTTTTTGTTTTCCGCAACGGTACGTATAATTATACCATAATTATTTGGCAATATGCTGGTTATAAGACGTTTTAAGCGATTACGTTCGTCTTTGCTTTTTATTTTTTGTGAAATTGATACTTTATTGGAAAATGGAAGCAGGACAAGAAATCGTCCGGGGAATGATATTTCAGTTGAAATCCGTGGCCCTTTAGTAGATATTGGTTCTTTAGCAATTTGTACTAAAATTTGTTGCCCAGAAGTCAATACCTGAGTTATCTTACCTGTTTTATCAATATCTTTTTCTCGCCTAATAGTTTCGTGAGAAATCAGATTATCTTTTCCTAATAGGCCAAGTTTTACATATTTATTGAAAGTTCGTATTTGCGGACCAAGGTCAAGATAATGTAAAAAAGCATCTTTATCATAGCCTACATCTACAAAAGCAGCATTAAGACCGGGCATTATTTTCTTTACCTTACCTAAAAAAACATCGCCAACAGTAAATTTGTTGTTGATTTGTTCCTTGTGTAATTCAACTAGATTTTTGTCCTCAAGTAATGCAATGTTAACTTCCGATAAATTCGAATCAATTATTAATTCTCTGTTCACATTGTATATTTTTAAATAATTAAATAACACTATTCATAGCATTATTTAATAAAATAACGTTGAAATTGAACGGACAAACAGCGTGGGTATCGGGAGGAAATGAAATAAAAATATTAACACAAGGCTATAGAATGGCCTTGTGTTAATATTGCTAAAGAAAAAATTATTTCTTCTTATGCCTATTCTTCCTTAAACGCTTTTTGCGTTTATGGGTTGCCATCTTGTGCCTTTTCCTCTTTTTTCCGTTTGGCATAATTAAATGATGTTAATGTTAATAATGAGCTATTTGGCTTTTACCTCGTTAACGAAGGTTTTCGCCGGTTTAAAAGCAGGAATATTGTGAGCAGGGATAATAATTGTAGTGTTCTTAGAAATATTTCGACCTGTTTTTTCAGCTCTTTTCTTAATAATGAAACTACCAAATCCTCTCAAATAAACATTCTCACCACTAACCATAGTGTCTTTAACAGTTTCCATGAAGGATTCAACTACAGCCTGTACAGCTACTTTTTCAACGCCTGTTTTATTGGCGATTTCAGTTACAATTTCTGCTTTTGTCATCTCAATGTTATTTTAAATGATTAAAAATTAGTTTTCTTGTGTGACCGGCAAAAGTAATACATTTTATTAATTAATATCAAATAATCGAGTAATTTTTATTTATAATTACTTCTTTACTAGGAATTTCTGGTTTAAAGGTACACATTATTGGTTTTAACTGAATATTTTGTTTGTGATAAGTTTGACTTTAACGGCAAATTTGAATAAAAAATATCTAATTTTGATTACTGAAAATAATAAAATTAAATTTTTACGGAATGGCAGGAATAAATAAAGTTATTTTAATTGGGCATATTGGGAAAGATCCTGATACGTTTACATTTGATGATGGAACAAAAAAAATTAGTTTTTCTCTGGCAACAACTGAAAGCTATAGAGATAGAAACACAAATGAATGGAGAGATCAAACAGAATGGCACAACATTGTTGGTTACAGGTACTTAGCTGAAAAAAATATAGCAAAAGGAGATCTGATCTATGTTGAAGGAAAAATTAAAAACAGAAAATACAATGATAGGGATGGTAATGAGAGATATATTACAGAAATATTGGCTGAAAAAATAAATATGCTTGCACATCCCAGAGGTAGTGAAGGAAATAGCGGAGGAGAAGCAGATAATATTAGCAAGCCAGTTAGCAGTAATGCTTCAACTACTGAACCTGTTGAACCAGATCAACCTGAAAGTTCTGATAAGCCAGAAGATGACCTTCCTTTCTAAAAATCAGGAAGTTGATTCTTAAGTATAACTTTTCTTAGTAATTTTGCCAGGTAATTCTTATAAAATAATAATTCATTTTGGAAGTTGTTGAAACACTTGCTTTTCTACCATTGTTAAATATAGTTTTAGAGCAATTCTATTTAGGCTTCTCACCTGGCATCGTCATAGCGCTATTGGTAATTATTATTCTTTTATTTTTCTCAGGTTTAGTTTCGGGCTCCGAAACTGCCTTTTTTTCTCTCACGCCTTCTGATCTGGATTCAATAAAAGTTAGAAATGGGAAAAAAGATAAGGCAATATTGAAGCTACTTACTAAACCTAAACAACTACTGGCAACAATACTTATTTCCAATAATTTTATTAATGTCAGCATTGTTATTTTGTCTACCTACATAACTGTAAACTTGTTTGATCTTCAATCGAATAAAATTCTAATATTTTTAGTCCAGGTTGTAGTTGTTACTTCTGTCTTGCTTATTTTCGGAGAAATCATCCCCAAAATTCTCTCCAATAGGGAGCCTGTTGCAGTTGTTACATTTATGGTATTATACCTGAAGTTTTTAATATGGTTTTTTAAACCTTTAAGTAGCATTCTCGTAAATTCAACTTCGTTTATTGACAAGAGAGTTGGGAAAAAAGGTCATAATATTTCAATGAGCGACCTTTCGGATGCTATTGAGATTACATCCGACACTAGCGTTACTGATGAGGAAAAATTAATACTTAAAGGGATTGCCACTTTTGGTGAGAAGGAAGCAAGTGAGATTATGGTTTCACGTGTAAATATTACTGCTGTGGATATTACATTGGGTTATAGCGATGTAATTAATGTAGTTCTCAAATCAGGGTTTTCACGAATACCTGTATATAAAGAAAATCTCGATAGTATTTCAGGTATACTATACATTAAAGATTTATTGCTTTTTTCGGATAACAATATAAATGAAGGATGGCAAAAACTTATAAGAAAACCAGCGTTCTTTGTGCCTGAAAACAAAAGGATTAATGATCTTTTGCAAGAGTTTCGAGATAAAAAAATACATCTGGCCATTGTTGTTGACGAATATGGTGGAACTTCTGGCATTATTACCTTAGAAGATATTATTGAAGAGATTGTGGGTGAGATAAGTGATGAATTTGATGTAGAACCGCTTCAGTTTAAATACGAAAAGATTTCTGATAAACTATATGTTTTTGAAGCAAAAACACCAATAGTTGACTTTTGTAAAATTCTCGATGTTGATGATGAAATTTTCGACGATGCAAGAGGGGAATCAGACTCATTGGGAGGCCTGATACTTGAGTTTGAAAGTAAGATACCCGACCAAGGATCCGTAATTAACTTTAAGCAATTCAGATTTGAAATTACAGATGCCGATCAAAGGAAAATTAATAAAATAAAGGTGTTTATTGATAATGACGAGCTTGATGAGAAAATTGAACAATAGCCTTTTAGTTGCGGTAGTTTTAATTATGGCATCTTGTGGCCAACATTATACTCCATTGCCACGAGGTTATTTTAGAATAGAACTTCCTAAACACAAGTATCAATTATCTGATACGTTGTTTCCATATTATTTTGAATATCCTGAATATACTTCAATACAAAGTTCTCCGCATAACCCCGATCAAAGGTATTGGGTTAATATTATTTATCCGCAATTTAAAGCAACAGTTTATATAAGTTACAAGAGTATTGATGATAATTTAATAACTTATCTTGAAGATGCATATACTTTAGTGTCAAAACATATACCTAAAGCAGATGCAATAGATGATAGCCTTATAGATGATAAGAAAAGAAATGTTTTTGGATTAACATACAAAATTGAGGGCAGCGGTGTTGCATCACCTTATCAGTTTTTTGTAACGGACAGTTCGTCACACTTTCTACGTGGTGCACTTTATTTTGATATAATACCAAATAACGATTCACTTGAACCTGTTATTGATTTTATTACCAAAGATCTAGAGCACCTGATAAACACTTTGGAGTGGAATAATGACGTGGTTAGAAATGAGGATTGAATTTAATTAAGCGAAAAACTACTTCGAATAAAAATCAATCATTTTCTGTATTGATTTATTGCAAACCGGACAAAAGGTATTTCCGGAAAAACTATTCATTAAGCAATCATGCATTGGTCTGTATACACCCTTTGCCACATAACCACCACCTTCAAAAACACCAACTTTGTTCTCATACTTTTCAGTATCTGGTGTTGGGATTGGAGTTCTTTTTTTCACCAAATCTTTCCATTTGAGATCAAAATCCACAAGTGTTGTAATGTTTGGTTCCCAGGGTTCGGCATTAAGATTATAGAAATCGTTGTAAGAAGTTGATGAATTGTAATATTCATCAGCCAGACCTGCAAACCCATGTCCAAGTTCATGAATAAAAATCTGGGATGCTTTTTCGTTGCTGTTCACACTAACGTTATAATAATTGTATATGGCACCACCACCATACTTTTCGTTGTTAACAAGAATGTAAATCTGATCGTATGGTGCGTTTGCAGCCATGTCACGTACGCTTTTATTATCCATAGTCATACAGTATCTTTCGCTGTCGAAAGTATAAAAACCTGTGTTTAGCAATGTTTTCTTCCAGACATTATCAGCCGGGATATCATTGCCAGAATCATCGGATGGAGCAAGAATACCGATAATGTTAAACTTGTCCTTATTGTCATTGTACGGAGCATAATCAAAAAGGCCATCCGCAAATAATCTACAATCGTCAATAAATAGCCCCATTTCTTCATTTGAATATCCGTCAGGCAAAATCACAATATCTATATTTTTGGCCGGATCACCTGAAACATGCACAGCAAACGATGGGTACATTAATCGTCTATCTTTCTTGATAAAGTAATTCTCAGGATTTACAGTATATCTGAATTTCTCTTCAAATATCTCATCATGATTTCTGGAGAATAATACTACATCAACGGTTTGTTTTGGATATGGAAAAACAACTGCTTCAGAAAAAGCACGTTTAGTTATATTGGCTTCATCAGTTGTTTGCCATTCCCCGAATAATGAAGAGTAACCTCTTGAATATAGTAAAGAGTCGTTGGAATTATTATATACCTTTACATAGTAATTTCCATATTCAAAAGTGTCCACTAGATTAACTTTAGAACCTCCCCAATATGGTTCTTCAATTAATTCATCGAAATAATAAGATTCATTATCATGATTACCACTGTGGTAATAATCCATTCGAAGTGTCTTATTATGAAAAAACTTATCAAATTGGGCTGCAACATTAAGGTTCATTAAAACTACGGCAAGTAGTGTTATATGTCTCATTTTAAAGGATTTAATAATTGCATTAGTAATTATATTGGCCAGCTATATTAAGTTAGAATTGCTTTGATAATATATCCTAGTACTTTATTATTGAACAATATTAGCTGCTTGTTCCTGTTCAGGGGATAGCCATCCACCACCAAGAGCTTTATACAGTTTAATATATTCGACGAGTAGATTCAATCTGGTCTGTGTATAATCTAATTCAGCATCAAACGCCTGGCGTTGCGAATCAAGAACCTCCAAGTAACTTGTTTCACCTAATGAATACCGGTTTTCTGAAAGCATCAAGGCATTTAATGCTGCTTTATTACGCATGTCTTGAGCCACAAGTTCTTCTTTTAGGGTTTTAATACTTATTAAAGCATCTTCAACATCTTTAAATGCTCGCAATACCGTATTTTCATATTCATATAGCAAAACTTCAGTTTGATATCTTGCTATTTCAGCACGCTTTTTATTTTTTCCAAACTGAAAAAGAGGACCAAGTACACTTCCACTTGCTGACCATGCAAACCCTCCTGTAGTTAAAGTTGAAAGGTCGTTACTGGCAGCGCCAAATAAACCTGTTAAACTTAATGATGGCCAGCGCATTGCCTCCGCAACTCCTATTTGAGCATTTTGTGCTTTCAATAATGCTTCTGCCTGCTTAATATCAGGTCTGCGTTCTAACAATTGTGATGGCAAGCCTGTTGGAATATCGGGAGGAAATTCCATATTTAGAAGTCTTGACACAGTTCTTATAGCTTGAGTATTATTACCCAGCAAAATACTTAATGAACTTTCAGTAAGTGAAATGGCCCTTGAAAATAGAGGTACGGCTGCAGCAGAAATTGCACGCTGAACTTGTGATTGATTTAAATCAATTTCAGCAACAATCCCCCATTTATATCTCTCTTCAATTATTAGTAATCCACTATCACGAGATGCAAGTGTATTTTCGGCAATAAGTAATTTTTCTTTGTTCTTTAGAAGTTCAAAATATGTGCTGGCTACAGATGATATCAAACTTATTTGAATAGTACGCATTCCATAACTACTGGCAAGAAGATCAGCTTGGGCGGCTTCGGTTAACCGGCGATATTTCCCCCAAAATCCTATTTCCCAGGATAGTTCAGGATAAGCGAAAAAACTGTTAGATGATTCTGGTAGTTTTGCTCCCATATAGTTACCGCTCGTGGCTCCAACATTATAACCTAGTGATGGGTATTGATCGGCGGAAGTATAACCGACATTTGCCCTGGCTGCTTCAATTCGGGCTGCTGCAACTAATACATCTTTATTTTCTTTAAGTGCCGTGCTAATTAAAGTATCAAGAATAGGATCGTTAAATAACTTCCACCACTGTAAATTTACTACTGTATCAGTTGCCAAGGAATCAAACCTAAATTTCTCAGGACTACTGTAATCTGGTTTCTGAAAATCAGGACCCAACATACAGCCTGTAAGGTAAATGATTAATGCTAGAATAAGTAATGCTAATATCTTTTTCATAGTCTAATCATTTTTTTCGTTTACATTAGCTATTTCAGCAGCCTTCATTTTATCTCGCCGTTTTTCATATCCTGAAATTTTTCCTATAAATACAAATAGCATTGGGTACATAAACACCCCTAAAAATGTTGCTACTGTCATTCCTCCAATCAAAGCCATACCCATAACTTTTCGTGCTTCTGCACCAGAGCCTGTAGCTATTACAAGTGGAAATACTCCGAAAATGAATGAAAATGCAGTCATTAAAATGGGGCGGAACCTTGATTTAGCTGCACTGATTGCTGAAGCCAAAAGATCTTTGCCAGTTTTAAATTCATCATTTGCAAATTCTACAATCAGGATTGCATTTTTAGCTGCCATACCAATAAGCAGTACAAATGAAATCTGTGCAAAAATATTATTCTCAAAAGTTGGACTGAAAAGTCGTGACACCCATAGCGCAAAGAAGGCTCCAAAAATTGCAAAAGGTGTTCCCATTAGGATACTAATAGGCAGAGACCAACTCTCATATTGTGCTGATAATATTAAGAACACAAACACAAGCGAAAATGTTAATATCATTATCAATGATCCAGAGGCTTTCTTCTCCTGATAGGACATTGCATTCCAAGCATAACCCATATCCTGAGGCAGTACTTCGCCAGCTACTTCTTCCAATGCATCTAATGCTTGCGCAGAAGTATAACCATTTCCAGGCTGTCCGGTTACCTCTACAGATCTAAATAGATTAAACCGATTAGTGTAATCAGGGCCTGATATGTCCTTTACAGTTACTAGCGTTGATAAGGGAACCATGTCACCTTGGTTGTTCTTTAAAAAGAAATTACTAATCTGTTGTTTATCAACTCTGTATTTAGGCTCAGCCTGTATGTATGCTTTATATAATCGGCCAAATCTTGTAAAATCGTTGACATAAGATCCTCCCATAAATGCCCCAATCGTATTATATAGCTCATTTAATGGGACACCGAGCTTTAGTGCTTTTTCTTTATCAACATCCATATAACGTTGAGGTACATCTGCTTGAAAAGTAGTAAAGGCATTTGAAATTTCCGGCCTTTTATTTGCAGCTGCAACAAATTTTGCCGCTTGTTGTGCAAGATATTCAGGTGTATTACCACCTTTATCCTGGATCATAATACTAAAACCAGATCCATTCCCAAGTCCAGGTAATGCAGGTGGCCCAAACGCAAATACCTGAGCACCTAAAATTTTTGTGAACAAAATTGGATTTAACTCTTTAATAATTTCCTTGGCCGTAAGTTTTCTTTCATTCCATGGTTTAAGTGATATAAACATAAATCCTGTATTCGAAGACATGGCACCAGATAACATACTGAACCCTGAAGCTGTTGTTACATATTCAACTTCAGGTATTTCCAAAATAATATCCTCAATTTTTTTAGAAATAGCATTTGAGCGTTGCAATGAAGCTGCATTTGGAAGTTGAATATTAATGAAGAAATATCCCATATCTTCTTCTGGGATAAAACCTCCAGGAACTAAAGTGCTAAATAACCCTGCTCCAATAGAGATTATAACTATGAATACAACACTTCGTTTTAACTTACGTGCTACTATATTTGTAAAACTCATGTAAGCATCCGTTGTTTTCCCCATGTATTTATTAAATCCACCAAAAAACTTATCTAGCCATCCACCATATGGGGTTGGTTCTTTTAATAATAATGAGGATAGTGCAGGACTTAATGAAAGTGCGTTAATCGATGATACTATTACCGAAATAACTATAGTTACTGCAAACTGTTGATATAAACGACCAGTTATGCCCACTATACTGGCAACAGGTATGAATACAGCAACCAGGACAAGAGTAGTTGCAATAATAGGTGCTGATACTTTGCGCATAGCTTCAATAGTTGCTTCTTTGGCTTTCATTCCTTTCGCTATATTTACCTGAACAGCTTCAACAACAACGATAGCATCATCAACAACAATACCAATAGCAAGAACAAGTCCAAGAAGTGAGAGTACATTAATTGTAAATCCCAATAACGGGAAAATTATAAAAGTACCCACTAATGATACCGGGATAGCGATTGTAGGAATAAGGGTTGCTCTCCAATCTTGTATGAATATAAAAACAACAAATACCACAAGAAAAACCGCTATTAACAAGGTTATTACAATATCTTTAATACCTGCAGTAATAGGAAGGGTTGCGTCTAACGATACTGTATATTTAACGCTGTCGGGGAATTTTTTTGCCAGCACGTCCATCTCCGAGATTACACTCTTAGCTAAATCAACAGCATTTGAACCGGGAGACTGATATATTGCAATTGCTGAGCATGTCTTCTTGTTTAATCTGGTGAAAGCATTATAAGTTTCAACTCCAAGGTCAATAGTAGCAACATCTTTAATTTTTACTTGCGATCCTTCAGGAGTTGTTCTGATAACAATTTCACCAAAAGCTTCAGGTGAATTAAACCTTTCAGGCAGGCGGACAGTATATGTAACCTCTGTGCCAGGAGGAGCTGGTTCAGCGCCAAACTTACCACCCGGAACAATAACGTTTTGTTGATTAATTGCATTTTGAATCTCAGAAACTGTTATACCCATCTGTGCAAGTCTGTCCGGTTTCACCCAGATACGCATTGAATAATCTGAAGCACCTAGAACGTCAACTCTTCCAACACCGCTAATCCTTGAGAGCTGATCCTTTATGTTGATAAGTGCATAATTTCCTAAAAAATCCTGATCATACCTTCCATCGGAGGTAAGCGTCACTAACATAAGGATATTTGGTAGTGATTTTTCAGTAGTTACTCCATATTTGGTAACCTCAGCGGGTAGTTTTGCTGAGGCAGCACTAACACGATTTTGTGAAAGTACCGTATTCATATCAGGATCGGAACCAACAACAAATGTGATATCTATACTCATTGTACCATCATTTGCATTTGTTGATTTCATATAGATCATATTGTCAACTCCATTGATCTGTTGTTCTAGTGGAGTTGCTACGGATTCTTCTACAGTTATTGCATTTGCGCCAACATACATACCTCTAACTTGAACAACAGATGGTGTTAGGTCAGGATATTGTTCAACAGGTAATCCAACTAACATTACAAACCCAACAATAAGTATAACAATGGCAATTACCAGTGAAACAATAGGCCTGTGTACGAAAAAATTTCCTCTATTCTCAGACATATCTAGAAAGTTTATTGAGTGGTTGTTTTATTCTCGAAATCAGTTATTTTTGGAATTACAGGCATACCTGGCGCTACTTTCTGGAGGGCATTTATTACAACTTTATCGTTTGCTTTTAGTCCTTTATTAATAATCCAATAATCTTCATATTTGGATCCGGTAACAATCTGTCGGGATTTAACAATGCTACTGTCGTTAACTATGTAAACAGAGTGAGTGCCCTGCAACTCCATAACACAACGTTGCGGAATCATAATAGCATCTTTAAGAACATCCATTTTAGCTCTTACTTTTGCATATTGACCGGGACGTAATAGTTGATCAGGGTTAGGAAACGATGTTTGAATTAGTAACGAACCGGTTTCAGGATTGACCTGACGGTCGATAAAATTAACATGTCCTTTATGATTAAAGATGGAACCATCTGATAAGATTAATGTAAGTTCACTATCTCTGGTTGCTTCTCTTTCTATGTAATCAGCATCTTCTTTTTGCCTCGAGCTTTCAATGAATTTCCGTGCGAGGCCTAGATAATCAGCTTCTACAAGATAGAATTCCACATGTACTGTATCAATTGTGGATACAGTATTTAAAATTACAGGGTTGGGATCCTGACCAACAAACTCACCTACTTTAGCCTGAGTTTTACCAATTAATCCTGATATTGGGGATTTAATCCAGCAATAGCTCAAATTGATATTTGCTATCCTAACACTTGATTCAACAGCTTTAACATTGGCTTTAGCAGCATTGTACTGTGCCTGGGTAGCATCGAGATCGCTTTTGCTTACAGCATTAATTTTTGCAAGAGGAACTATCCTTCCCAAATCACTTTCAGCCTTTGCAAGCTCCGTTTTTTTTTCTGCCAACCTGCTCATTTCGCCAGCAAGGTTTGCTTCAAGAGGCTGGGGATCAATGGTGTAAAGCAGCTGTCCTTTTTTAACCCAATAGCCCTCTTGAAAATGAATTGCATCTAAAAAACCACTTACTCTTGCCCTTATGGGAATATCAAATTGCCCGTATATCTGTCCAATAAAATCCTGATAAATTGGAATGTCTTGTTGAATAACTTTCACAACTGGAATTTCCATAGGGCCATAGCTTTGTTGTTTCTTCTCGCTACAAGACATAATTATTAGCAACATCAGCATGACAGCACTAAATTTTCTCAAAACAATAAAAGTATAATTCATATAAAATTAATTTTCGGATATTTAAATAATGTAATAACTATGTTAACAAAAGTAGTTAAAATTGCTAGATCGTTTTCGCTCTTTCAAACATCTTTTCCCTATCGAAAAGATATCGATATGTTATGTGTGTTTTTCTTATTTTTCCTGAAATCTGCTCCACAAGTTTAATCATTTTAGGGTTAAAATCTCCGATCCAGTTCATCTCAAGATCAGTGTATCTTGCTCCTTTTGAAATTTCATTTTCATAAAATACTATCATACCTTCAGCAACGCCCTTACCCTGGAATTCAGGGATCACACCAAAAATAATACCTATTACTCTGGTACATACCTTTCTTATCTTAAGATCGAAGAGTAACCGCAGTTTATTAATTAGATTAAAATTACCATTAAACTTTCTGATTATTTGATACAAATCCGGGATCATTATAAAAAAAGCTATTGGTTTATTATTGTGATATGCGAATAGTATCAACTTTGGATCAATTATTTGTTTCATTGATTTGAATAATGCAGTTGCCTGAGTTAAAGTTATTGGTTTTACACCTGGAAACTTTGCCCACGCAGCATTGAAAATATCCATAAAATTTGTTGCTGTCTGGCTGGTGTTATTTTTATTATGAAGCCCAAAAGATATTTCCGGATTCTTTCTCATTCTTGCAGCCTTTTCATAGATGATAGTATCTAGATTGCCTTCAGCAAATGGCACATGGAATGTAAACTGGTTAAAATAATTTTGAAAACCATAACTTTCGAAAAGTTCATTATAATATTTATGATTATATGGCATATTATATATTGGCTCAAAGAAACCATCAGACAGGCAACCCCAGAAATGTTCACGAGAACCAAAATTTATCGGACCGTCCATCGCTTCCATACCTTGATTGGCAAGCCATCCTTTTGAGGCATTAAAAAGAATTTCAGAAGCATTTTTATCGTTAATACAATCAAAAAAGCCACACCCACCGGTAGGTTGATCGTTTTTATCTGCCGTTTTTTTATCAAAGAAGGCCGCTATCCTTCCTAGTACATTATTATTACTGTCCTTAAGTACCCATCTAATAGCATTCCCTCTTTTAAAGAGTTTATTCTTTTTTGGATTAAATATTTTCTCAATATCTTCATCTAAGGGTCTGATCCAATTTTTATCTTCTTTATAAAGGATTGAAGGAAAGTCAAGAAATTCCCTTATAAATTTTTTATTAGTTACCTCAGTTAGTATATAGTTTTTCTCCATATCGTAAATTAGAAATTCGAAATTAACAAATTTATATATTTAAAATTGTTGTCTAATAATAAAAAACTATTATCGATGTAAAAACCATATCCTTAGATTCAGTTTCAAACTGTATTGTAAAATCGACAAACTTTTTGTTTCTCTAATAAAATACTTGCTGATTTAATCTGCTAGGTGTGATAATCATTATATTTTTGCAAAACTTATATTTAGTTGCTCAAACCTATAATTTGCAATGTCAAAAAATCTATATATTGCTGCTGCAGAAGCAGAAACTGGTAAATCAATGATTGTACTTGGAATTATGGATTTCCTTTCAAGACACATTGAAAAGATTGGTTTTTTCAGACCGGTAGTTCGATCTGGCACAGTAATAGATAATCACATAAGACTTATTTCATCGCGTTACAATCTTAAATTTGATTATGAGTCGATGAATGGGATAACCAGCGATGAAATGTTTGTATTTAATAAAACTGGTGATACTGAAAGTGTTTATACTTCTATTCTAAATAAATACAAGTTATTAGAACAGAAATGCGATTTTGTACTTGTAGAGGGTAGTGACTTCAGAAGTTATTTAAGCCAATATGAATTTGATTTTAACTTGAGGGTTGCTAATAATCTAAATTGCCCGATTATTTCAATTATTAGTGGAGTTAATAAAGATGTACCTGAAGTTCTTGAATCAATACAGGTTATGAGAAGTGTGTTGGCTATGGAAAAATGTATTCAAATTGGCACCATTGTTAATCGTGCAAGGAAAAATGACATTTCACAAATAGCCACTCTTCTAAAGAAGATAATGCCAAAAAGTGAAGTGAATTTTGTAATTCCGGAAAAAGCATTTTTACAGAAACTTACAATGCGTCAAATAAAGGATGGCTTAACTGCTAAACAAATTTATGGTGATGATCTTAGCCTAAATCATGATGTAATTGACGTCAAAGTTGCTGCTATGAATATTGAGAATATTTTGAATAATATAAGTGAAGGATCATTGATTATTACACCCGGGGATAGGATAGACGTTCTATTAGGTTTGTCGTTTACCTTGCTAAGTAATAATTACCCTAAAATTGCAGGCATATTGCTTACAGGCGGTTTTAAACCCAATGATCAGTTTAAGAAATTGATCTATGGACTCAAACGATTACCGATCTCTATATTATCTGTTGAATGTGACACATTTACAGCTGCTACCGAGGTAAATAAAGTAAGACCACTTCTGTTTCCTGAGAATGAACAAAGGCTTGCTTCAGCCTTAGGCTTGTTTGAGAAATATGTTGTTGTTGATGAATTAGCAAAAAAAATTACAATTACTAAATCAAACGTTGTGACTCCGGTGATGTTTGAATATGAGATACTTAATCGTGCCAAACAAAATCGTAAACATATAGTATTACCAGAGGCAAATGATGACAGGATATTACGAGCTGCGAGCATATTGTTGAACAGAAAAGCCGTTGATATTACTTTACTTGGTAATGAGGAAGAGATAAATCAAAGAGCTGCTTCATTGAATATAAGCCTCAAAAATGCATTTATAATAGATCCTTTTGATAACGATCTAATTGAGGAATATACTGCTGAATATTACCGACTACGCAAACATAAAGGTATATCAAAGGAGGCTGCAAAACAACTAATGTATGATGTGAGTTACCTTGGCACTATGATGGTACATAAAGGACATGCTGATGGTATGGTATCAGGAGCAATAAATACTACACAGCATACAATAAGACCAGCGTTTGAGTTTATTAAAACAAAACCTGGAACTTCAATTGTGTCAAGCTCATTTTTAATGTGCTTGGAGGATCGTGTCTTGGTTTATGCTGATTGTGCAGTTAATCCAAATCCTGATGCAAAACAACTTGCTGATATAGCAATTAGTTCTGCGAAAACAGCAGCGATGTTTGGTATTGAGCAGCGAATAGCAATGTTGTCATATTCTACTGGTAGTTCAGGCAAAGGTAAGTCAGTTGAAAAAGTTAGAGAAGCAACGGAAATTGTTAAAAAAAGGCGACCTGAATTAAAAACTGAAGGGCCAATCCAATACGATGCGGCAATTGATGCATCAGTTGCAAAAACGAAAATGCCAGATAGTGAAGTTGCAGGGAAGGCGACTATCTTTATTTTCCCTGATTTGAATACTGGAAATAATACATATAAGGCAGTTCAACGCTCAGCAAATGCAGTTGCTATTGGTCCTGTATTACAAGGTTTGAATAAACCAGTTAATGACCTGAGCAGAGGATGTCAGGTTACAGATATCGTAAATACTGTTGTAATTACTGCGATTCAGGCTCAGGAGGAGGACTCACTTTTTTAAGTCCCCCTGGTCCAATATACTCAGCATTGCTAAAGGCAAGAATAGGGTAAAAAATGAAACTCAGGAATATTAGTCCAAGGGTAAATCCAATTCCCTTTCCAAAACTAAGCGATAATAGATTAGTCATCCAAACAGCAAGAACTATTCCTACTACAGGAATGAAAAAGAGTAGTAACCACCACCAAGGCTTGCCAACAATCTCTAGTAATATAATGGTGTTGTAAATAGGAATTAATGAGGCCCAACCAGGTTTGCCGGCTTTTTCAAAGATTCGCCAGTAAACATAGAGGTAAAAAGCAATTATAAAAATAATAAGTATCCAGAATTCTGTACCAGGACCATCATAACCATACATGTCATTATCCATAGTAATAATTTTTAAGTTTAATTTTCAAAGGTAGAAAAATATTTGAGTTTGGAGTATTAGCCCGAAGTAAGAAATCCAAATCCTGAATATTATAAAATAATTAGCTTCTGTCCTCTGTCTTCTAGTTTCCAGTTTGTCTTAAATCATTTTCAATATATTCACTTCCTTCTCTTCTAGAAATCTCCATTTTCCTCTTGGTAAATCTTTTTTGGTTAAACCAGCAAAAATCACTCTGTCGAGTTTTACCACCTCGTAGTCTAGTTGCTCAAATATTCGCCGTACAATTCTGTTCTTACCTGAATGTAATTCTATACCAACATGTCTTTTGTCCATTTCATCTGCCACCCAATTTATTTTGTCGGGCCTAATTAACCCATCTTCAAGTTCTATTCCTTCAATTATCCGTAACATATCATTTTTCGAAAGGGGTTTATCCAGAACAACATGATATAATTTTTTAACACCATGTTTTGGGTGAGTTAAGCGAGTGGTTAGTTCCCCGTCGTTAGTGAAAAGAAGCAAACCAGTTGTATTACGATCCAGTCTGCCCACTGAATATATTCTTTCAGTACAAGCTTTTTCAACCAAATTCATAACGGTACGCCTATTTTGAGGATCATCAGAAGTAGTAATAAATCCTTTGGGTTTGTTAAGCAATAAATACCGTAGTTTTTCGCTTCTTAAAGTCTTATTGTTATATACTACTACATCACCCGGAACTACTTTAGTGCCTAGCTGAGTCACAACCTTATTGTTAATAGTTATTTTCCCACTTTCGATAAGTTTATCAGCTTCTCGGCGCGAACAAATTCCTGCGTCAGCAATGTATTTATTAAGTCTTACCAACACCGGAGTGTCTGCTGCTTTTTTCTCAGCAGTAGCTTTTTTAGATACTCTTTTGTTCCCTTTATTTTGTGAAGGTTTTTCTGAATTATTTCTTTTAGGTTTCATTGACTATCTTAGATAAGCATTTTAATTAGTAATATATGTCTGCAAATATCTTTAAGATTATTCACATAGAGGGAATTTATTTGAGCGAAATAAAGTTTGTGCACTTTCTGATAACTCTATCGAGAGTAAATTCGTTATGTGTTTTATTATTATCTAAAATGCAAATGAAACATTAAGATGTCCCCACCGATGCCAATACGCGGTTGGAAATTCAGGTGAGCGGACTACCATACCATATTCGATACTTAGTCTTTTATATTGCAATACTCCTCCCAAAGAAGCATGTAACAACGAACTATTTATGTTGCTTATAGTATGAACATTGTCTTGAATTAATGTACCTCCTTGCAACGATGCATTATAATTTATCAAAAATATCGAACCGCTACAGTATATCCATGCTTGCCAACGAGATGATGCATCAACAGCCAATCCATGGAAATAGTCGTTAAAATATCCAATTCTGAAAGAACTTCCAATATTAGCTTCAGTTTGAAGTTACCCCATAATTTATCAGTTACTTCTTTCAATCCCTTTTAAATAAAGGCACACAAGATTTTGCCAAGTGGAAAAGCACATTTTTTAAAAAAATGGGGTAACTTTTTGTAGGA
>Ga0066834_10000509_pt1 | contig 18481 bp, 8 predicted proteins | sample ETNtaG_30_FD_66729 | JGI IMG/M metagenome (GOLD analysis project Ga0066834, IMG submission 66729) | Marine microbial and viral communities from oxygen minimum zone, Eastern Pacific Ocean - ETNP201306PF43B | ecosystem: Environmental > Aquatic > Marine > Oceanic | place: Pacific Ocean: Eastern... | reverse complement strand
GATCAGGCCCTCAAAATTGCCCAAACCCACCTTGATTCCGGCGGTTCTGAATGTATGGGTGTATGGTTCGTTGATTGTGGTTGGGAAGTTGACAAGGATTCAATTAAAGAACAGTTAGTTTTACCTGATGAAGGAACCCCACTCAACCCATTTTTTACTAAAGAATTAATCGAAGAAGACTTTCTTACATCTTTTGACCGCGATGAGAACTGCTGGTTTGTGCACGTTTCACCGACTGGTGTTGATATACTAAGCGGTGTGAGTAGAGTAGTTGGTATCTGTAAATCTACTGGTAAAATCGTCTTTGACCGAATCATATCTGCCACTTAAGCCCCCATTTTTTGGTGGGGTCTACACAGCGTCAATTTTGAAGAGCAAAAGTACAGGTTCTAAAACAGCTTAACTTCACATTTCATCCGTCTGTTTTTGCTGAGTGCCTGTATGATTCTTCACCCTCAATTACTAGTAGCGAATCCCCTTCTGGTTACCCACATACGAGTTGTCTATTGCACGAGCAGTCAATTCGTGATGGATGATGGGTATACCAAACTTGACTTCCGATACCAGCATAATTCAAAATTCGATATGGAAACCAGCGATTGGTGTTATTCCCAATCCATAAGTTTCCCTTGTTTGTTTTTTTTGTCTAATCCATTCAATCGACCAAATATTCTTGCGATTGTACAGATTAGAAATGTCGAGGTAAGTGACGAGATTCCAATGGGTAAAATGAAATCGTCGATCTATTCGCAGATCTAAAGTATGATAATTGTCCAAACGAGCAGAATTAATAGCTTTGGCATAGATTGGCTCCCAATCGCCTGAACCTGGAGTGGACTCAAAACTACCCGTAATCGGTGTGTATGGTTTTCCCGATAGATATCGCCATTGAAGGCTAAACTCAAGGTGGTCTGAGATCTTATAACCACCATTTATACTAGTCACATGGCGGATATCGAAATCCCAATCGAATTCACCAAGCTTAGGGCTTTTGAAACGAGCCACAGAATAGGTATAACTAACCCGTCCATACAGTCGTTGCGACAGTTTCTTTTGCAAAAGGAGATCAATTCCCTGTACTAATCCAGAACCGTTATTGGCAAAGGTGGCTACACCCTCTGCATTTGAAACAGGGTAATCGTCATAATTTTTACGGTATGTTTCTATATTGAATCGTAAGTCCTCAGCAAACAAGTGTTCTAGTCCTAGGATATAGTGGGTTGCTTTTAGATCTTGTAGATTTCGATTTCGTTCATCCCACATCATGAAAAAATAAGCGGGAGTCTGATAATAAATGCCGTAAGCAACATTGAGTCGAGTTTTAGTCGCCAGTTGATAGCTCCAACCCAGACGTGGGCTCAAATGCCATTGATTTGTCAAAGCGTAGTGGTCTGTACGGAATCCGAGTTTGATGTCTAATGTTGGCAGTGGTCGAAGAGTATAGTGCAAATAACCGTTAGCTTTATAAGTTCCTTCTTGTTGGTCAATATCCAGGTTTCCAATTCGTATAACCCGTCCTGTTTCGTTGTTGTAAACGTCTATTCCCCTGGAGGTAAATTGGTGGTCGAGGTTGGCCAGTTTAGTAGAGGTACCAAGTATCATCTGATGTTGAGGGGCAAGATCGTAGTTGATTTCACCTTTTAGTTGTGTTTCTCCTTCTAACGTATCACTGGTGAATGCTCCAGCACCTTTAGCGTCACCTACATCGATCATATATTGATAGCGAGAATGTGACAACGTAACGTTAGAATATCCTTTTTCAGAAAACAAGCATCTCCAGTTGAAGCCGAGTGTATATTGATAAGAGTCTCGATAGGCAGAGCTAGTCCCTCGGCTTAAGGGATCATCGGCACTCATAATCTGTATCTGATCAATTCCACCAATACCGATCATAGATAAAAGATTGGTTGGAGTCAAATCGTAGGTTAATTTAGTCTGAAAATTGCTGTAGTTAGGTACAGCCGTTGTACCACCAAACGAATCAGGTACTAGGTCTATTAACAAATCGAAGTAACTTCGGCGCAAGGAGGTCATCCAACTGCCTTTACGGTTAGGCAGTGGCCCTTCCAGCATAGCGCCGAAGCCAGCGAAGCCGGCATTAATGTCGGCTTGAACCCGATCTCGGTTGCCTTCTCGAAGTTTAATGTCCATCACTGAAGACAGCTTGTCCCCGTACTTGGCCGAAAAGCCACCCGTATAAAAGTTAGATTCACGAACAAAATCGAGGTTTATCATGCTAATCCCACCACTGGAAGAGCCTGGTTCCCCGTAATGGTTACTGTTAGGAATCTCAATGCCATCGAGCAGGGTCAGATTTTCCCGAGGGTGTCCTCCTCGAACTACCAAAGCATTAAGATTGTCAGAAGCGGATGCGACTCCCGGCACTGAACGCATAGCTCGGTGTATATCTTCAAAGCCGCCAGCAGATCGGCGGACTTCTTCGAAACTGAAATTGTGAGCACTGGTTGAGATGTCTGGTTTATGCAAAAAGAAATTGGTTGTTGCGTCTATACCTTCAAGCCGAAAAACTAAGGGCTTCAACTCAATTGTCAATGGTCGCACTCGCCCAGTTGTGGCAACGATGTCAGTTTTGACAACGGTTTTATAACTAGGATGAAACACCTGAATTGAATAGGTGCCAATGGGCATCTGCAAAGAGAATGTGCCTTTCTGATTACTGGTAGCATTCTTATCTGGTTGGCCGATGATCGTGATAGTAGCCTTGGTAATGGGTTGCTGGGTGGTTTGATCCCGCACAGTACCATGCAAAAGGGATTGTGGTTTATCCTGTGCTAATCCCTTGGTAGGCTGGTGAATTGATAATATCAATAAGGTTAGGAGTGAGAATAGTTGAAAATAAGAAACACTTAGTAGCAAAGAACAGGAAGATAATAATCTCATCTTTTTATCACTGATTTAATTTAGATTTGTTTTTTCTGATAGAAGAACCCCATTAGTATAGATGCACTAAGAGTAAAAAGTGTAGTGCTATTTTGGGAAATCATTCGTTTTCAGCATGCTATACATATCTGCATAGAATAACAGTCTAAAAATACAGGATTGCATACAAAAAAAGAAGGTCGCTTATTTTGATCGGAGACTAAAGGTCAAATGGAATAATTTCAAGTACAAAAGAACAGGTTTCAAGATAGCACAACACTAGTCTCGTATTCCCCATCTGGATGGGGAATACGAGATCTAGATTAAGGTTGATGACAGCGCCTCTCCCTTAATTTTCCATTATCTTTGCCACTCAGATGGGCGTTGCCTTGAGAACCTTTTACTTCGGATGAGGCTAGAGCTTAGTGATGGTAGAAAATTGTTCTACTAAGCTATTACAATGTGATTCATTCTAGAGGGAGATATTATATCAATTAATATCTTGATGCTATTTGCTTCAAAACGATTGGAACGTAACCAATTTCCAAATCTTTGGGAGGTTTAAGTATAAGAGCTGGATCTATTTCTGCTAATCTCCCATTTTCAGGTGGAGGTATATACTCTTTGTCAGGTGTCCATTTGGCATGTATTTCTTCCACCAGGTTCTGTAAATCTTTTTTCTCAGTTGGACTCCACTTCAAATGTTGAAGCGTAGGTTGATCTACAAAACGGTACCATGAATAAGTTATTTCTGAACCATCGGTCAGCATAGTCTTGAAGGGGCCAAGACGAGGGTCAGGTACGGTCCATTGATCTTTTTGTTCTTGAGTAGGTAGATAATTATGGTTGGACTTGTATGTCATAAACTCCTGAGGTACAAGCCTTGTTTCCTCAGGAACTTTTTCGATGGAAATAGGCACCATCGCTTCTCCTTCTTGTTTGAAATATTCAGGAAAAATCCCTCTGGTATTTTCATCAATCCACTCTAAACCGAAAGAATGCGATTCATTCGTACTGAAGACTGTGGTCCGAAAAATCTCATCCAATTCTAACAAGGGAAGATTTTTTGGCCCCTGTTTTAATGAGATAGCGTTGCTTCTAATAACAGGTTTCCACAATGATTTGTGGTCAGTACCAAAATTGCCTTTTGGAGGTTGACCACCTTTTTTCCAAGCTTCAACCTGCTGATAAATGGATTCCTTGGAATACATGATCACATCCTGCATGAGAGTAGTGACTCCATCCTTGTTAACGGGGAACTTGAGTTGAGGGATTTTGATATATTTATTTCCTGTGGTATCTTCGCTATCAAAATAAGGGACTGTATTTATCTCCATAGCTCCGCTGTTCATGATTCCTAACCTGGTGTCAAGCCCACGCCCAATAATAGTGTTATATTCTCTTGAAAGCCTACTCCATGTTTCCGGAATCCAAAATGCAACTGCTCCTTTGAAACTAGATGAATTAAGGAATAATGTCCAACACATATTACCAGTTGGAGTGGGTGCTCCTGTTTTTTTTGATGTCATGGGCAGTGCCATCCAAGCAGTGCCTAGTATATTACCTTCCGATCCATCCCTAAAAGTTATGCCGTCTGGAGGAATCAGCAAGCGGTTAGTCAACTGAGCAATACCAACTTTATCTTCGCTTAAGGCCTCCACTTTCCCAAATCCCCAACCAGGAGAAGATATTTCATGGTTATAGCCATTAGGTGTGCCATTTATCCTGTATTTAGGTTGAGCAGATCCAAATTGGGTACTCACCCAATAGCCTAATCCTCCTTCAATAGTTTGGAATACATCACGATAATAGGGTCCTCGCTCCGGCCAATTGTCTCTGGCAATGGTTCCAGGTGGACAAAGCGGTTGGGTGAAATCTTGATTATCGGGGATGATCCATGTTGAGGGCAAGCCAATCTGGAATGCGGTCAGGGGCCTATCAATCAGGGACCAGATACTGGTGTAAAAACTTACTCCATAACCAAAATCTTTCGGTGGTGAAGGCACATGCATGGAAATATAGCCTTTTAGTCCCCCGCTTGACTGAGATATACCTTCGAAGTTTTGGTGGGAAAAAAAATCGGATCCGAATGAGAATCCAATTAATTTACCATCTCTTTTTTCTAGTTTGAACTCTTTCCAACCACTATCAAAGTAAGGGTTGTCATCACCAGTTTTAAGAATGTTCTGATCGAAGTTGGCAAAGAGATCCCAGCTTATACCTGCATCGTTAGTCCATTGCAGGACCTTTCTGGAACTATTTTTGTAAGATATCGTTCCGATGTGCCAAGGATTTTCTACTGGTAGACGTCGATAGGTTCCTAAAATAGCATCTGTTTTTTGAATAGACATCTCATCTAAATAATGTAAATCAGAGGGTTTAAGATAATCTTGATTAGTTTTAAACGTCTTGCTTAATACAGTAAATTTTTCCGTCACTTGAGCCGACTAGAATTTCAGCTAAAGAATCCCCGTCAATGTCTGCTACCACAAGGCGATCTACTGTACTGGGCAAATCAATATGCCAAATGATTGGCGACTCTCGATCTGGGCGTTTAGCAACGGCTCGAAGTTGTTTCCCATTTCCGTAGACAAATTCTTCGATCCCATCACCATTGATATCTGTTGTTACGCAGTTGGATACCTGATGGTCCAAGTTAGTTACAGTCCATTTGATCTCACCTGTCATTAGGTCGACGCATCGGAACCCATCACGACAACCGGGTAACCCAATTTCAATTTGGCCATCACCATCAACGTCACCAATCGACGGAAAGCCGTTTACACCGTCGTCCGGTTCCGTTCTCCACAAAATACTTGTCTGATCAGATTTGTTTTGCAAAGCAAGTATCATTGATGGGTGAGTCAGAAGAGTAATTTCGTTATTAACGGCTATTGGTGTTCCATCCATAACCCAATGTGCTATACCTTCAACTGGACCTAGGTTTAAAGTTGTAATCTGATCTCCAGTGGTACCATCAACAACCGAGTATTCTGCCGGATAACCTAGGATAATATCGTCAAGCTTATCGCCATCCATGTCTAAAATAGCACAACGCCCTCCACCGTAACCACGTGTATGATTCGGCATTTTCAGTATATCTTTGTGCCAAGCAACCGTGTTAGTTTTGGTGTTGATAATCACCGTTTCATCGCTGTGCATAATTGATCTACGGTTAGATACCATGATATCAAGTCGATCGGAACTCATAAAATGTCCAACTGCCCAGATTGTGGTACCACATTCATTCCAGATAGGTGCCCTGCCGTTGAAATTGACAAAGTCATGATGCCACCGATCTTTCCCCTCAAGGCCAATAGCTACCAGGCGGCTATGTCCATCTGGCATTTCTCGTACGCAAAGGATTTCGTTGATTCCATCCTGATCAATGTCGCCTGAAATCAACCCTTCCATTTGAGGCATTTGTGTTGTCATGGCCCTGCCAGATGTGCGCCAAATTAATTTTAATGGTTGGTTTGGATCTGTGGTGACTTGGTAAGAAGAGATAGAATTTAATGGTTCAGCAACCACTAGTTGGTTATGACCGTATTGATCTGTTAACACCAAAGGTTGAGGGGCGGATAAAACAATATAGTGTTTGGCAACAGTATGGAGTTGGAGGCCGTCAGTTGTTAATTTTACGGATTGATGGTGAGCAGATCGTGTTCGAATTAGCACTTTGTCCTTTGCCACTGCAACAGCTGATACTTCTACTTGCGGGGAGGCCTCAACACTCCATAGAATATCGGGTTCATTCTCTGTATTGACCTGCAACGCATTTAATGATTCGCTTGGATTTATTGTCGTAAAAAACACGGTTGGGTTACCTTCAGCTCCAAGCTGACCGGTCACTGGTGTTTCCATTCCTCGAAGCGCACCTGTGATTCGTTCCAATGGTAGTTCAGGTAAAGCTTCTATAGACCAGCGGGCATTTTTCTGGTGCCATATTTGTTGATCCCAGCGGTAGATGCCAATTTCTCCATAGGTTGCCAGACAACGACTGGAACAATCCTGTGTCAAGAGTTCCGGCACATTGTCTTGATCAATATCAAGATGGCCGTGTAGGTAAACATCCGGCAGATCAAGTTTGTGCTGACCAGTTTCAATGTCATAAGCTATCAGATGCCAACGATTATCGTTATTTTCGTTAAAAACGTTGATCAGGATTTCCGCTGCTCCATCCCCGTTGAAATCACCAATTGGTTTCGGTCCCACTGTATTAATAGTGAATCTTCGGTCAATACCTTGAGTGGATTGCGGGTCAAAAGTATGATACCACAGGTTTGACAGTTGACCATTTTGAACTGTCAACACACCAACATGACCAGCAAAATCGCCTATTGGCACCAGATAAACCTGACCTGATGAATGGACGTAGGCGCCAAAGAATCCATATTGTCGTCCATGTTCCGATCGATAAGTACACCGATATTTTTCCCTGCCAGTCATTAGGTCATAGGCAATTACTCCATGCCAAGTTGACAGCACAGCTTCCAACTCACCATCTTGATCTAGATCAACAATCACTACTAATGGTGAATAGATGTCACCTTGGAACTTAATATCCCAAATCTTTGTTGGATTTTCAATTCCATTTTCAAAACTGTGTAAATGGAAATGCGCATCCTTCCCCCATGTTGTGGTCCAGCTAATCCTTTGTAGACCGGAAACCTCGGGTAGAAATTTGCCCCATCGGGCTCCAGGTGCAGGTGGTGGGTCGATCAACTGTCCACTACCAGTCACATCAAGTTTTGGTGGCACTATTCCCCATAACTGTTGTAATTCTATTGAAAGTGGGACTAAATCTTCTGGTGGAGACAAACTAAATCCCCCCTCCCTTAAACTCCCACTCCAGAAGTATTCCCGCCCTCTGAGGTCAGCTTCCCAAGACAATTTTGGCTTATTAATTTGACCAATTGCTGGTGTCCGGTTGCTTCGTGATCGGTCGTAATTAGGTTGATTCCATTCAGCAGGTGCGGAAAATATAAGGCTGAGTAATATCGTGGTCATCTTGAGTTCTATATCCAACTGAGGGGCAATCTATTTGGTTTTGTTCATTTTTTTCAATAAATGCCCAGCATAAGTGAGTGAACTAGCTTATGCTGAATTACCAATAGAAAGATCCCTCTTACATTTGCAATTAGTATTATCCATAAACTGTTTCAGTTCTGGTAAGGTACTGTTCCTCTTTCGTCGACAGTATACCCCCAAGTATTGATATATTCCATTCCTGAAAGAAACTGATCTTTTCTTTGGTCAAGTTTGCGTTGCAATTGTTGGTCTAAGTCATCTTGTAACGGTAAATGTTGAGGTAGATCTACCAAATTATCTAACTGATAGGGATCGTTCAGGTTATCATAAAGTAACCAAGGACCTTGTAGCGAACGCACATAGGTATGGTGGTTGGTACGAATGCCGCGAAATTCTCGACCGGTAAATTCATAAGGTCCTCCATCTATACCAGATCTCCATTGACCAAATGGGTGATAGCAGGCCAGTAATGCTGTGCTGTCTGAAGGATTTTTGCTCCCCTGCAAGAAGCCAGAGTAATCGATGCCTTCTACCTCTTCTGGAATTGGTAGTTGTGATAATCCCAACAGTGTTGGCATCATATCCTGCATGCCAATCATGGCATCTGGAACTTGTTTTCCCTCTAAGTCAAAGAGAGCTGGATAACGCAGTAAAAATGGGATTCGGATAGATTCTTCCCAAGGTTTTTGTTTTTTTATTAATCCCTGTGATCCTAGCATATCGCCATGATCGGAGGTGAAAACAACTATAGTGTCTTCCTTAATATTTTCAGTCTCTATGGTTGCCAATAGGCTGCCCATGCAATCATCCAACACGGTACAATGAGCATAGTATCCAGCAATATCTTCTTTAGCCTGTTTCGCCGCCTCTACTGGCACGTTAGGCCGAAGTGGGATGTTTTCTGGTTGATAGAGCTCTCGATATTCTTCTGGTGCTGTCTGGTAAGGTGCGTGTGGACCTCCCCAAGAAATCATCAGCAGAAAAGGTTGATCTGAGTTGCGATGCTGCCGAATATAATCTTCAGCAGCCTTAGTTTGATCAATAGCATCATATCCGTCCCAAAATAATTTTTGGTCAGAGTTACCGGAATAATAGGCCGATTGATTATAGTTGTGTGTGCACTCTAATACTTTCCAGTCTTCAAATCCTTGCCGTCTTTCTGGGGGAATATAGTTACTACGTCCATGCCCATCCACATGCCATTTGCCAATATAAGATGTTTGGTAACCACCTTGTTTAAAAGCTTGAGCAATGCTAACAGTACTATTGTCCAGATGGACGTCATTGACAAAGACCCCATGTGTTAATGGAAACTGTCCAGTTAGTAAACTTGCACGTGCAGGGGAACAAACAGGATACCCTGAGACAGCTTGAGTTAAATTTATGCTTTCTGTAGCGAATCGATCCAAATGCGGAGTTTTAACTGTTGGATTACCAGCATAACCGGTGGCTTGCGCTCGCCACTGATCGCCAAAGACAAAAACGATATTTGGTTTTTTCATCATGCTCCTTGATTTTATCAATATATTTGCAGATATTTTAATTTCAAGACTGAGACTTCATAACCTAGAGATTCAGAGATCAGATATGTTATTTTTTCTTATGTTTTGAAAATTATCGAAACCAAGATTTGGAGCTTTGTTTTTCTTGGAAAGACGCCGATTCTCTGTAAGGATCGAAGTACGGTGCCCTATGATTGTCTTCATCGAAAGATACATTAAGTCTTGCTCCTGAATAGAATACATCGTCATCAGGCAGTAAAATGAGTTAAGCAAAACAAGATAAAATAAAAACACATAAAATGACTGTTGGTTACCTCTTCAGAGTAAACTTGATTTGGCACCTTATTTCCTACTCTGAATATCTTTGCAGTTTATAAAGGCTTCAGTATAGCCACCTATTAGTAAATTAAATCAAGCAGGAAATAAATCTTGGATTTAGATGTCGAATTCGATCTGGCGGTTGAGAAAATACCATAAGGAGGCTTGGAAGTCCAGACATTTTCCGAGACGAAAATTCGATTGTTCCTCAACAAAAAAAAACTTCTGTTATGATAGATTCAATTCTTTGGAAAATATTAAACAAACAAATAAGCCCATTCGTATTCTCGATCAGTATCAAGTTATAGTTTACCGATGACAAACAAATCTGACAACACACGCAAAACCAGTGTCATCGCAATTCTAATCGGTATTCTTCTAATTCCAGCGAATAACCTCTGGCTGATGCGTGGAGCAACTTGGGGCTCAGGTTATCCAACCACTTTCTCCCTGTTTTTTCATGTCATTTTTTTCTTATTCTTCATCACACTATTTAACCTGTTTGTCCATCGTTTATTTCCACGCCTAGCGCTAAACTCCTCTGAACTATTGTTGATATATACTATGTTATCTGTGGCTTCTGGAATTTCGGGGTTAGACATGATGCAGGTTCTAATCACGTTTGTGGGTGGAGTAAAATGGATGGCAACAACCGAAAACGAATGGCAGGATTTGTTCTTCCACTATATTCCTGATTGGTTAGTTGTCAGTGATGCTGTTGTGCTGAACGGATTTCATGAAGGTGATTCTAGTCTTTATCTGAAATCTCATATGATTCGTTGGTTAACACCGGTCCTAGTTTGGTCTGGATTTATTAGTCTTCTTGCTTTCGTCATGTTGTGTCTGACAGTAATTGTCCGTAAACAATGGATCGAAAGCGAAAAGTTAAGTTATCCGATTATTCAGCTACCATTACACCTGACACTCAAACCAGAGTTGTTTCTGAAGAATAAAATCATGTGGATTGGATTTATACTAGCTGGGGGCGTCGATTTTATTAATGGTCTTCATTTTCTGTATCCAGCTGTTCCTGGGTTTGGTGGCCAACTTTATGATTTGCAACCTTTTTTTACTACCCCACCTTGGAACGCTATTGGATGGACCCCTATTCCAATTTTTCCCTATGCGGTAGGACTTGCTTTCTTTATGCCCCTGGATCTCTCATTTTCCTGCTGGTTTTTTTACCTTTTTTGGAAAGCTGAACGAGTGTTTGGAAGTGTGCTTGGGTTACGAAACTTACCAAAGTTCCCCTATATCGAAGCCCAGACATCAGGAGCCTATATAGGCTTATGTGTTTTAGCGATTTGGAGTACACGACACCATATTAAGCAGATGTTCTCTACCATCTTTCATAGAAATAAGACACACAACATGGATTCCACGGGAGAACCAATTAGCTATGCGAATGCGCTACTCGGAGCTGTAATTGGATTTACGCTTCTGATTGTTTTTTCAGTTAAAGCGGGAATGACTTTTGGGGCGTCTATGATCTTTTTTCTCATTTACTTCGTTTTGTCTATAGGCATTACTCGGATGCGCGCTGAACTTGGTTCGCCAGTACATGACCTTCATCGCGCAGGTGCGCATTATATGATGGTTGATACGCTTGGATCTCGCGCTTTTACTCCTGGAGATTTGACGATTTTTTCATTTTATCAGTTTTTTAACAGGGCTTATCGTGGACATATCATGCCTCATCAACTTGAAGGATTTAAGCTGGCGGAGCGTAGTCGTATGCGCTTGAACAAATTCTTCTGGGCAATTATTATTGCTGCCGTTGTCAGTAGTGTGACCTCCTTCTGGGCTGCTTTGGACTCTTTCTATCGTTTTGGCGTTTCAAATGTGGGTAAAGTCCCAGAATCCTTTGGTCAATTGCAGAGATGGCTGAACATGCCATCGCCAGTCGATTATGGTGCAGGGCTAGCTATAGGGGTGGGTTTCTCTTTTACGTTTCTGTTGGCGGTTTTACGCATGAACTTGTTTTGGTGGCCATTACATCCTGCCGGTTACGCAGTGGCAAGCAACTGGTCAATGAACCTGTTCTGGTTCTCCATTCTCATCAGTTGGATAATCAAATACACCATATTGCGATTCGGCGGACTAAAGCTACATAGACAGGGTATTCCGTTTTTTACAGGCATCATTTTAGGAGAATTCATCATTGGTGGATTTTGGATGATACGTGGTGCGTTCTTTGGTGTTCCAACTTACAAGTTTCTATTTTAATTATAAGTGTAGTTTTCTGAATCGGCTACTTGTACTTGGTCATATAAAAATACTTAGCGCATCTTTAATGTAGCCAAAATCAAGCCTTACTCAAAACATCCCGATAATCCAACTAACAAGTTCTTTGGCAAGGTTGAAAGAAGTTCCCGTAATACATCCAGCGCACCCTCCTATCACGCAACCAAGAAAAAATGTCCCAATTTTTCTTGGCGCGATAGTTAGTGGTTTCCCTGGTGATTTCTTTCTCTCTGGCATTCCATTGGCAATTTCTTGGGTAATATCCAATTCGCGTTGACGGATGAATTTGCGCGTTTTGTCTAAGGAACTAGTAAACACATTTTCTGACTTTTGTTTTTTGCCATTGCCGTAGATTTGGGATTGAACTAGGTGTGGTTTGAGCATGACTTCGATTCGGTTGATTTCAGCTAACAATTCGTCCTTATGCCAATGTTTTTCTATAATATCCATGATGGTCTTGGCATAACGTTCCCGACCTAGCTCAAGTTGATAAAGTCTATGTGCAATTAAGCCTTGAGTCTTGACAGAGTTCAGATCATCGGAGCCGCTACCTTTAAATCCTGAGTCTGCCCCCCAAGGGAAAAAGTGAAATTTGTTAGTATCCGGATTGAGGTAAATGAAGAAATTGTTTTTGTTACCAGAATATCCATCCCCTAAACCGAGTAGCCCTTCCATGGCCCAAAAGGTATAAAAGGAGTTTAGATCAACCAATTCCCCAATGGCTTGATCGGTGTTTTCGTCCTCATTTTCGAGTATCTTGATAAGTTGCTTGATTTTCTTTCTACCTGGTTTATCCTTGCCTGACTTATGTTCGAAACTACCTTCCCAACCTGGGTAAAAATCGACGTATGGTCCTTCGTACAAGGTACCACTATCGTTTCCAAACGCGCGTTTAAGGAACGGTTTTCGGACTGTTTCCACATGTGAATAGATACCGAGATTAGTACCATTAACTGTTACCTTGGCGTAGGCACAACGAGGCGCGGGCAAATTAGCAGCATTGAACAAAGCATAGCCTATGAATTGGCTGACCAAACTCTTATCGTTTCTGTTGTTATTAAAGGTCAGGTTCGTCAAACCCTCAATTTGGCCTTTTTTGTCGGTATGATTCAGTTTAATCTTGAGTGAGGGGCGGCTTGTACTTTGCGAACCGATGAACCCTTTTTTTCGAATTCCAACCTGAGGAAATTTGACCCCATCAATTGTAACGTCGGCATCAACATAGGTATAAGGTGGTTTGATCGGCCTAAATTTTCGGCTCTCGTGCAGAGTTGGTATGAAATCCCGCGAATGATATCGAATGGTATCCCAGTCCTTTTCGGCAACGGTGATTTGTACCTCTAGTACTCGATCAGTAGAGAAAATATCTTCTGAGGTCAGTTCCCTAGCTTCCAGAAAGTTGTGCCCAACCATACAACACAGACTTATTGCTAATACTTTACATGCATGTATCCATTGCGTTTTCATACTTTAGATAACTTTACCTGTATAACAAGTTTTTGGTGCATATGTCTCCCCGTTTCTTTTAATCTCCTTGTTCTTCTTTCAGTTTGATAAGAACATAATTGAGCATTATATTCTCGTTGACGAATTATAGAAAAATAGAATCATGAATCTTCTTGACTCGCATGGTGAAATTTGCTAGACAAACCATGTGAATTTCACTTCATTAAAATGAGTTTATAATGATTCCTTATTGTTCCTACAGTCTTGATTTGACCGCTTGCCATCGTTGAGAAACCGGGGTGATCATAGATCGTCAAAGTTACCCAAGATCAGTGGGGGGGGCTTTTGCACAGTTTATTTGCCTTAAGCTTGCAATTCTTTACCCATTCTACCGCCTTGTTTACGGATGAGGGGGGCGATTTCAGTTTTCTTGTATTGGATGGCCACATCTAGCCGTGTTTCGGCACTATTGTTGTTGCATTCATATCCGAACCTTGGCCAAGCGCCGATTCAAAGACCTCTTTGTTCGCTCTGCCGAGTCCTTTGATTTCCTGTATTTGATTCGTCGGACCTGATTTTCCGAAGAGGTCCCCATTCTCCATCTTCCAAGATACGACAGAGAACAAGGCCACCAGCAACAACCGTCAATGGACCTTTATACAAATGTGCGGCTGAATGAACATCGCCACCAAACATCCGCGGATCCTGACCGGTGGTGGTGTAGTAGGTTTTGAAGCCATCAGCCATAAGTTCCAACTCCCGCTCACCACCTTCCGACCAACGAACTACAATTTCTGGAAGGTCCGGGTACAAACCGCGGCCAAACAGCTGGTCGATAACGACTTGTGTTCGATGAGGAATGTACTCTTTCCTCGTTCGATCAACTTCATCATACCATGCCTGGTGTTTTGCCACACCTGAGTTATGATGTTCAACTCGCCACGCCGAACCAGAGAGTGCTGCTTCGTATGTCTTGCGTGGATTACCCCACCGAGCTGCTTCGGCAAACAATGCGGGTTCGATTTCAGCGATACGTTTATCGAACATTTCTGTCAAACGCTTTGGCGTCAGAACTCCGTCGCGGAACAGGTGCTTCGAAATTCTGTCCGCTACCAATACACGGAACTCTTCGTTTTCGAGCAATCGTTGGTATAACCAAGTTGGATTGTTACGCTCAGCTTCGTTCCCCACTGGAAAAGGACCAAGGCGGTCTTCTATCAGTTCTAACATTGTGTGCTCCGCATCCCAGACGATAAATTGTAAGCCTATGTTCCTAGTTCGGTTTATTAACCCATACCAATTGTTGGCGCCACGGTCTCCTCCAAACCAGCTGACCGACGAATCGAGGTTGCCTGCATAAAAAAGGGTGAGCATGTAGTCAATGAGGTTGACTGGATCAATCAGTCGCCTCAATTTTGGGTCAGGGCTGCCATCGAGTTTTGCACCAAGCAGTAGGCGGTAGTTATCCAAGTCTGACATGTCTTGCTTCGAAAGTCGATCAAGCTGTTCCCAAAGAATTGTGTTTCCATCGGTTGCAAAGACCTGATAACGACGCTCCTGATCTTCGTCCTCTGAGTAACCACCCATGATTTTCACCACGTCAAAGTCCTCTTTCTTGCCACCAATATATGATTCGCCAAAGAAAGCTTTTGGTCGTTCACACGTATTGTAGAGCCCCCAGTAGTGTCCGTTGACATAGACATGGCGAAAGTTTCCGCGTGGGGATGGGTGGCCCATGGCTAAATGAAGATCGCGACTGAATTGATCGCGCATGTACAGTGCCTTGGAACTGAAGCCGTGGTGCCAGGCGTAGTTCTGGCTACATCGCAAATCGATATGACTGAATTCTTTTGCGGCATTGCCACCAAACAAGTCGTATTTGAGTTGCTTGGCTCCATAGCGTCTGCGAAAGAAAAGCCGGAAACCGTGCTTGAGGACCTTTGGCTGTCGGCTGAAGCCTCCTCGCATGCGGATACCGGCGTTGATTTGGAAACCATGTTCTTGTTCGTCGGCTGTTGGCAAGAGCTCAAGGGAGCAAGCCCGTTCGGCTTTGCGACCGTGCCAACCCGCGTGGGCATAGATTCCGGTTTTGTTGCTGAACAGACTCTCGGGTTCAATCGCAATTGAGTAAGATGGAATAGACCATAGTGCTTCCAAGAGTTTTTTTCGGTATTTGGGATTGTCCGTAATGTCAGCATCCATCCCGTAGTTTGACCTTCCCGCTCCCCACTCGTATGGATAATTTTCGGGCGGTAATCCATCTGCGGAATCATCAATCCGGTCGTCTGGGAAAATGTAACTGCGTGTGACAATTTTTGTGGGTGAATAGCCAGATTTGTATCCTTGGACACGAATAATGGTGGTGTGTTCGATGTTAAATGGTTGATCAAGAACAGGGCTCGATTCGTTAGGTTTGCTTCCATCAATTGTGTGACGGATCGTGACATTGCTATCTGAGACACTTACCTGTAGCGTAAATGGTGTTTTGAACAGTCCATGCGGTTGGGATAGTTTTATGGTTGAAAGCGCGCCAAGACGGGTTGCGGTATTTCTCCTTCCAGGAGTAGGGAAGGCTAGAAAATCAGGCAACTTCTCTTCGGTGCCGTCAGCAGCTACAGGAAAACCGAACGAGATATTGGCCTTTTGTTTAGGGTATTTTTTCTCGGCGAACTCGAACCTCTCACCATTGGGATTGGTCAGGATTAAGCGTTCGCCACCCTTTTTTAATTGAAAGTTTGTGTGCAGCGGCCGATCGGTACGTCTTCGATCTTTTCCGGATGCAAATACGATCAGATATTCACCTGTTCCTAAACGGACATCAGGAAATATCCATTGGCGCAAGTCTTTTTTCGAGTCCGTTAACGACCAATTTTCTAAACTTTGCTCCTCGTCTGAGTGATTGTGAATTTCGATCCAGTCGGCTAGATTACCTTCCTCATCAACTAACCCTTTTTCATTGTCTACCATGAATTCGGTAATGCGCAGTTGAGGTGCGGCCTTCGATCGGAGTGGGTCCACGGGTGTGCTTGCTGATTGACTTCCAGGTTTGTGAATTTCGCTGGGGGAATGCTTTGATCGATCAGCCATCGTTGCGCGGGCTTCCTCTAATTCTTTTGACTCAAGGTGGCCGTTTCTGTTGGTATCAAATTGTGCCAGTAGATGATTACTTAGTGAGGTTTTGTCTTGTTGTAAACGTCTAGTTCTTTTTTTGCCACCTGCCCGGTTGATACTACCCTTAATCCAGTCATAAAGCTCTTCAGGGAAATCTTTGATTTTTCCCTGCTCGGCATCCTGCATCATCTTCTGGAGATTTTCCACGATTGGCCGATCGTCAACAAAAGCCTTGTATTTGCCAACTAGCCTGCCCCACACTTTCAACAACGCTTGGTGAGCTATCTCCTCTTCTTCCTCACTCAACTCACCATCTCCATCTTTGTCGTACTTCTTAATTCGTTGCTCATGGCGTCGGCGATCGCGGATGTATCTTGGACGCTTGACTGCAAATGGGCTCCCAGCTTTTCGAATGGCTTCACGTTCGACCGCGTTGAGCCGGCCATCCCCGTCGGCATCAAATTGTTCGAGTGCGCGCTGCCGAACAGTAAGATCGCTTTGTGCCTGATTGGCGCCACACAACAAAGACACCGTCAAGTCAAAACAGAGCAACCCCACAAAGACAGATATTACAAGTGCCAGGCTGGTTGATTTCATCACTTTTATTTTCTCCTTATTCAGTTTATAGTTAGGCTTTATCAGTAATTGATGTTTCTCATAGTTTTGGTCACTTCGAGATATCCTAATTAATTCGGGTGATGAAAGTAATAAGTTCTGGGTGTCTTTGACCAGAACAAAGTAAGTGATAGAGAAATGAAACCCACATAGTTTGACTCAGTTTTGTTATTATACATAGAGTACGATTGGCTAACTATTGAGAGTTGAAGAGGAGAACTAGGCGAAGGAAGCCTAACACAAAGGATAAAGGCCGATGAACCTTAATTACTACCATCAATGACCTAGACCCATTGGTGCTTTTCGAAGCCAGGAAGTTCTGTCAAAGATGTTGTGAGTATAGATTTTAACCAATGTCTCAGTGCTTTTCTGGTTGGGCAGGAACGTAGAACCCAGGCATCGTTGTGATTACGAAATCCGGTTTCCCTGAACGTTAAAGGGGCTTGAATTCCTGTAGAATCTAAATAGCACTTGGTAGCATTTAAGCCGATTTGTTGATTATTTGTTGCCTCATGACAGATGAATTGAGGTCGATTCTTTAATCTATTTAGACGAGTTAATGCTGAAGCTCGGTCGCATGCGGAGTAACTCCATGTTTCTAGCACTCCATCATAATGACTATATGGAATAAAAGCTGCCCAAAGTTTAGAAATCTCATCATTGTTCAACCCTATATAATTGCAAGCAATAGCTCCACGCGAAAAGCCAGTGATAATAACCGAATTCGGATTTCCGTTATACTTTTGGCAGACCCATGGCACTGCATTTTTACAGTAATCCAAGGTTGGTTCAACATAGTAATCGGGCTTGTTCCCCCACCATTGAGTTACATTAGTTGTTCCAAGATTATTCAAATAGGGCAAACAGAGCCAGATAAAATTATGCCCAGCAGAAATACCAAAACCAAGTTTGCTATCTTCAACACGGCCACTACTGATATCATGATACTTATCATGGTAAGGCCCGTTACCAGTGAACTCAACTAGGAGTGGGTATTGCCTATCAGCACTCCAATTAGAAGGCAGATAAAGTGTGTGATACACATGAGTTTCCTGATATTCTGGAATGGTTTGCCGCACTCGTTTTCCACGTTCAGGCTGTCCAGAAATCATTGGTGGAACAATCAAATCCGCTTCGACTGAACAGATATCGGGTGTTTCATTGGTAATATGCATAAGGTGATAACGTTACTAGTTGTTAACTTCTGAGTTTGAGCAGAATTCCGCTTCTATGAATCGGAGGCGACTAATGATTTTAAAGGGACATCTTTATCCTGAGGAAGATAATAACTCAATGCATTGTCAACAACGCCTAGTAACTGTTTCTGAACCGGG
>Ga0066834_10000503_pt1 | contig 18551 bp, 6 predicted proteins | sample ETNtaG_30_FD_66729 | JGI IMG/M metagenome (GOLD analysis project Ga0066834, IMG submission 66729) | Marine microbial and viral communities from oxygen minimum zone, Eastern Pacific Ocean - ETNP201306PF43B | ecosystem: Environmental > Aquatic > Marine > Oceanic | place: Pacific Ocean: Eastern... | reverse complement strand
GACGTCCCGCAGGTCTGCCATCACCTGGCTGAAACGATGAAGGCCAGAAGTATGGTCATCCTTATCAGCGACCTCCTCGATGACGAAGGCGAAATCATCAATGCCCTGCGACATTTCCAGCACAAGAAACATGACGTGGTCGTCTTCCATGTGCTTGACGACAGCGAGCTTGATCTGCCGTTCGCGGAGCTCTCGAACTTTCGCGATCTCGAAAGCGGGCGCCGAGTGGCCGTCGATCCAGCGACCTTCCGGGGTGAGTACCGCAATCGAATCTCGTCGTTTTGCGATTCACTCAAATCCGGCTGCCAGCAGACGGATATCGATTACATGCTGCTTCGGACCTCTGCCACTATTGAAAGCGCACTGACCGAATACCTGCGATTCCGCGCGCGGAGGTCCCGTTGAGTATTCTCAATCCGCTTTTTCTATGGGGATTGCTTGCCCTCGGCGTTCCAATCGTTCTGCACCTGATTCAGCGGCAGCGCTATCCCGAACGGGCCTTCACCACGCTGCGCTTTTTCGACAAGACGATCAAGCACAATGTCATTCAACGGCGATTCGTCGACCGGCTGCTTCTGCTGTTGAGGCTTCTACTCCTTGCGCTCCTCGCATTGGCGCTCGCACGTCCTTTCGGCCTGGGTGTGGGGGAAAAGCGAATGTCTCTGGCCATCGTTCTCGACAACTCCCCCAGCATGGGCCGATCGGGCACGGAAGGGCGGACCTTTTTTGAAGAGGCGAAGCAGGCAGTGATGACGGCACTGAAGGAGCTGGCCCCTGGCGATCGCGCTGAAGTGTTATTTACGTCACAGGCGCCGCCCGCCTTCACCAGAGACCGCAAGCACATCGAAGAACGTCTGGAACTTCGCCAGGGGCAGCCGACGGGTCTGTTGCTGGAAACTGAAAACGGATTCGCTGCGGCAAAGGTGCCGCTTTCACGCAATCCCGATGAAGTCAAAGCCTCTCTGGTCGACATCCCCGATGGGGCCTCCCTGGCCATCGAAGGGATCGGAATGACCGAACGGGCCGTCCTCTCAGACGATCACGCTGCTCTTGTCCGGCTGGTCGAGACCGCGAGCCTTTCACAGCAGCACGGGGATGTTTCGACGGCCGCGGCTAGAGCAAGATCGCTCCTTGAAAGATCAAAGGACGGTGACCGTTCGATTGTCATTTTTACTGATATGCAGAAGACCGACTGGGCTCGCAGACCGGGCATCGATCTGAAAGGGGCGCGGCTGACGGTTTTCGGATTGGCCGGCGAAGGTCGAGAAAGGGGCAACCTGGCAATCAAAGACTGCATCGTGCCACAGAGAGAAGTGCGTTTCGGGGAACGGGCCACCTGCACTGCCCTTATCCACAATTACGGACCAGAGCCTTCCTCGCCTTCCACGCTTTTGAATGTTCAGACTGCCGGACAGAAGCAGCCATCACAGGTCAACGTACCCTCGATCATTTCCGGCGGTACCGAGGCAGTTCCCTTCACAATCACTGCGATGTCTCGGGGCCGCACTGTCTTCTGTACGATTTCGCTGGAAAGCTCTGGTGACGCATTTGCCTACGACGACTCCAGGCACTTTCAGATTCCAGTGCGTCCGCCGATGACCGTGCTCTGTGTCAACGGTTTTTCCGGCGCGAGCCTGAGAGAGCGGTCCGGTTTCTTTGTGGCCAACGCCCTCTCTCCGCGGACCGCAACGGCGAAGCTCTTCGCGGAAGTCAACGAGTGTTCTTCCGATGAGCTTGGAGACAAAGAGCTCTTTCCATACAGCGTGGTGATTCTTACTTCGGTCGAGAAACTTGAAGGAAAGGCGAGGAAGAGGCTGAGAACGTTTATCGAGGACGGCGGTGGCGTGCTCGTCTTCCCCGGCCATGCTGCCAGTTCCGAAGAATACAATGGTTGGACTTTTCTTCCTGCCCGCGTGCAGGAAGTCAGAGAGAAGGAATTCGCCTTCGTAAAAACATTTGTCGAGGAAGCGGCCGCTCTTCATGAGCTGGAAGGGAACTTCAGCGCGATGAGCGGCCTCAGCTCGAATCAATGGATTTCAATGGAACCCATTGAGGGGGCCGCGACCCTCGCATATCTCTCGAGCGGAATGCCAGCCCTGGTGGAGTCTTCGCTGGGTAAGGGACGAGTGATTCTCGCCGCGGCCAGCGGCCACTCATCCGAAAGCGACTGGCCCCTCCGGCCTGCATTCGTCCTGCTGGCACGGAGCCTGGTCAGCCATCTCGCCGACAGTAATCGTCAGCCTGCGATGGCGCTTCAACGAGATGTTGGCCATCGAATGGCTCGCACGATCCCGGCGGAGATGGCGGGTGGCGCGCAGGGAGCTTTTCGCATGTCAATCACCAAAGCGTCTCTCGTGCACGAGCCTCTCCCCTGGCTGCTCGCCGGCAGGTCGCTCCACCTTCCCGCAACGGCTCGAACTGGCCACTACCTTCTGTCGGTTCAGCCTACTGCAGCCGGCGCAAAACTCACCCGGCCGGGGTTGGGCGCGAACATCATTTCCGCTTCCATGAATCACCATACCTCGGAAAGTGATCTGACCGCGGCCTCCTCCGATGATCTGAAATCGAAGTTCACGAACGGCGAGATGAATGTCGCATCCCTTAAGGATGGATTCCATCTCGCGGATCTGCGACGGGGCCGCGACCTCTGGCGTCTGTTCGCGCTGGCCGCGCTGCTGATGCTGTTCGTGGAGAGCCTTGTCGCCTGGCGTGTGCCGAGTGATGCGGAGCAATAGAAGATGTCTCTGATTGCCCGATTAATCCTGCTGCTCGAAGGTGAATGGACCAGTTCCTCTACCACGGTGGAACGCGTAGTCTGGTCTTTTGCCCAGGGCGGCTATGCGATTCTGATCACAGGTGCCGCCGCCGGCTTGATCCTGGCGATGCTGTGCTATGCCAGGACGACTGAGAGCCTGACCGCACGGGCCCGAGCCGGTCTTGGCGTGCTTCGTTTTGTATCGGTAATCTGCCTTGTGCTGATCGCCGCAGGTGCTGCCTGCAGAATTCACTTGCTGGTGAAGAGCAGACCGGAGCTGCTGGTCATCATGGATGATTCCACGAGCATGCACGTGAAGCATGGCGAAAGGACAAGGGGCGAGGCCGTCTTGAATTACGTTTTGGAATCCACGCACCTCAGACACCTGCGGCGCACTTTCAATACGCCGTCGAAGAGCACTTCCAACGCCCTCGGCCAAACGGGGCTACCGCAGCATTCTCAGAATCTGGCGGAAGCTGTGATTCGCGGTGCGTCCGCTTCCCAGAGACGCAATCCTCCAGACCACATCCTTCTCATCTCTGATGGCATCCAGGTGGGCCGGTCTTCTCTTTCCGATGCCGCTGCTCAGGTTGGTGTTCCGGTCAGCGCTCTTTCATTCGGTGATGGTTCTGGAATCAAAGATGCGTGGATCAGAAGCGCGAGCATTCCTCCCTTTGTCTATCACCGGGACCCGGTACCCATCACGGCAGACATAAGAATCACGGGGCTTGAAAGCGAAACACTTCTCAAACTGTTTCACCTGCGTGGCAAAACGGAGAAAGAAGTCGCTTCCGTCCCGGTAACGCTCGAAGGGGACTCCTCGTCGGTGCCGGCACGGATCGAGTTCACGGCAGAGCATTCCGGCCTTCAGCACTATGAGTTAAGGCTCGAGGGCATCGAGGGCGAGATTACTCCGCTCAACAACGCTCTGCGCTTCCACCTCGATGTTCGGCCGGAGAAGATGAAGGTTCTTTTCGTCGAAGGGCAGCCGAGCTGGGAGTATCGCTATATCAAGCGCGCGCTTTCCGCGGACCCGGCAGTTGAATTCCATGGTCTTGTGCGTCTGCCCCCGGACGAATGGTTCTTCCAGGGAAACAACTCGCGACCGAACGGTAAGCCTGTCCTGCGAAATCCGAAGCGCGGCTTCCCCGATTCGATCGAAGAGCTGACGTATTTCGACGCCATCATTCTGGGGGACCTGGAGAGGAAGATATTTGAGCAGGCCGGCCGGTTTGCACTGATCGAAGAGTTCGTTCGGCGGCGGGCCGGCGGGTTGGCGACCATAGGCGGTCTGGCTGTTTACGGCGCGGGAAATTTTGACGGTACTCCTCTGGCCCGTCTGCTCCCATTCCGCGTCGAGCGTGAAAAGAAGAAACATCTGATAAACCGCTTCAACGTCCAGCTTACGCCGCAGGGCATCATGCATCCGATCATGCGGCTCGATCACGATCCCGCGAAAAACGAAATGGCGTGGAGCAAACTGCCCTGGGTCGAAGGAGGCAATGCGATCAGAAGAACGAAATCGGGAGCGACCGCGCTGCTCGTCCACCCAACTCTTAGCACTTCCTTCGGGCCCAGGCCGGTGAGCGCGGTCTGGAGGTGCGGCAAAGGCCGGGTGTTTTCCTCCGCCCTCGACGGCACCTGGCACTGGGCACTCGCCCGCAAATCAGAAACAGACTATCACCGCCGGTTCTGGGGTTTATGCGTCCGCTGGCTCAGCGGCGACCCGCGCTCATCCAGGGGCAACTCTCTGATCCTTGAAACACCAGTCTGCGAGGTCGGCGAGCCGGTCGCTCTTTCAACTATCCTCCGCGATGCTGCAGGAGATGCGGTCTCGGAAGCCAAGGTGGTTTTCTCCATAGAAAGGCCCAATCAGACGGGCATTGTTTCGCACGTCAAAGGCGACCCGGTCAGGCCCGGCCGTTTTGCCATGGGATTTCATCCGGACACCTCGGGAATGCATAAGGCTGTTGTGTCGATTCGTCTCCCTGAAGGGTCCGAGGAAGAAAAGGCATTGGAATTCTTCGTGACACCATCGAGGAAGGAGCTCCTCTCCGTCAGACCGGATGAGCAGTCACTGCGGGACCTCGCCGAAGCTACCGGCGGAAGCGTTGTGCCGATTTGGGAACAGAACAAGCTGAAGATCCCAACGCCGGAATCCGGAAGCAACTCGAGAGTGGTGGAGATCACCGTCCAGCTCTGGCAATCGCCCGGCCTGGTTCTGTTGTTGGTCATTTGCCTCAGCCTCGAATGGCTGCTGCGAAAACGCAGGGGGCTCGCCTGATGGCTGAACAATACCGAAACGCCTGGCAGACATTGGAAGGGAAGGTTACCGCGGTGGCCGCTCTTCATCGGCGCTGCCAGCTCGCCGAGGGCGCCGGACGGTACATCTGGATGATTGGTGTCCCTCTGCTGGCGGCCGTCGGGCTCGAGATCCTGCTTCGACTCCCCCTCGCTCTGCGCGCACCAGTAGTTCCGTTTTTCATTCTTGCCTGCGCCGTTCTCGGCTGGCGTTATATCGTGCGTCCCGTGCGAGAGCGATACAGCCTCAAGCGTTCGGCCATGCTCGTGGAAGACAAGCGTCCCGAGCTGAAGTCCAGGGTCATAAGCGCGCTGGAGCTTTATCCCGAGCTGGCAAGGGAACGCTCTCCTTTCGACCGTTCGCTCCTCGAAGGGCTGATGCGGCACGCGGCCGAAACAACGGAAGGAGATGACTTCCTCGATGTCGTCGATCGCAGCCCTGCAAAACAACAGGCGCTCGCAGCATTTGCCACCGCAGCCGTCTGGATCGTCCTTATTGCCTCGAACCCGAGCGGAGTCCTGTCTGCATTCGCAAGATTCGGCAGTGCATGGTCAGAGATGAGCGACATCGCCAGGAAGATGGCTGGTGCCCGGATCACGATAGCGGACCTCGAGCGACCGGCTTTCCTGAAAGGCAGCGACATCCAGCTCAGCATTGCGCAGGAAGGATTCCTTAACAGCTCTATGGATGTCTATGTGAGGAACGAGGGCGAAACGGATTGGCGCCGGCAGCCCCTGGTGGTTGATTCAAAAGGCAAGGCCGAATTCACCGTCGAAGGGGCGCAGAAGACTTTCGAGTGTTACAGCTCCGCCGGCCGAATCGAAAGCGAACGTAAGACAGTCATCGTCACCGAACGGCCCCGCATCGTAAGAATGAGCGTCGAGTACGACCTGCCGGAGTACGTCCGCCGGGCATCCATGGTCCAGCCCAGAAGCGATGGCAACCTTAAAGCGCTCTTCGGCTCGTCTATTCTTCTCACCATCGAAGCCAACAAGCCGCTCGCATCGGTCTCGTTTGAGGCCGGCTTTCTGGACGGGCCCGAGTCGTTCAGCGTCGGCGGCCAGTTCGCCCAGGGGGCCATTCGAGTGGATTCCCCCAAATGGCTGAAGAACCGGCGCCAGTCGATCCGCGAGACCTATCGACTCGCTCTCAAAGACGAATACGGTTACGCGAACGAGGACGCTGGCCGCAGATACAACCTGGAGATCACGAAGGACGTGGCGCCCTCGATCCACTTTGTCGGTTTGCCGCACCGTTCCAGCGCCAGCGAGCCACACATCCTCGAAAGAAATCTTGACGGCATCAACCTGGCTATCCGGGGTAGAGACGATTACGGCATCACCAGGGTCGTCCTCCACTATCGAATCGAGGACCTCGACACCGGCCGTGAGAAATCGCAGGGCAGTAAACCGATTGTCCTTGGCGTCCCGAGAGTCGAGATTCCCCGAATGGGTCTGTCCCGGTTGTCGCAATTCAATCTGGAAGTGGGCGATCGTTTTGTCTTCCGGGCCGAGGCCGAGGACGCCTACGATCTCGAGCCGGAATCCGGCCCCCATAAAGCGCGCACCCCGACTTTCCGTTTGGCAATCGTGACGGAAGAGCAAATGTTTGCCGATGTTGTTTACCGCGACGACTGGTCCGCCAATTGGTATGACAGCTTGAAGGTGGCCAGCCTCGCGTCCCGCCGCCCGCCCCCGCGATTGGCCCCGGAGTCCGAGCCCACGGCAAAAATCGCCGAAAAACTTCTTCAGGCCCTCCCGGTTACAGAGAGTTTCCAGGGGGAAGCATCGGAAGTGATTCAGAGTTATTTTGAAAGTCTTTCAGGAGGTGAGTGATGAGAGTATTACTTCCGGCTGTTGTCCCGCTTATGTTCTGCTTCCAGGCATCTGCAGAGGATGAAGACTGGGGCGCTTTGCTTGGTGTAGGCGACGAGAGCGAATCCTCCACTGGCGTCATTGGAATGACGGCCGAGGAACTTGACGCATACGCGAAGGAAGAATCAGCGGTTGGAAGCGAGGACGACGAAGTGCCGGACGTCTTCGTCAGGAATCGTCGGCGTTTTGTCCTGCGAGAGGTGAAGTTCAACTCCGATTGGGATTGCGACCCTACCGCGGTGCCGGCTCTCGTTCATCAGTTTAAACGGCTCACTGGCATGGATTCCCAGGCACTGGTACCTCGCAGTCCACTGACACTGGAAAGCGACAGCCTGACCGACTGGCCGTTTATCTACATGACTGCCCACTACGCCTTTAATCTCAACGATCACGAAAGCAAGGGACTTCGTCGCTTCATCATGAACGGAGGATTCCTTTACGCGGACGATTGCCTCTACGGGCAGACATTCGGGCCGGCCTTCGAAGGCGAGATTCAGCGCGTCTTTCCCGAGTTCGACTGGAAGACAATGGAGTATTCCGATCCAGTCTACGGCATGGTCTATCAGCAGAAATACAGATCCAAGGCCATACATGAATCCGGGGTGCCGAGAGTCATCCGGAACGCCAATCCGTGGTCAGGGCTGTTCATTGGCGGCAGCGTATCCGTGCTCTACACGCCGCAGGACTTCGGCTGTCACTGGGAGATTTCCAGCCCTCCGACGCCCACCAATCCGCTGGGCGCCGGCATGCACAACATGGACCTGGTCCCCGGCGCCAGAGACGCCGCATATAAGATCGGTATCAACATCATCTTCTACAGCTTTCTGCACTAAGTATCGTGGCTGCCCTCATTCCGACTTCACTACGCATCAATTCTTCCTCACTCTCCCTTTGGGTAAGGAAGCGGGCAAAAGCAGTTTGGTCAACTTCGGCTCGCGACCTGATCGTGGCATGGGCGTCTCGCCCGCGGAGGTCCGCACCTGATGGGCGAGACGCCCGTGCCACGATGGAGCGACCTGTGCAGCTTATTCTTGCACGCCCCCCGAGTGATGCGCGGATCACATTTTCAAAGCTCTGCCTCTTCGTCACGTTTCTGTTTCTTCCCGCAATCCACGCCGAAGAAAAAGAACCGCCGCCGCCAGTCGAGGTGAGCATCTCGGCCTCCGCCGAATACCCAACCGTACCTGTCCATTTCAACGGCGTCGACATCGCGCCTGACGGACGATCTTTGAAACGAGTGAAGTGGACCTGGCAAGAGCCTTTGCTTCCTGCCCCCGCCAATCCCCTGACGATTGAGATCAAGGCGACCGCTCATGGTGCGAAGCGCAATATCGAGGTCGCCGGGAAGGTCACCGATTATGACGGCAGGCAGATCGTCTCTTCACAGCCGGCCATTGCGATCGGCCCCGAGCAGACGGGCTCGATCAGAATTTCAATTCAGCCCACGGAGAAATCGCAGGGTCCTTTCTTCTATCGAGGCCGATGGCAGGAGACCGGAGGAAAGGCCAAAGGAACGATTGAGTCCGCGTTCGGTTATCCAAACGCTCGACTGGTCATGGAAGACTTCGAACAGTTCCGCCATGCCAGGCCCGGCGGAACTGTGGAGAACTCCTCCGCCGCCAGACACAGCGGCAGGCAGGGACTAATTGTCCGGCCTGCAAATAAGGCGAAATGGGTACTCAAGGAAAAAGAAGGAGACAAGGAACCTCAACCGGCAGTAAATCACGTTCTGCCCTTCAACCTGGCAGCGCCCGGCCGGCCGGTTCGTTTCGGCATCTGGGCGAAGTCAGCCGCTGATGCGGAGCTCTCCTTCAATTTCAGGGACCCGGGTACCGAGTACCGGCAGGGGATTCAGTTCGACCGCTGGAAAATCGGCCCCCTGAAGCTCGAGGCGGGTTCGTGGCAGCACATCCAATTCCCCTCCCCCGGTTACGGCAGACCGAAGGCGAAAGCGAAAACTTCCGGTGAGGCAAACGGCGTCGTCGACTATCCGCTCACCTTCGAGAGCATCGAGGTCGTCTGCGGGGAGGGCCAAAGCGTGATGCTCGACGACCTCGAAGTTTTCACTCAGATCGAGAAGGCCAAGGCCATTCGCATGCGCCTGGTCATCGAAAAGCCCACGGGGCTGCTCTACCGAAACGACGCAGTGCGCCTGGCGCTCTCTAACGGTTGGCTGTGGGGTAAGCCTGAGACATTTTCATATTCAGCGTCCATGACGGACATCTCAGGAAAAGTCATTCCCCTGTCCAGAGGCAGCGCGGCGCCCGGCCCCGGAAGTGAAGAACTGGTCGAATCGTCGTTCAAAAACATGCCGCTGGGTTCTTATCGTTTCCTGGCAGAGATGAAAACCGGCGAGACCGTCGCTGCCAGGCTCGAGCCGCCCCATCCGCTTGTCGTCTATGAGCCGGAATCAAAACCGCTCGCCCACTCGCAGTTGCACGAGATTCTGACCAACCGGCACCGTCTGATTAACGACCTGGGTTTTCGCAAAGATGTCCTCATCTTCCCATGGCACGAGACCGATGGCAGCGTTTCGGTCGAACAGATTCAAGGCCACTTCACTTATGACTGGCTGGACCCGTATGTTGAGAAGCGAATCAGCGCGGGACTAGAGGTGGTCGGCCGTCTTGGGTTCAGCCCTCAATGGGCGGACCCGGAAGTGGGCTACCACACGTTTGTGAACGTCTGGACGGGCAACACCAACGTCATGCCGTCCCGCTCAATTTATTGGGAGGAATACGTCCTTCGCACCCTGGCCCACTACCGAGGCAAGGTTCGAGACTGGATCATCTGGGATCGCCCTGATGCGCCGAACTTCGCCGAGAGCCCCGATGAGTTTGTCGAACGAATGATCGAAGTCGCTCATATGGCAGCCCAGGATGCAAACAAGAAGGCCCGGTTCATTTCCGGCGGAGTGACTCGCGAAAACATTACTTCTTTTCTACTGGGGCTCATCGAGGGTGGGGCGGATCGATACCTGCACGCGGTCGGCCTGCTTCCCACAACTGCCCCCCTCTCGCCTGAAGACGGGTACATGGATGTCATTCTCGCCAGGGCGAACCGGCTCCGGAAGCGTGAGGATTTCAAGCCGGGCCTCTGGGCCCTGAATCTCGGTTACCCCACCGGCGATGCCGAGGGCCGCATTTCAGAAAACGACCAGGCCAGGTACATCGCCCGCGCCTACGCAATCTGTCTCGCAAATGGCGTCGAAAGAGTCATTCTGGAACCGCACAGGATCCTCATCCGCCACAATGGTCTGCACCCCAGCGCTGCCAGGAATTCGGCCGGCCTCGTTTATCAGGATGGTAGTTTCTACGGCATCAAACCGGCGGCGATTGCTGCGCGCACCGTTCGAAGTTTTCTCCTGGATGCAGCATTCGAAAGTGAAGTTTTCCTTGCCGATCGCTGGGATGGCCTCACCCGGGCCTGCCTGTTCCGCCGGAGGGACAAGAAGCTCGTTCTCGCCGCCTGGCGGCGACACGGCCACAGCAGGCTGACGCTGCCGGTCATGCCTGAATCCGTCCAGGACGCTTTTGGAAATCCGGTCATCGTGAACCGATCCAAACCAGAAGTGACTCTTCACGGAGCGCCCCACTATTTTATCTTTTCGAATACGGATTCTTCCGCTCTGGCCAGGCAACTGGAGCGGACACCCCTCGAATACGATGACGCGCCCGAATCGGAATGGAAACGCCGTTGGACCTTTTTCCTGGACGTGGGTGATGAAGTGGATGAAAAACGCGCTGCGTACAAGGCCACCAAGGGCCGTACTGTCGGCCCCATCGACAGCTACTATCACAACGACTACGGCAGACACATGGTTGATGCTGGCAGGCACTATCGGGGTGAAGAGCGCTTCCAGGTGGACGTCTCAGGCTACGGGGAGGCAGACCTGATACTGCGCAAGCGGATCAACTACTCACTCTCGAACCAGCGGGTTAAGGTTTTCTGCAACGAAAAGTCTGTCGGGCAGTGGTTCGCTTTCAAAAGAGATCGCCGCTTCAAATGGCGTAACATCGAATACGTCATCCCTAACCGTTTCATTGCCGGCAAGAAGACAGTTGAACTGCGATTCGAAGCCCAGGGCCAGAGCGAGGCTACCAGCTATGCCTATTGGGCGGGGCCGTTAAAGCACAAGACCGTCTACGCTTCGGACCTGTCGCTTCTTGTCAATTCAAGCGGCTATGGCGCGGGCCTGAACCAGGACAGGAACATCCTGGGCGGCCCGCTTCGCTTCTTTAAAGGTAAGAAGACATTCGACAAAGGCCTCGGAACGAATGCGGGCGCGACCTTCGAGCAGAGCCTCGTCGTGCTCGGTCTGAACCGCCAGTTCAAACGCTTCCGGGCAACGGTCGGCATCGACGCAGCGGCTAACGGCAGAGGATCGGTTCGCTTCCGCATCGGCAACGGCCAACGCCTCCTCTTCGACTCGAAAGACATGAACTTCTACAGCGAGCCAACAGAAATCGACATTGATGTCTCTGACGCAATCATGCTGATGCTGGTCACCGAGGACAGCGGAGACGGAAACAAGAACGACATCGCTAACTGGGCAGACGCAAGATTGGATCTGAAAGACTGATACAGGATTGGAGAAAAGGAATGTTGGAATGTTGGAACGTTGGAGTATTGGAATGTTGGAAGACTGGTGCTTCGCGCTCCGCATCGTGGCGACGGGCTGCCAGCCTGTCAGCCCTGACGGAGAGAATGGAATGTTGGAATGTTGGAATGTTGGAATGTCGGTGTTACGCCTCGGAACCCAGGGTGGCTCGCAAATCCTCGCAGCCCTGGGCTGTAAGGCGAAATGCCTTCGGCATAAAGTCCGGCTTGCTCTTTCTCTTCGTCCTAATCTCAAATTGCTCCGGGACGAAGATTAAGCCGAAGACGAAGACGAAGAGAAAGGCGAAGGTGAAGATTGAGAGTCGGGGGGTGAGGAAGCGTCTGCTTTCATTGGTCTTCGGCCTACTCGTTTTTCTTGTCCCTTTGTTCCTTCATTCACTGCCCCTCTCCGCGGCGGATCTCTCACGCCCCGCCGATCTCGAAAAACTGCTAACCGAAGGCGGTGACGCCATCCCCGAGCTCATCGCCTCCCTCGATGGACCGAATGCCCTTCACGCAGTGAGTGCGCTTGGACGCATAGGGAAACCGGTCCCACTCGACATACTTCTTCCTTTACTCAAATCCAAAGACGGAGAAGTGCGCGCCGCGGCCGCCTGGGCAGTCGGTCGCTGCGGGAATGTCTCATCTGCAGAGTCGCTGATTCCACTGACCAAAGACCCACATGCTCCCTCCAGGGGGGCTGCCTTCTGGTCACTAGGCAAGCTGGGAGCCTATGAGGCGACAGAGACTATTACAGCAGGCATCACCGATCCGGATCGCAATGTCCGCCTCGGTCTCGTCCGAGGAATCGAAGCAGGAGGCAACAGCGGCTTCTTTCCGTTCTTGATCGATCGGCTCGATTACAGGGTGAACCTCGAGCAGGATAAGAAAGATGAAAAGAAGCTTGTCGAGCGCGTCGATTGGATCGAACCGGATGCTGCGATTCGTCTTGCGGTCATTCAGGCCCTGGGCCGACTTAAGGTGATCGACTCTCTGCCAGCGTTGATCTATGCAATGGAGCGCGAGGTGAGTTTCAACCGTCTGGCCATCATCCAATCCTTCGAGAGATTCGGAACGAAGGCTTCAGGCGTCTGTCTCGGCCGCATCGTGCCGACTCCATACGATAAAGAAGCATTCGAAGAGCGGATGCCACTCCTCATCAACAACGGAACCCTCGCCGTCATCGCCGGCCGCCTGGACGATGAACGCTCCATCCCCTACCTCCGCAAGACACTTCTGCTCCCGACCGGCAATCTTGGAAAGGACAAAGACCTCACAGAGCTCTACATCCACACAGTCGAGCTTCTGGGCAAGTTCAAAGTCGAACGAGCTTCCCGCCCTCTCGCAACAATGTTGAAGCAGACGAGAATCAAGCAGTTGTCGCAGGCTACCCGGATCGCTCTCCGCTCGATCGGGAAGCCTGCCGCCCGCCCCCTTGCACGAAACGCGGAAGACTGGACGTTGGCGCCTGTCTTCCTGCCGCTGCTGCGCGAACCGGCACTACGTACGGTCTCGCTGAGAAAAACCATCATCAGATTCCTGGCACATGAATCGGCCGAGGTCCGCTTTGAGGCCACCGAAACCCTCGGCCTTTATTTGTATGAAGGCATTCTTGACGAGTACGACATCCCCCTCTTCGAGGCCATGTACCTCGACCCGGATCGCCGGGTCCGCCAGACCTGTGCAAAGTGGAAGATCAAGATTCAGAAACGGTACGGAGAAGGGAGCGTGAAGTGATTCGTTTACCCATCCTTCTTTATGCCGAAGGCATTACGCCTTCCAGCCCAGGGTTGCGAGGCTTTGCGAGCTACCCTGGGTTGGAAGGCTGAGCGTCTTCAACCCTGAAAGGGTTGCGCCTATATATCTGTGGACGCAAACAGATAACATATGGGCGTAACCCCTTCGGGGTAACAGTCACTCGTTGTCCAGTTGACCCAGGGTAGCTCACAGAGCCTCGCAACCCTGGGCTGGAAGGCGTAACACCTTCGGTGTAAAGAAATGTGCTGTAATGACAAGGGCTTGCGACCCATGCTACATGCTTCCGCTCCTACGGGGCTGAATCCGTCAAGCTGTCTGCTGCGTGCTGTATTGGCCTTTGCCTTCATGCTCTGCTGGACGGGACATCTCTCTGGCGCGGAGATCACCCTCCGCCTCATGCGGGCAGATGCGCCGGATCAGAAGGTCTCCACAGCCATCACGGAGATTGACGTGGAGTCGCTCGAGGCAAAAGAGGCAGCTCAGCGAGTAGATGTTCAGGCCGCTGCCGCCAGAGGAGGAGGCCAGGGTCCCAAAGACAAGCAACTCAAGCCTCGCAGCAAGTTCGATCGCTATTCGAATTATATGCGAGGCATCATTATCGACGGCAAGCATCCCTTTCACCGGACCTACAAAGGGAGCTACCTCGGGCGGAGCGATGAGATTCGCCTCGAACTCAACGACGGAGAACACCGAGTCGATCCGGGAAATCACCGTTTCTCAGTCGCCGATGGGAAGGTCACCACGAGCGACCCGTCACTTAAGGCAATTGGGAATGTCATCGACGTCCGCCTTTACCCGGTCACCATCATCGCTATCGACGGCAGTGCGGTGCGACCAATGCCGGCAGAAGTTGGCCGCCTGCCAGTTTCGCCCAGGCTTTTCTGGAAGGACGACAATAGTCTAGTGCCGATCCAGGAGATGGTGGCCGGCAATGCGACCTTCAAACGGATGACGCTCTACATGATGGCCAACACGGACGGCATCGGTTACCGCATCGTCCCATCGGAGAGGCGATTCCAACTTTCCTCAGACGGAATTACCATACTCGACCTTCAGGGAAGACCTGCGAGAGACCGCGGCGTTTACACCGAAGGCCGGTTCACGATCGTGCTCCCCAAGATCTCGGTACCGGTCACCATAAAAGGAGAAGGCATATCGGTTCGCATCTCGGGTCCGGCGGGCAGCTTCAGCGGTTCGGGGGGAAAGAAAACCGTTCACTCGACTTTCAATGCATTCAGCGCTGAGGACGGCGCCAACATTCGTTTCGGCTGCCGTGGCGAGAATGGGCCGCACCCGTTCCCAGGCGATTTCGGCAGATTTCCGAAACGGCGCCTGCTCTTCGATTCCAGTCCAGCGGCGAGCGGTGAGCCGAGGCTATTCTCCGTCGCAATGCCGGCGGATAGTGTTCAAGCGGGGAAGTCACTCACAGCCCGAATCGAAACCCGCGATGCGATCGATGCCCCGACGATCACCCCTGTTCAGGTCGCCGCGTTCCTGTTGGACGATCCACTCCTCAGAGAAGACGGCACACTCCTTGACAATCCGGACGAATCGACGCCACTCTCCTCCTGGCGATCCCTGGCAGTGCGTGCATCGGACGAAGCTGACACTTACCTCCTGGACGTGCCGGACGATCTGGCCAGCAACGTTTACTGGCTGCGAATTGTCGCTGACCGGCGGGGCCATTGTTCGCCGCATTCGGCCCTGCAGGCGGATTTCGTGCAGGGCATTGTGCGTCAGCCCGTCAGTGCAACTTTGTCTGTCTTCTGTCCGTCGGGCCGGAGAGCCTTTTACAGAGGCGCGGCGATTCCGATCAGCGCGGTCATTAAGAGCTCGGTGCCTCCCGAAGCGGGAACTCTCCGCCTGTCCCTGAAAGGCGAACGGGACGAGATCCTGCTCCTTGAAAAAAGCGTTTCCATTCCCCGGCCCGGCAGGCAGGGCTTTCACTTCAGGCTCAAAGGCTCTGCGACTGCCGGTCTCCGCGCGGGAGACTATTCGCTTCGTGCGACGTTGGGAAAGCTCGCATCCAATCGGTGGCCTCTGCGGATCGTCCAGCCCCGGGATCGGAAAGGCATACCCTCCTTCGAAGAGACCTTCTGCTCGGTCAACATCGACGTGGGTTCTGAATACGTAAACCGGCCTGAATCCATCCGAATCGCGAACGAGAAACGGGCGCTCCTGGATCGACATGCAGCCATCCGGGGTCGCCGTTCGAGTGTCGAATTCATTGTGTGGTCCCTGTCAGGATCACATTCGAAATACCAGGGCCGCGACAACTCCAGTGAAATCGCCCAGGTTGAAATGCTTCTCCGCGGAGAGATGGCTCTACCGGCTCATGAAATCTACTACTACCAGAACCACTTCGAAGCGCTCAGCGAGGCACTCACCCGCCATGGCATTGACCAGATCAATTCGTCCCCGTGCTTCTCCGTGCTCTCGCTCGATCATTCGCTCGACGACCTGGTGAATTCCAAGCTCCGCCAACACCAGCTCATCGCTCAGATCGGGGGAAAGTTTGAGAACTTCATTGGGATGAATCCGATGGAGTTCAATACTTCCCCGCTCGGCAACGCCGAAATCGTCGATCCCGCTCGCCACGCCAAAATGCTCAAACTGGCGGAGAATTTCAAAACCAGGCACGGCTTTCCCATCCCGAGCATTGCCGATGCCATCATCGCCACAGATGAGATGGCCTCCGGAAAAGAACCAGCAAACGCCAACACGCGCCCGCAATGGGAAGCATGGATGCGGACCGTCAACAGCCTCATCTCCGACTACTACTCGAAGATGCGCACTGCAGTTGACGGCATCAATCCCAACCTGTTGCTTTCCAACCGGGGTCCTTCCTGGACCGGTTCAACCCTGGACGGCAACTACCCAGCTCTTTCCAACTTCAATCAGAGCCCTCAGACCATCTTCCTTGCGTGCAAAGATGGCAACCGCGACTTCATCTGGGAGTTTTTTCATCGCACGAAATTCCACCGGATCTCAGGACAGGACATCTGGCCGATCGATACCTTCGCCGGAACGGGCTTAAACAAGCAGAACGCGGGCATGGCTCTGATGGCCGGCGCGAAGGGCTTCGGCTACATGAGCGGCGGGAAACCGGAGATGGGCGCTGCCCATCTACCGTGGGATTGCAGCATCGTGGCGGATGCGCGAGACATCCGTGTCATGCTCGACACCTACGGGCCGCTCCTCGGGAAGCTGAACCATCGGGGAAAGGTCGGCATCTACTATCCGTTCCACCAGTCTATGTACGATGCGGCCTCGCATTTTCGCTTTGACACATTGGACTCCCTGCACACCGCGATGCTCCAGCTCGCCATGCTGGGCTACACCGCGGACGTGTTGACTGAAGAGATGATCGATCGAGGCGATCTGAAACACTACAAAGTCGTCGTCGCTCCCCTTCTTTATTATGTACCGCCAAAGCAGCGGAAGGCCCTGGAAGGTTTCATCGACAGCGGCGGCACGATTCTGAACGGGTCAGCTTCGACATTAAGCCTGAAGGGAAGCCGGCAGATCGATCTGGACTTCCGGGCATTCTCTAATGCACTCCACCGGTGGAGCGTCCAGGCCCCACTCGACGCGGCCAGCGCATACGTGCAGGGCGAGCTGAGGCGAACCGCGCCACTGATCCGCCGGGAACTGGAGAAGGTCTTTCTTCCTCACGCACGGCCAGCGAAAGACCGGATGCTCATTCAAACGGCTTCCGCAGGCAAAGCGCGCTACACCTTCGCGTGCAATTTCCTCTTCCCGAGCTTCATGGGCACGACCAGACTGACCGGCAACACGCTCATGAGCTTCTTCGCCGGAGAAGTCAACGAGGGAGTACTCCTCCCTCACAGAGCCGAGATCGAATTCCCGTCCGGCATGAAGGTTTTTGATCTCTTCTCGCAAGAGCTGTTGAGCGCCAGGCCATCGTCGGACGGCAGAATTGCCGTCACGTGCGATCTCAGCCAATCCTCCTTCAGGATTCTTGTTAGCCTTCCTGAAACAATCGAATCTCTCCGCATCGAGCGTCCCACCGAGGTGACGCTCGGACGAAGCTTTCCAGTTACCGTCACCCCACTCGGCAAGAACGGACCCCAAGATGTTCGGATTCCCGTTCGTCTGCGGCTGACGGACAGCTCGGGCACATCTCTCGCCCCGGTATTTGGAATCAGCGGCAAGGATTCACCGCCCATCGTGGATGCAGGCGTCGGCTACCAACCCGGCCTCTGGAAACTGGAAGCGAAGGAACTGGTCAGCGGCCGTACCGCGGTTATGACCATCATGGTCAAGCCGGGCGAGACGCGCGCTTTCGGTAAAGGAATCGAAGAAATCGTCCAGGTAAATGTCGAGCGCATCCAGCTCGTGCGAGAGTTTCTGAGGGCCCGTCTGAAGGATGGGCAGACGGTCGTTATCCTGCTTGACGAATCTCAGATGGAAAAGAGGGGCAGGATTGCAGCGGCACTTGTCGAAGGACTTCGCACGCTCAAAATAAAAGCGGAGCCGCGGAAGACGAATGGGCCGGGCGTTTTCGCAAAGGGTGACCGCATTCGTTCTTTCGGACAATTCACCGAGATGAATCCTCAGCAGTTCATCGACCACCACTTGATTCTTCTCGGCGGCGAAGGGGAGAGCGTGCTTCTCGAAGAATTGCAGCAGAGCCAGTTGTTCGAGCGGCCGATGAGCGCCAGCTATCCCGGCCGGGGACGGGGGATCATCTCACTCGTTCGCAGCCCCTTTGCCTACGGGCGTGACGTCCTTTGCTTAATGTCACCGGACAGTGAAGGCCTGCAGGCAGCAGTTGACCGTTTGAAAGAACTGGGGACGCAGGCTGCCGTCGAGAAGCCCGACCTTCCGCGGAAAGAGCAACCCGAATCATCCCCGTCTGTTCAGCCCGGACAGTTGAAGCCCGGAGGCCCACTGGCAAATGTCGACGGCGCGCCGGTCCAAACGATTTCAGAATCACCGGATGGTCAGAAGATTGCGATTGGCACTTCAGGCTTCTCTCAGAACGTCTTTGTCTTCGACCAGTCTGGGAAACCATTGCTCGAGGACAAAATCGGCCACGTACACGCTCGCGGCATCACGTTCCTTTCCGGCGGAGCGATGGCCATTGTTTCCGATGACCGAACCTGGCTGCGTGAAGCAGACGGCAAGCTGCGATGGCAGATTCATGCCCGTTATGGAGAAAAGGTCCACGTCGACGACCGGGGCCGATACGTCATTCATGCCTCGCGGGATTACTTCAAGGTCTATGACCTCTCACTCG
>Ga0066834_10000494_pt1 | contig 18662 bp, 12 predicted proteins | sample ETNtaG_30_FD_66729 | JGI IMG/M metagenome (GOLD analysis project Ga0066834, IMG submission 66729) | Marine microbial and viral communities from oxygen minimum zone, Eastern Pacific Ocean - ETNP201306PF43B | ecosystem: Environmental > Aquatic > Marine > Oceanic | place: Pacific Ocean: Eastern... | reverse complement strand
GAATTGCCATTTTACTGTTAACTGTATCACTTTCATATGTTTTTAGCGCGATTTCCATCATCTTATCATGTTGCTCAGGTGTCAATTCGAAAGCTAGCGCGGCTTCCTCAGGAAGAACATTGGGACCTACTTCGTTCTTTTCCTTGAAAAAGACACAGTTGTTCTCGTCCTTCTGTAATTCCTCTAATGCTTCAATGAATGCCACCTCATCAATTTCGCCGGATTCAGTCATTGGTGGAACTAATACTACCATGCCTTTCGGTAAAGTACCTGGAACATCGAGTTTACCTGGCACATTTGGTTGAAGTGGCGGTAGATGTCGCAAGGATGTCCCTCCAGTACAACCTGCCACGAGTAGAATTAATAAAAACAAGCCAACCACTGTAGGAATCCAACTGTAATGCCTTCTCATCTTACCTCCCCCTTAATTATATGATCTAATTACCTGAGTATAGCACAAGCATTATACTTTTTCAAACGTAAAAAATTAGGACGATTTCTTGTTATTCGTAGTTGTTATATTTTTAAATCATCGACTGCCTTACAATGGCGGAAATGTACGTTTTTTGGTGTTGTTTCATAACCTTTCCAAGCATAGGGGTCTACCCCTGAAACTGGGATAACACCACGACGATCGGCGTTGGCAGGTCTTTCACCATCTTTGATACTCCAAGGTAAGAGCGACCATGCGTTACAATAGTGGTTTACCAATACTCTTCGGTACGTCTGCCCTTGGTTCTTGCGTGAGCGATGAAGCAGGTATCCATTGAAGAAAACAACAGTTCCTGTTTTAACTTCAATTGGCACTTCAAGTGTTTCATCAAAACCGTAACTTTCCAAATCTGCTGAATCAAATTCCTCCGGGTTACCATGGGGTTTCTGTGAATAAAGATAACCCATTTGGTGCGAGCCAGGTATTACCCATAGACAACCGTTTTCAACCGTAGCATCATCCATAGCAATCCAACCTCCTATTAGGGACCTATCACGTGTTGGAATATATATTTCGTCCTGATGCCACGATTGACCTTGAAAACCAGATGGTTTCACAAATAGCATTGATTGCATACATTTAACGCTACCATCCCAAAATGGAATGTGTGCGGCAGTAATTTGGCTTAAAACACCGCAAAGTTCAGGGTGTTTTACGTATTTTTCCATGACTGGACTGATGAAATGGGGTTGATGAATACATAGAATATTCGCTAAAATTTGGTCGTCGCTTAGGGTTTTAGAAACCGGTTGAACTGCTTCACACGGATATCCACCACGAGCAATACGAACAGTATCTTCACGCAATTCTTCAATTTCGTCCGACTCAATTAAGTTTGGTACTGCAATATATCCGTTTTCAATAAAGAACTGAACTTGACTGTCTGAAAGCTTTTTTGGGACATCAATCCTTTTATCATTCGATATTGCTGTCATGTTTTTAATTCCTCAGTAGGCCGCTACACAAGTTTATTCTTGGATAGAAGTTCCTTTAATTCAAGTTTGTAACTTGTTTCTAGTGGCAGGAGCGGGCTTGTAGTTTTATCACTGCAGATTCCAATTAACTCCATGCATGCTTTAAGGCAACTGATTTGTGCTCCGTAAGAGTAAAGTTTTCCTAAACCTAAGAGTTCTTTGTTGATACGATCCACCTCTTCAATCTGACAACCTTTGGCTGCATTATAGAGATCGACTGCTCGCTTGGGGTCAACATTTGATATTGAAATGATAGCCCCGTCTGCACCAAACGTGATGGCCGCACCCGCCATTGTGTAAGATCCGAGCAGAATCGAGAAATTCTGATGGTGTCCCAAGTATGCATGAAGTTTCATGAAAGTAGTCCAGTCCCCAGTGCTGTCTTTGATTGCAGCAATGTTCTCGTATTTATCTACTAGATCTCGAACTGTTTCCGGTTGAATTGAGGTTTTAACCAACACCGGAATGTTATAAATACAAATGGGTAAATCGCTATTTTGGGCAACTGTGCCATAGAAACTCTTAATGTCATCCTCACCAGTTGATGGGTAATAATATGGTGGCGTCGCTGCAACTGCTGAAACATTAAATTGTTGTGCAGTATGTATGTTTTTGATAACCTGTTTTGTGCTTGGTCCCATTACTCCACAGATAATCGGAATCCGGTCACCGACAGCATTGACTGCGATTTCTATCGCTCTGCGACGTTGGTCTACTGTTAACGCAACAGATTCTCCTGAACTGCCAAGCAAAAATAACCCGTGAATTCCATGATCAATTAAGCGATTAATGTGGGCGATAAAGCTAATTTCATCAACATGTTCATTTTTATCAAGAGGCGTAATTGTTGGTGTAAAGACACCTTGGAATTTCATTGTCACTTCCTAACCGATTTTGTAATTATACTGATTTTCCGAGTACCTGTATAAATTTAGATTACAGTTTCTTATTTAGACTAAAACTAATTCAATGTCTTTGCCTTTCGGCCAAGGTCTTATGGATTATAGCAAAATCTGTTTTATGATGTCAATTAACTAACTTTCTATTCTTCAGAACAGGTCGGAAAGCTTTTCACAACAACTATCAGAGCACCATTTTCTTCTGCGTTCTCTTGGAATGTCGATTCGGCTGAAACCAATATTATTCTTAGGAAGAAGATACCAAATTCTGATATTGTCTCGTCAGATTTAGGACAATCCCTATCCATAGAAAAGACATCATAATTGCGGTTACAGGATAAACAACTATTGGAATTACAAAAACTACATCAATCAATGCATTTACACCTGCGGTTAATCCTTCACCATTGCGATAGATAAGGGAATCAATAAGTTGTTTGGCACGATAACGTGCATCATACGAAAGAGGCATATAGAGAATTTCTTTTGACGCTCGGAAAATTGAGTAGTCCAATGATTTAAAAAGTAGGAGTGAAAGAGTCGCTGTACCTAATGAAGGAGCTAAAATTGATGCCAAGTTGACACTAAGATGAATGATTGGTATAAACAATTTTATTAACCGTATTTGAAGTAATGGCAATATCAATGGAGCAACCAAGAAATTCAAACAAAACGCTATTATATTTACCTTATACCAAAAACCGTAAAGATATTCCGATCGCAGATCTTTGTTACTAAATTCTTCAGCCATAAGAACATCAAAACGTAATTCTAGTGCCGTTGACAAAATCTGAGTAACAAAAATGAGGAGTCCAAGGAAAAGGAGATAGCGTGATTTAAAAAAGAGCCCAATACCTGCATGCCCCTGTCGACCTCCAATCTCTTTTTCATTCGGTTTGGGTTCTCCTCCAACTCGGTAGGCAATTAATGAAAAGACTGCAGCGGCGATCAGTGAGACTACAGTGAAGATCAGCATCCTTTCGGTTCCTAATGTAGTTACTAGCTTTTCCCCAGCCCAAGTTCCCGCAGTTGCTCCAATGGCTGAAATGCCAAGAAAGAAGCCATTAAATCGGCGTGCAAAATCAGGTTTCAACACACTATTAACAAATGACCAGTATTGTTCAATCAAAATAACAATATAGGATTTCCTAAAGAGAAACAAAATTACGCACGCAGTCTTACTCCCGTCTAATATGAAAAAATAACAGATTAAAATGAGCACTGCCGAAAAAACAGTTGAGATTAGTAACGATATGTTTGCACCAAACCGAGAAAGTAGTTGTCCGTACATATATATCAGCAGAAATACCATGAGTGGTACTCCTGCCATTGCAACTGACATCGTCATCAACGTATTTTGAGGGCCAAAGGCCTCGATCAAAATGGATTTTGATGCGGATCGGATGCACTCATAACCAAATAGAAGACAAAACGCGGCTAATGCTATTGCAAATGCGGAAAGGATCATGTTTCGTTGAAAAAAGGCTCGGTTCATCTAATGACCACTACAGTGCCATTAATCAATTCATCGGCGATTCTGATCTGATAAATATACAAACCACTTTCTACTAGCTGACCACTTTCATCTTTTCCATCCCAAGTATTAGAACCATTACGAAGAGTTCGCATCTTTTGACCCGCTAGATTGAACAGATCGATAGTGAAACTTTGATAGGCGTCTCGTGTTTTAACGTGGAAAATGGTAGGGGTATTTGCGGGTGCGAAAGGGTTTGGTGTTGCCCATCCAGCTGAAATCTTCCGTTCGAGTTCCGGTTCAGACCCAATCCAAAATTCACCGGTTCGGTTTACTCTGAAACTTACTTGATCCCCATAATCTGAGGTGCCAATAGCATGACGCATAACATTGTCATTGTAAAAGACAATGTGTTTTTCCCCATTGATTTGCTTAACGGGGAATTGTAGAGTAATCAGTTCGGAGAAAGTGAATTTCTTAAAGGGAATCTTATCCTTATTAAGTGCAATCAACCGAAACCCATTATGATCTTTTAACTTTTCAAGACTGAGATAGAGATCCTCACCTATAGCATCAGGAGGGACTGTAATAATTGCACCTTGTGCAACAATACGGTTCTGATCAGTCTTCAGGTGAGATCGGATTAACGTCTCAATAATAACCTCTTTGCCATCAACTATTGATTCTCCCACATTTCCTGCTCGGTCGGTTCCGCTAAAACGGAATTCACCGACACCGTCACCGGTTTCAATTGTAACGGTAAAATTACTCGTCCATTGGTCTCCATTTTCTGTCAGCACGAGAGGAATAGGTTGTTTCCCTGTTGGGGCGAATAGCAGTTTGGGTGACTCAACCAACTTCTCAGATGTTTCCAAGGTGATTTGAACTTCACCGGAACCTACCTGTTCATTATCTACGGGATAAAATCGAATTAGTTTTGGCCTTTGATTAACGACAGCAGCTTTCTGAATCGAAATCTGTGCTGAAGGCGGTTGAGTGTCGATCATGAAACGGTGATGAACAACTCTACTGTGGTTACCTGCGCGATCAACACTCATCAGATGAAAATATGTAGTGCCGTCCGCTAGTGTTTTCGTCGTTTGCAAATTACTGCCGTTCTGGATCAGAACTGTCGGAATAGTACCTGGATGGTTGTCCCATTCACCATAGTACTCGTTGATGCCGGAAAAATCCGTGTCCACTGACCATTTTACAGTGGCTACAGTGTTGGGCACCCAAGTATCCTGTTTAGGGTGAGTGGGACTATTCAAATTTAACGTAGGGGAATCCGTATCCACAAAGAGTTTGACAACGTTTGAGAAACTAACATTACCTGCAATGTCTCGAACACGAATCTGAAATTCGGATCCATTTGACTGGTTCACCTCAGGAATTTCGTCCGTATCATACCAATTTTCCAAGCCTTCGTTTTGAAATGGCTGCCAGTCAAAATTCCCATACCGATAAGCAAAGGCCTTGTCATCAATTCCCGACATTTCCTCAATTAATTGACCCTGAAAGATTTTAACTGTTTGAGATATCCAATTTTCACCAATGGGTTGCACGACGGTGACAACTGGAGGAATTGAATCAATACGTACCTCGTGGTGTGAAGTATCACCCCAAACACCTGTTTCACTTTGGCATCGAACATGAAAGAACCAAATACCATCTGACAAATCGGTATGATAAACCACATCAAAACTGTCTGTTTCCATGTCTGGGATAGTATTTGAACTTTGATCCATAATAAAACTATAACCAGCAATCCCACTTAGATTGTGTTGGATATTCCATCGGATATCAACGGATGATGATACACGCCATTTCTGATTCGGATGTGTGCTTGACAACAAGATTGGGCGTTTGGGCGTCGCTGAATCCATTTGGATTTTGAAATGCACTGGTTCACTTTGATTCCCAGCGTTATCAACTACCATTAGATGAAAAAACCACACACCACTCGCTAAATTGATGACGGCTAGATTATTGTCAATGAGATGATCATCAATTAATTTGTCTGGGATGGTATTTGATAGATTATCCCAGACGCCGTAGGTCTGTGAGATGCCAGATAGATCTTTCTCCAGTGTCCAACTAAATTGTGGTTTAGTACTGCCATACCACACTTCACTGTCTGGGTGTGTTGGACTCAAGATGACTGGTTTAATAATCTTTGTGTCAATTTGAAGGCGGAAGTGTGTCGTTTTACCGGCAATACCGGTTTGGCTAATTGCTTTTATATGAAAATACCAAATGCCGTCGTCTAGACTTCGTTGAATGCTTGTAGATTCATACGATTCCGGCTTGTTATCTGGAATCGTATCAGAATCGTTATCTATTGAGAAACTATATTGATGATTGCCGCTCAATGATTGGGATGGCTCCCAGCGTAGTTCTATCGTTTTTTTGCTAGACCAATCACTTTGATTATGCATTTTTGATTTGACAACTGGAGCGTTGGGGATAGCGTTATCAATTTTTACCTTGAAATGCCTGGTTTTACTAATATTTCCCGCATTATCAACCACTCGAAAATGAAAAAAGTGTATCCCGTTAGTGAGATTAGATATATTAGAAACAGGCTGTGTCGGTATAGCATCAGGCAACTTATCCCAGTGACCGAGGTACTGCGCAATACCAGACAAATCTTCATCAACCTGCCATGTTAGTTTAGGAGATGTGTTGGCATACCATTTTTTAGTATTAGCATGGGTGCCGGAGAGAATCTGAGGTGTAGAAATTTGGGTGTCCACTTTAACAGAAATAGCAGATGGAAGTCCAACATTTCCAGCATGATCGATTGGTTGCACTTCAAAGTACCAAGTTCCATCATCAAGATTCGATTGTGTTACTTGAGTTCCTTCCACTTTTATGGCGGGTAATTTTTGATCTAAATATTTACGTTTGACGGAATAACTGCTGATTTCTTGTGTGTTTTCATGTTCCCAAGTGAGGGAGATCTCCTGTCTGTTTTGCCACTTTGTGACATCTAATTTTCCTGTTGTGTTAAGTGGGTGATATACGGCCAAATTTCTGGCGGGCTCAGGTGATACAGTATCTATGTGAAAAGGACCGAGATGCAGCGTCTCGGCTGATATTAGACCTGCTTTGTTCATTGATCTAATATGAACAAAGTAGTTTTTACCATCTACTAGTACTGGACTGGTATAGGTTGTCTGCTTATGCTGATACGACTTCTCATTTGAAATTGAGCTGGGCGACTTATTCCAAAGAATTAAGTAGGTAGAAAACCCATTTTGCTGCTTCGATTCTGCATTCCAAGATAACGATATTTGGTTTTGATTCGACCACTTATTAGGCTGATGTGAGGTGCTGTGTAGGCCTGATGGTAGGTTGGGTAACTGAGTGGTAATTATAAAAGGTCCTAAATGCGCTGTGTCAATACTCCAGTTTCCAGCGGCGTCCGTCGATCTAAGATGGGCGTACCATTGTCCATCAGGTAACTGAGGTGTTACGAATTCGGTTACTTCATTTCCAACGTTGATTATTTCGGGTGGAGTTGAAACAGGTTTTTGATTCCATAGAATTGAGTACCCAAGTAGCCCACTGGTTTCATCTTGACTGCTGGTCCAATCAATGGTTACCTTACTCAAAGCCGTCCAAATACCAGTTTGGTGACTTGAACTTTTTAAGTTTAAGGGTGGTGGTGGTGGTATAATATCGATTAAGAACGGGCCAAGATGTGATGTTGTTTTAAAATTGTTGTTTTTGTCAACAACATTAAGATGAAAGTAATGGGAATTACCATCCTCAAGTGGCCTACTTGTTAGAGTCCTCTGAAACTCATCTAACGTAATGGTGTCCCATAAGGAAGTTTCGGCTATTTGATCCCAGGTATGCAAAAACCCTCCCAATCCTTTCGTAGTTGATGGGGGATGCCATTCTACCTCGATTGTATTGTCATTTGACCACATACCAATTTCGTGCGAACGACTTTTGATTGCAAGCTGGCGTTGGACTCGAACAGTTTTCTGGTCCATAAGCTGTTCATTAACATAAAGCAGAAAAATGTAGGTTTCGTCGTTTAAATCCCCGTTTGGTTGCCATTTGGGACCGCCAAACTTATGGAGATTTCCTGGGCTCTGAACGCCCATATTGAGCAGATTGATTTGAACTCCATCCGTGTCGCGAATCTCAATCTGAACCTCACCAGATTTTGCCAAATTGTACGGAATAATTTGATCATCCGGATTAAATGGTATAGAGAGATCAAATGTGAATTCTGTGTGAGTTGGAATATTACCTGAACGAACCTCACTAGATCTATTATTTAAGTCAGCAATTTCCAATTCAATTGCTTCAGCCACTCGTCGACCATGAAGCCAGTCATCTACTCGATCTCGATTTTCGAATGTTAACCCTGGCCACCAGAAAAACCAGATTCCATCGGCCGCGTCAACGGTTCGGTTTCCCAGCAATTGCATGTCAGGTGTTAGCGCTTCCCGAATCTGCTGACGTATCTCCCAATGCGTTGGTTGACGATATCCAATCGGATCATAGGCTTGTAAAACAAGATGCACTTGCGGATATGGCAGATCATATAGATCTCGATCCGGCCAAATAATACTTCGAAATTGGTTCAGACACCAAGCTAAATCACGATACTTTGGGGAATGAACTGGTTGTTCATAACGTGTCATCCAGATATAACTACTTGAGCTAATCATTGCTACGTCAGCTGGTCGGCAGAACCGTCTAAGTTTCGTAGAGGTATAGTAGGCACCATCAAACGAGACATCAACATAGCGGTCATGGCGGGGATAACCACCAGCTAATTCGGCTTGATTGATAACTTCCACCATGTTTTCAAATTCGTCTGGATCATAATTATGCTTTGATCCCATTGGCTCTTCGACTAGATACCAGCCTCCAATGACCCCTGCTTGTGGCCCACTTTTCTCCCATTCACAAAGATCCTGAACAAAATGTGTTAACCAAGCATCCCCTCTTCTTCTGTATTGGGGGAACAAGTCTCCAACAATGGCTCTCAAGCGAACTTCTCCATTGACGTTACCTTGTTGGTATACTTCTTGGAGAAAATTTTTCCACCATTCAGTTGCAGCATTAGGATCGGAGGAGATGTCTTTTGGCCAATAGTGTTGAACCAAATTACATGCTTCGTATGGGTAATGTCCTCCGTGCCAATCAGTAGGAACACCTTGCCAAGCTTCACGTAAATCAGGCGTTGCTAGGCTCAAATTGTTAGCATCATTGCTGGCATAAACATTGAACATGCCAATTGATATGGGTTGTTTCTTGATTTCTTGAGCGCTAAGATTTAGTATTGCGATAAAGAGAGTAAATGTAATAAGATAGAAGCAGTTTCGCACACAGAGTTCCACTTTATATTTTGTTCTCATTATACCACATCTGGGAAGATATCGGTGCCTCCATTTAATCTCGTTTAACTTCCCCCTTTTGAAGCTAAATTAAATTTATTTTTGATGTTGAAAGGAAGCAGGATATGCGAGCGGGTTTGCCTCCTCTATTGGAATTCCTTGATGGGACTCATGTTGAAACCTCAGGTGATTGGGAACGCCGCAGGTCACAGATTCGTCGTCTTATGTGCCAATATTTTATTGGGGATTTTCCAGACGTTGTGCCAACAATTATTGGTGTACAAACATTGGAGGAAATATCAAAAACGGATGGTTCAATCCGAAAACGGATTCAACTAGTTTTTAATACACCCAATAGAGTGTCGATGGATGTGTGGGTGTGGATACCATTTGGGCATTCACCCGCACCAATCTTGTTAACTCAACCTCGAGATTATCAGATACCATGGGCGGAAGACGCTCTGTCGAGAGGCTATCTTGTTTGCTTGTATCCTGGCGTTGACAGTTACCACCAAGAAGCTGATTATCCTCGGTACGAGAGTGTTTGGAACGATTTTCGTGCTGAGTATCCTGATGCTAACTGGACAGAGATTTCAACCAAAGCATGGCTAGCTAGTCGATCACTTGATTATCTGCTTGATCCGCAATATGGTTATAATGTTATGGCCAAAGAAATTGGAATTATTGGGTTTTCACGTTATGGAAAACAATCAATAATTGCCGCAGCATTTGATGATCGAATTAAGGCTGTTATTGCTCGCAGTCCTGGGTCACCCGCATCATGCCCTTACCGTTTTACTTCACGCGACACATTTGCAGAAACACCTGAGGATTTTCCCGGCGAATGGTTTCTCCCAAGTTTAAGATCTTATGCGGGATACGAACACCAACTCCCAATCGATTCCCATGGGTGGTATGCACTAATCGCACCCAGACCGTGTTTAATCCACACTGCTCACAATGACGGGTGTGAACCCACATATGCCGTGGAAAAAGGATATTTAGAAGGTCAAAAAGTATATACGCTTTTAGGTTGTCCTCAGAATTTATATCTCAGTTATCGCTCTGGTGGACATACACCTATTACAAAAGAACATATTGCAGAAAATATGGATTGGTTTGACCTAATGTTCGATCGACTTGATTCTAAGCAACTCGCTTTTGATGACGAGTTAATCCATGATTTTAATTGGTGTGAATGGAAGTCCCAGCTAAGTGACAAAGATTTACTGGTTCCAAATGGTGATTTGCGGGAACAAATCTTGTGGTCATTGGGGCACAAACCAAAGAAAATCGGATCAAATGAGATGGTGTCGTCGTTTCTAAACCCAGCAGAATCTGAGCTGATGACACATGACCGATGGCAAGTCGAACACACAACCCGCTTGCCAGTTCATTTTGGTTACAATGTTCGAGGGAACCTTTATTATAATCCAAATTTAGAAGGTCCTGTTCCTGTTATCATCTGGCTCCATCCTTTTTCATACCATTCTGGTTATAACGAAGGATACGGTGTGCAAGAAACAACCGTTTATTTTCGTCTTGCACAACAAGGATATGTAGTTCTTGCTTTTGATCAACTTGGTTTTGGTCTTCGTCTTCTTGAAGGAAGCAAATTTTACACTTCACATCCGAAATGGTCTAAACTTGGTCGGATGATTTGTGATGTCCAACATGCAGTTGATTTTCTGATAAATGGCGTGGGGGAAGCTAAGAACACGATGCCGGAAATTGATATTAATCATATCTATCTCCTCGGTTACTCTTTGGGTGGGATGGTTGGATTATATGCTTCCGCTTTAGATGATCGAATCAGTGGTGTTGCCTCATTTTGCGGGTTCACACCACTTCGAACGGATACAGACATTAGTCCAACCGGTGGAATTCGTCGGATTTGGGAACACCATGCGTTACAGCCTCTACTTGGCATCTTTCATAACGATCAGGAAAAAATCCCATACGATTTTGATGATATACTACGTCTAATCTCACCACGTCCATGTTTGATCGTCTCTCCCCAACATGATCAGGAAGCTAACTTTGGTGATATCATAAATTGTGTGGCATCAGTCCGCGGAGATAGAGGTGGGTCACCCAATTCTCTTACACATTTGATACCTGCTGATATTAATCGTTTTCAAGCAGATCAACACAAGACGTTTCTTGACTGGATGAAAAATTTGGTGTAAACATCATGAGTTGGTTATATTCTCCGTGTTTGGATTCCAATTTCGATAAGGCTTTGGGTGAATTCCCTTAGCAAACAACAGGGAGGCTGAAAATTGGCTACGAAACAGCTAGAAGTTGATGTTATTCCCTTAACACAAAGCTTCATTTTTAAGGCGAATGTAGGCCAAGCTATTATTAGCTCTATTAACCAGTACCTTGATGAGATTCTTGCGGATGAAAACACGAAAAGTCACGCACATAAGTTAGTTGGCCAAATTACCAGAGGCAAACAACTGGAAATCTCTCTAGAAGAAGATAGAATTATACCTTTGATCAATATTATTCAAAGTCTAGGCCAAAATTACTATGAGTATTTTTACAAGAGAACTGAGGACACTAGCCAACCACAAAAAACGGCCCACGTGTATACCATGTGGTCTGTTCATAGTTATGCGGGGGATTACAACCCACTTCATGACCATGGAAACCAGACCTTACAGGGACTTTCCGGCAGTTTGTACACCAAAATCCCACTAGTTATTCAAGAAAGTTCCGACGATTTAGACTTAAGTAATGCTTCTGGAAATCAAAATGGTTATTTGCAATTCGTCTATGGAGATTCCCCAGTGATTGGACCATCGATGTTCAAAATCCCACAAAATATGGCGATAAAACCTGTCGTCGGTGATTTGTATTTATGGCCAAGTTGGTTGGAACATATGGTTTATCCGTTTGATGGAGAGGGAGAACGAAGGTCAATAGCGTTCAATGTAAGTTTCCAAAAACTGGGGTGATCGGTCCGGTCAAGTGATTTCTCGTCTGACTATTAAGCCTGGTCTTCAATTTCTTCCTCCAATGGTTTCCCAGAGAACATGCCATTTCCTACAATTACTAATTATTTCAAAACGGCTCGGTTTGCGATGCACAGCGTTAAGATAATGATGTGCCGTAAAGTACAGGTGCAAAGATAATTACACATCAATTTCCTCGTTCAAAGCTAAAAACGCAATTGATTCCTTATCGTATAAACCGATAAAAGGGGTTAGATATTTGTAGGCTAGGATCAGTTCGGTTCGATCCCCCAACTCATAACAAACCCAGATCAACTAGTTATTAATTCCAACCTTCGATATATGAAATGCCCCAATATCATTTTTCTATTAACTGATAATCAAAGATACAACCTTATGAGGTGTGCAGGTAATCCCATCATTTACACACCTTATATGGACAATTTGGCCAATCAAGGTATGCGTTTTACCAATGCGTTTACAACAACTCCAATTTGTGCGGCCAGCCGAGCTAGTCTTCTCACTGGACTCTACGAACGAAGACATCAGTTTACATTTAACACTCCACCGCTACGAAGTGAGTTTACAGATATAAGCTATCCAACCTTGCTACGGTCAGCTGGTTATTACACTGGATTCATTGGTAAATTCGGTATAGAATCCAATGGTAAACTATTGGTGGAAAATAAAAAAGAAACGCTTGGAAAGATGTTTGATGTCTTTGACAATTTTGAGCATTGGGGGCCTAATGGATATTTGGTAAAACAGGAAGATGGAAGTATGAAACATTTAACTGACGTTACAGCAGATAAAGTGGTTAGTTTTCTGCATGGTCGCAAACAAGGCAAACCTTTTTGCCTATCTGTAAGTTTCAATGCGCCCCATGCTCAGGACAATGTTCCACAACAATATTTTTGGCCTTCAAGTGTTGATCATCTTTACCAAGAGGTGACTATACCTAATCCAGCTAATTCGAGTCCCGATTTTTTTGCCAACTTACCGGATTTTTTGCAACAATCTCTTGGGCGTGAACGGTGGTTCTGGAGGTTTGATGGAGTCGAAAAGTTTCAACAAATGATGAAGGGGCTGTACCGTATGGTTAGTGGGGTAGACACGGCCATCGGTAGAATACGAAAAGAAATTAAGCAACTTGGATTGGAGGATAACACAATCATCATATTTATGTCAGATCATGGCATGTTTTATGGGGAACGTGGGTTGAGTGACTGCTGGTTACTATACGAAGACTGCATTCGTGTCCCGCTGATCATATTTGATCCAAGATTAGAAGAAACCACAAACTATGGCACTCTGATTGAACAGATGGTACTCAATTTGGATATTGCACCTACAATTTTGGAGCTAGCTGGTCTGGATGTACCAAAGGTAACACAAGGTTGCAGTTTAGTTCCCTTATTAACTGATTGCTCCCAACAAACGTGGCGAACTGATTTCTGCTGTGAACATCTATTTGATCATCCGAAAATCCCGAAGAGTGAAGGGATTCGAACAGAACGTTGGAAGTATATCCAATATTTTGAACAACAACCAATTTATGAAGAATTGTACGACTTAAAAAGGGATACACAAGAAACAACAAACCTAATCGATGATATAGCGCTTGTGGAGGAAACCAAACATTTACGAAAAAGATTTAGTCAACTGCGTCAAGAGGCTGAAGGGATACAGTAAATTCAACTTCGGAGACAATAGCTCAAACAATGACAGGTGAGAAGCTAAGTTGATCTTGTTAATCTAACCTCCTTATGTTTTTCTTTTCTCCTAGCTTTTCGGTTGGAGTGCAACTCCGATTCCTGCGATCTGTTGTATCCTGCCTATCTCCTTTGATTATTCCACTGTTCCATTTCACTCAAATCGCAGGAATTTCACCGATGTTAATTGTGGTGTGAAAGTAAGCACAGTTGTTCTTCTGCTAGCTGAGTATTTGATGGTTACCTAAGCGCTCCACAGAAATGCGAGTCCGTTACGGCGATTTGAGTTGTTACGGCTCTGACTTGAGCCGCACTTCCGACCTAAACCTGATGGCTACGACAGGCATGCGCTACAGACTTCTATGTTACGTCACCTGTTTGTCCTCCATCAAGAGCAGCCTTGAGACTGGCTGTTATCCTAGACGAGTCGGATTGGATAGTGGTGATGATTTTGTCGTGCTACTACCAAGTAGTTCGGCAGGCTTGAGTTCAAAAGAAACTACAATCGCCAGTATGCTAAAGTCTATCGGATATGGCACTAAGATGATTAGTAAGTGGCACCTAGGCGACCAGCCAGACTTTTTTCCGCCCGATACGCCTTCGATAGCTACTTCGGTTTGCCTTACAGCAATGATATGGCACCCAATTTATTCCTTGATTTGTCTACTGGACGGAGGAACTTTCCACCTTTGTCTCTAATACAGGATGAGGACGTGATCCAACTAGATCCGAATCACGCTTGGCTGAACGGGCCGCTATACGGCTGAAGTTCTTCGTTTTAGATGACTTGGATGACGCTGAACCACCAACGGGTTAAATCTCATAGATTATGGCGTGCAACTCGTCTCGCTTTCAAAAACCCACATCACCTGAAATTAATCAATGGTCAAACCCTGTGAGTGGGCAATTTTTCTTATTTTTTGCCAAGTTGAATTCTCAATGGGGATACCATTTTGTGTTCGTTCACTAAAAATCCTTTCTTCTGGCTCACCTGGTAACAGAATCTGGTCGATACCATCTTGCTTTTCGCTCGATTTGACCCATGTTTTTAGCGCTTGTAGTTGATCTTGGTAAAAATCTTGACCGCAGAACGCTTCTGGTTCGACGAATATAGCAAACCAACCATTAGCTACTCTGGCTATCCCTTGTTTACTACATCCAGCTCCAGAGATAGCTCCAGCTAATACCTCCGCAAACAAGGAAAGGGCGAAGCCTTTGTGTCCCGCAATGGGTAATAAGGCACCCGGGGGATCATCATAAAAGTCTTGTGGGCTAGTTGTTGGTAATCCATTGCCATCAATTATCGCGTTTTCTGGTATCGTCTCATTTCGTTCTCTAGCTACTTTAATTTTTCCTTCTGCAATGGCACAGGTCGAAATATCCATAATCATTGAATCACCGTCAATCGGAGCTCCAGCACTTAACGGATTGGCTGATAGTCGTCTTTCCTTTCCACCATAAGGGGCAACCAGAATTCCACCACCATGAGTGTTAGTTAAGGAGAAGCAAACAATTCCAGCCTCAGCCGCTATTTCTACAAACTCACCTATTCGACCCAAATGGCCCGAACGACGAATGGTTAGGATACAAGCACCTTCTTGTTGACATTTATAGATAGCTTTCTCAGTAGCTTCCCGACCAATCAACTGACCGAAGCCAAAATGCCCATCGGTAATAAGGATTGTGTTCTTTTCTTCAATTACTTCTAGAGTTGCATTGGCATCTACCAACCCTTTTCCCAACCAATCAATGTATTCAACAACACGAATTATTCCGTGCGAATCATGCCCTTTCAAATTGGATAAGACCAGCGATGTTGCAACTACATCTGCTGTCTGTTTAGGGACATTATAGGCTTGGAAAATTTGGCTCACATGTTCGGTCAAAACATTAGCTCTTAGAGTTGGCATATTTATTCCTCGATTCTGGCAACTGCTCTGACCGGTGAGCCATCCCGACCTGTAATTTTCAAAGGAAGTGCGATCAATTGAAAACTAGTGTCAGGTAATTGATCCAAATGAGCTAAATTTTCCAAAATTAAGATCTTGCGGCCTAATAGAACCTGGTGGGCAAGGTGTGGGTGCTTGTCAACTGAAGGAGTATCAATACCAATGAGTTTAACTCCACAAGAGAGTAGGAATTCAGCTGCATTCTCTGTTAAGACAGGGTAATCAGTAAAGTACTTTTGAGTCTTCCACTGTTCTCCCCACCCAGTTTCAATTAGAATGTTTTGTTGTTGATTAATCAGTGTTTGATATGGAAACAGGTCTCCCGTATCTATTTCCGTTTGTTGGTAACGATTGGTCAAATCAAGACGAATCGCAGGGCCGATGCAAGATTCCAATGGTATTTGGTCAATCGTTGGTTGTCCGTTAAAGAAATGAAAAGGTGCATCCATGTGTGTACCAGTATGAAGACTAAAGCAGATGGTACTGGCGTTCAAGTATCCCTCTTCCCCAGATGTTTGCTTTCCTTTGCTCTGTGTTACACAGATTTCAACTTCATTGTCCCCCGGAAATGGAGGAGTGTTAGTGTCTAAGTTACGACTTAAGTCAATGATTCTCAATTTTCGATAGACTCCCTAAGCAGATTTATTCGGCTTGTTCGATGATGACGGTTTCATGAATCTCGTTTATTAGCAGTTCTATGCCGTCGTAAGTTTGGTTGATTGTTGTATTGGCATTCAACTTGGACATCATTGAAAGGTTGGCCTAGCCTATTTTAGCACGATATATCGTTTTACCCCCGATCAGGGAGAGCAAGATAAAATTGGAGTGTGGTCGTTCTTTTCCAATACAAGCTGGAGGTGAGAGATAACCAATCAGGCGTAGTTTTTCCATCGCCTGGTTCTTTACTGAAGAATTGGCTGCCCAAAGATAAAAATCGGGTCCCAAAACAGCTTCGACGTAATCTAGAATTCGTAGATGCTTACATACTTGCCACAATTTCTGGCCGGTGGCGTGCCACCAATCCATCTGTTGCGTCGAAATCCTTTCTGGTAGAAGTTTTCGTAAACGCCAGTAAAAGGATAATAATTGAGGGGATTGACGACTAGATATTATTTGGAATTCCTTCAGATAACCTCAATCAGATAACCTCAATTTTGATAGTATTGAACATCTATTTTAACTGGTGCCATTTAGCCTTAATGCAATATTTACTACTTGAGTTTTTTGCTTGCCTCAAACTATAGAAATCAAATAGTATATCACGATCTAGCCTAGCCGATTTCTGTCTTTCTGGACTTTGGTCAATGTTCCTTAAATCATTTCTGAGATCGTTCCTTGTACGAACAACATAAATAATTGATTCTCTTAATGATTATGAACAACGTCCAACTCTTTCGTAATAAGCTTTGATTTTGTTTCCTAAGGCAACATAGGATTTCATCCAATAACTCATTTGTTTCTTATGTGTTTTTTAGCAATCAATTTAGGCTGCTACCATTTCAGCGTAGAGATCGGGAGGGGAAATGAAACGGATACCCATATCTTTTGCTCGGATGATCAGCTCTTCAATCCAAGTTCCTTTTGTTTGGAAAAAGGTTTCGACATCCACTGTGCCATGGTCGTGTGAGCAAACGTTCCAAACCAGACTTTCATCGGCGACTTTTTCCAACATAGCAAAGAGGTAATCTTGATAAGAATCACCGAATCGACGATCATCAAATCGGTCCCAATAAAAATCGTCTTGGTACCCTTGAACACCCAGTTCTAATATTTCTGAAAAACCTTGATCGGTATAGAAAAACGGTTGTTCGCTAAAGGGCGTTGGTTGACAATCACGATAATCTCGGGCATTGGTACGAATCCACTTAATCCCATTGTCCGATAAAATTTGCAGAATGTCTGGTCGATCGACCAACCCACGGTAGTAGCCCCATGGCCCAGTTAAGCCTCGACATTCAATTTCCAGCAAATCGGCAATTAAATTCTGCATGCTGTGGATTTCTTGTTGAATCTGTTCCAACGTACCACCTTGATGAAAAAAGTTGGGTGAGCGACCATGAATAGGTTTACCATCATCTGGACGCATATAGATTGACTTCAATAAAACATGATTGAAAGTATGTTGACCTATTGACAGTAGCGGCTCATCCATCACTGCTCGAACATCTTCGATGCGTGCAGATAGTGTTTGCCCCGTAACATAGATAGTCCAAGGTACATCGTGTTTCCGATGCAATTGTTGTGCACCTTGCAAAAAGCCGCTGGTCGCATCGGAAGTGCTCTCTACATCGTATCCAAATATAATTGAACCATGAGTTGTCGACATTATTGTATTTCTCCTTCCAAATATTAATATTTCACCTTGTGAAGTCCTATCCGTGTCATTAACTTTATAAGGAACAACGTTGACATTATCATCAACTTTTTCTGATTAGTTTGGATTGATATTGTTGTTAGGGGAAGAGACAAGTATCAAATAATTTTTGATGAAGTTTTTGTCCATCTGTTAAATAGGCTTAAGATCGAAATCAGAATCGGTGTTCGATCTATTACATGGCGCTTAACTCGGACTGAAAACTCAGCTGAAGCATTCTACCATATTCATAGTGTGGAGTAAATAGGTGGTAGTACCCCGCAGTAATTTGGTTTATTAATCCAAGTAAGTGCGCAACCAGAAATAGATGGGTCGATTGACAACTGATCCTTCCATTTTTGGTTAACATGCTTCTGAACGAAAAACAATATGGGACTTATATTACATGAAGATGATCTTTCCATATTGAGACTTATTCGACACTTATTTATTTGCAAATTGTCCGACACGGCTAGTGTAATGGT
>Ga0066834_10000486_pt1 | contig 18802 bp, 18 predicted proteins | sample ETNtaG_30_FD_66729 | JGI IMG/M metagenome (GOLD analysis project Ga0066834, IMG submission 66729) | Marine microbial and viral communities from oxygen minimum zone, Eastern Pacific Ocean - ETNP201306PF43B | ecosystem: Environmental > Aquatic > Marine > Oceanic | place: Pacific Ocean: Eastern... | reverse complement strand
GTGTCGGAGCTGCTCTCCTGAAAGTAGGATCGCACCCGCGGCCTCAGGCTTTTTGCCTTGCCCACATAGATCACCTCGCTCCGGCCGTCTTTCATCATGTAAACGCCGGGCGCATCAGGCAGTTCTGCGAGCTGCTGTCGGATGGCTGTGGTCATGGGTTCGATCTGGCATCTGTCTGAAGTTACCGCCTGTGTTTCAGTTTATTCAGCACTGGCTCTTCCGCATTCTGACCTCTTGCCAGAACCGTGCCTGAACTCTTATAACGAACTCAACAGAGCAAAGGACTGAATCCTGTAAACCTCGGAACGGAAAACCATGACTGACAAACCAAACATCCTCTTCGCTTTCGCTGACGACTGGGGACGTTATGCCAGCGCATACCAAAGCGTCGAAGGCGACAGCACACCCAGCGCTCTTCTGAACACACCTAACTTCGATCGTGTCGCAGGAGAAGGTGCGCTCTTCACCAACGGCTTTGTGCCTGCGCCTTCATGCACTCCATGCCGAAGTTCCATCCTCTCGGGACGCTACTTCTGGCAGACAGGCCGCGCCGCAATCCTTCAGGGCGCGGTTTGGGATTCATCGATTCCGACGTTCCCGCTCATCCTTGAAGAGAACGGTTACCATATCGGCTACACCTATAAAGTATGGTCACCCGGAACGCCACGCGACGAGCCTTACGGCGGGGATCGCACGAGATACGCGCCAGCAGGCGCGGCGTTCGGTCGCTTTTCTCACGCGGCAACTGAACGCGCCGAAGAGATGGGCGTCGAGGCCGCAAAGGAGACCCTGTATGACGAGGTGCGACAGAATTTCGATGCCTTTCTTGAAGCGCGCGAGGACGGCAAACCATTCTGTTACTGGTGGGGACCGACCAACACCCATCGCACATGGGAACGTGGATCAGGCAAGAAGCTCTGGGGACTCGACCCGGATGACCTGAAAGGAAAGCTGCCGGCCTTTCTGCCGGACGTTCACGAAGTCCGCGAAGACGTGGCCGATTACCTCGGCGAATGCCTTGCCGTCGATGCGGGGCTTGGCCTGCTGATGCAGAAGCTCGAAGAAATCGGCGAGCTGGATAACACGCTCATCGTGGTCAGTGGCGATCACGGCATCCCCGGTTTCCCCCGGGCAAAATGCAATCTCTACGACATTGGCTGCGAAGTCGCACTGGCGGCCCGATGGCCGGGACACATTTCAGCGGGCCGAGCGGTGGATGATTTCGTCAACCTGATGGATCTCGGCCCCACTTTCCTTCAGGCCGCTGGCATCGAGCCGCCGGAATGCATGAGCGGCAACGGTCTGATCGACGTGCTCGAGTCGCCGGAGTCCGGACAGGTCGATCCGGAACGCACCTTTGTCGTAACCGGCCGCGAACGCCACGTAGCCACAGCCCGTGAAGGCAACTTGCCATATCCTCAGCGTGCGGTCCGCACCCGTGATTTCCTCTACATCCGAAACTTCTCCCCCGATCGCTGGCCCATGGGTGATCCCAAAGGGCTCGACGATCCCACCGCCGAGCCACCTTCATACGAAGACCTGTGCTGGAATACCCGCATCTGCTATGCAGATCTCGACGCCAGCCCGACGAAAGCCTGGATGGTCCATCACCGGGGTGAGGAGCGTGTGCGAGATCTTTTCGAGATGGGGTTCGGCAAGTTCCCTGCAGAAGAGCTCTACGACCTGCGAGAAGATCCGCACTACATGAACAACGTGATCGCCCAGCCGGAATATGAAGGAGCCCGGGCCGAGCTTTCTCAAAAGCTCATGTCCCTGCTCCGCGATCAGGAAGATCCTCGAGTTGTAGAGGAACACTGCAGATTCGAGAATTCGCCGTTCACGGATGCGCCGGATTGAAAACTCTGGCCTAACCAGCTCTTTCTTTGATGAAGTCTACCACTTCATCCATCACTGCTCGTCTCTCGCGGTCGAGCAGGAGCTCGTGAGCTGAGTCTTCGTACAGGGTCAGACGCTTGTCTTCGCTCGAAATGTTCTCATAAAGCTGCTCCACGCTTGCACTGCAGACAACGCTGTCGTGTTTGCTTTGCTGGATGAGCAGCGGACATTGAATGCTGTTCAGCGAATCGGCGATGTCCTTTGTGAAATCGATCATGCTCTGCATCGTTTTCACCGGATAAAAGTGGCTGATGGCCACCTCAGCACGCAGGGCATCATCGAGAATGTTCGGCTCTCTGTGCAGCTCAACGATTTTGGTGAAAGGCAGGAATCGGGCGAGCTTCAATCTGGCCTGAGGGCTAAGACCGCCTGACGCATCCGGATTGAGCTGCAGAAATGGGGAGATGGCGATAACACCATCTATTGTCGTTCGTGAGGCGAGATTCAGGGCAAGCAGTCCACCGAGTGAAAAGCCAACTACGAATATTTTCTTGTGCCTCTCTTTCAGTTTGAGGTGCGTCGATTCGACCGAAGAGGTCCAGTTCTGCCAACGCGAGGCAGCAAGTTCTTCGACTGTCCGTCCGTGCCCCGGCAACAGCATCGCCTGAACAGAACAATCTCGTTGGGTGAGCAATTCGCCGAGCTCTTCGAAGACAGCGGGAGAGCCTCGAAACCCATGGATCAGCAGGACGACCGGCTCGCCGCCCATCCGCAAAAAGCCCTGCCGCCCGTTCACGTAACCGTTCGAATCAAAATCAATCTGTTTCTCATACTCTTCGATATTGGCCTTAACACGGGATGCGCGAAACGCATCGTAAAACAGCAGCCCTCCTGCAAACACACCGATGATGATGACTATCAATATCCACACCAGGCTAAAAGGTCCTCACGATTTTTCCGCGGCAAATCCGACTGACAGGAAGGAGACAAAAAGGCCAAGACGGAGGCGATTCTGCGGATTTCCGGGGCAAAGTCCCGGTCGCCTGCCTGCCCAGCGCGTTAGCCTGGGTTTTACTCAGATCCTTCTTTATGCCGAAGGCATTACGCCTTACAGCCCAGGGTTCGCGAGCCTCGGCGAGCTACCCTGGGTTCTCAGGCGGAGTCTCTTCTACCCCGAAGGGGTTGCGCCCATATAATCTGTGGTCGCATACAAACAACATATGGCCGTAACCCCTTCGGGGTAAGAATTACTCCGGGCGCAGTGACCCAAGGTAACTCGCCGAGGCTCGCGAACCTTGGGCTGTAAGGCGTAACACCTTCGGTGTAAAGAGCTGTGGGTGAGCCCAGGCCTTGCCCTTGAAATCCATGAATTCACTTTCGTCTTGGTCTACAAGGTTACTCGTTCCTGTGCAGGAACGCTTAAACACGCACCAGAACCATTACATCCTTGCCTCGCGACCGGTCTCCGCGGATTCGTACAGACCATTCAGAATCTTCTGTACGAAGACGCCGTGTTTCGCTGAAGCCATGGGTGTTCGGTTCTTTTGAATGCAATGAACGAAATGCGACTGAGCGTTTTCTTTGGGTGGCGGCATTGTTTTGAAGATCTCCACCTTCTGCTGGCCTTTGACGGTATGAATCAGCTTTACGCCCATCTCGTAACCTTCTCCAAGGTTCCCGTGCTCGGCCCCGCCCTTGTCTCCAAAAATGATTGTGCTCATGTCCTCGCGGCGTTCGCAGAATGATGCCCAACTGGTCTCGATGGACAGGGTCGCCCCGTTATCGAAACGGACGTAGCCGGAGGCGAAATCCTCAACGGAGAATACCTTGCCTGCATCGCCAGGGAGCTTGGGCCCAAACTTGGCAAAGGTCGCTCCGCTCACTGCGACCGGTCGCGGATGCCCCATTAACCAGAGCGCCAGGTCGATGCGGTGAACACCAATATCGATCAAAGGCCCGCCTCCTGACTTTTCTTTGATGGTAAACCAGCCGCCCACTCCAGGTATGCCCTGCCGGCGATGCCAGATGGTCCGTGCGTGATAGACATCGCCCACCAGCCCCTTCTTTACCAGGCTCTTGATATACAGAGATGCCGGAGTGAACCGGGTGTTGAAGTGCATCATGAATTTGCGGCCGGATTTGCGCGCCGCCGCCTGCATGGCCTCCGCTTCTTCAACCGTGGTTGCCATCGGCTTCTCGCACATCACGTGCTTGCCCGCCTCGAGCATCATGATGCTGATTGGCGCATGGAGAAAATTCGGCAGCGCCACGGAGACCGCATCCACTTTTCTGTCGGCAGCCAGATCTTCTGCACTCGAGTAAGTTTTCTTCACGCCCATTTCCTCAGCGAGAGGCTTGAGGCGCTTCTCATCGATGTCACAAAGCGCGTAGAGTTCGGAGTCAGGGCATGCGGAGTAATTCTGTGCGTGATGCCGTCCCATGCCCAGGCCGATCACCGCGCAGCGGACCTTGCGTTGCTTTGCCATGTGTCTTTCTCTAAAGGTGCCAGGTATGAAAAGTGTGAAGACATCATATAAAGAATTGGTAGCAAGACTTCCGACATCGTTAAATCACCAAGACTCCAACATTCCATTCCCAGGCCCATGCAACTGGAAATCGCTCAAAACACCGACTGCTCAGATATCGATTTCGCCCGATTAGAATCCTGGCTTACGCAGGAGTTCGAGAAAGCCATCGAGGGCACGCTCAGCCTGGCTCTGGTCGATAATGCGGCGATTGCGGAAGTGAACGAACAATTCCTCCAGCACGAGGGGCCTACCGATGTCATTTCTTTTCTGCTGGCTGAAGAGGGCGCTCCCAATCCTGAGAACCAGTTTGGGGAGCTCGTGATCTCAGTTGAGATGGCCCGTCAGGAGGCCCGGGCCCGTGGACTGCCGATACAGGAAGAGACTTTTCGATACTGCGTACACGGCATCCTGCACCTGCTCGGATATGATGATCAGACCGACGCAGACGCGGACGAAATGACGCAGCAGCAGGAACGAATCGTAGCCAGACATTGCCATGGCCATCCCGACCACTGATGCAGTAATTCTCAACCAGATCGATTACAGCAACACCAGCTTGATCGTCACGCTCTTTACAAGCAAGTTTGGCCTCCTTTCCGGCATGGCTAAAGGAGCACGTCGGCCCAAGAGCCCTTTCCTCGGCACATTTGACCGGCTTAACTACAACGAGATCACTTTTTACCGGCACACGCGAAGCACGCTCCACACGATCTCTGAATCGAAGATCAAGAATTCTTTCGCCGGCCTGCGAGAGTCACAGGAACGCATGTATGCCGCGCATTATATGGCCGACATCGTTCGAGGCATGACGCGCGAAGACGAGCCACATCCGGACGCATTCAACCTCATCATCAACACGCTTCGAGAACTGGAACAGGCGAACGATGTGCCCCGCGTCCTGTTTCAGTTCGAGATCAAGTTCCTTGGCGAGGTCGGCTTTCGACCTGAATTGGAATCGTGCGTCACGTGCTGGCAGAAGCCGCAAGGCCGGCGTATCTACTTCAGCATGAGCGAAGGCGGCATCACCTGCGAACGTTGTGCGGCCCGGATGCCCGACCGAGTGACCCTGACTTCAAAGGGAGCTATTGCCAGCCTCACAGCGCTGCAAAAACGAAGGATCAGCGACGGCCGGTCAATCAGGCTGTCGCCGGGTGTCACGAAGGACATTAAGCGCCTGATTCGTCCTTACGTGTGCTCCAAGATGGAGCGCGAGCCGAAGACGATGAAGTTTGTGTGAGGGGTTCAGAAGTGGCGAAGGTCGGTAACCTGCGAAGGGGAACTTCGTTTGCGCGATAGCAGGCTGAAATCTGCGCCACCAAGTCCCAAGGGAATCAGAAGGGCTTGAAACCGGCAATGTAAGCCGCGACCGCAGCAAGGGCGATCATCACGAACCAGACTTGCTTTCCCAACCGCGGCCTGCGCCTGATGAAGATCAGCAGCCAGCCAATGAGGAACCAGATTATCATCTTCGCGATCACCCAGCCCTGAAAACCATACTGAAGCCTGGCGATCAGACCGAAGCCGGTGACAAGCACGATGAACATCGCAATGCCGAGACAGACCGTTGCTAGCCTGCGTCCGCCCCTGTCGTTTTCGCTCGGCCCCATCATAGTGGGAATGACGAGCCCTCCCGTGCAAAGGAAGACAACCAGGACGCCGGCGAGATGGAGAAATCTGTAAACTTCTGGAGGCATGTGTGGAGGAGGTGAATGGTGAATGGTGAATCGTGAATCGTGAATGGTAAATGGCGGAAGTGAATGGTGAGTGGTGAATGGTGAATCCATGAATCCTGAATCCGTGAATCCTGCTTTCTTAAATCGACCGGCCCTCCTCAATCTGGGGTCTTGTCCAGCGATTCAGCAGGAGGTCATTCGTTTCTTCCATCCAGCGGATGAGGCGGTGGCGAAGATCGGTGAGGACCTCTGATTGGGCGGAATCAGTAGCGAGGTTCCTTAATTCACCCGGGTCGTTTTCCAGGTCGTACAGCTCATCCTCAGCGGTCGCGTTCCAGACGTATTTCCAGCGGCGGGTGCGGACCATGCGTTGACTGAAAAGTCCGAACTGGTTGCCGTGATACATGCTGAAGATGTCGTCGCGACCGCCATCGGTCTCACCGCGCAGGACCGGAATGAGAGATTGGCCCTGAAAAGTCTTGGGGATGGGTGCGCCTGCGACATCGCAAAAGGTCGCCGCGAGATCGACGGCTGACGCGATGAACGCATCGCATGAAGAACCGGCGGGCAATTGCCCCGGCCAGAGCGCGATCATCGGCACGCGAACGACATCGTCGTACATGATGAAATGTTTGTCGATCATTCCGTGGGCACCGCACATGTCACCGTGGTCGGTGGTATAGATGACGAGAGTGTTCTCCTTCAGACCGAGACGTTCGAGGGCATCGAGAATACGGCCAATCTGTGCATCCAGCAGGCTGATGTCGCCGAGGTAACGACTCACTACCGGCGCCCACTGTTCCCAGGACCAGCCTTCGAGCCCCCACGTGCGGAGCTGCTGCCTCTGAATGTAGGGCTTGCCTTCGAGACTGTCAGGAAAGCTTGGCCAAGGCTCGATCTCGGATGGTGGATACAAAGAGTGGTAAGGCTCGGGCACCACATTCGGCAGATGCGGCTCCGGCGGATCCCATCGAAGGAAAAATGGAGAATCACTGGACGCGAAGTTTTCGAGGAGATCGATTGTGTTGCTTGCGCCCCATCCCAGCCTTGACTGGTCCGGTTCGATGTGCGGATCGAGTTCGCCGAGCCATGCATTTTCACGAGGCATCGGTTCCAGGCCCTGCTCTCTCCGCCACTTGCCGTATTGCCCGGCGCCAACATATTCATGGAAACCGTAATCCCGTGCATCTTTCGTCGGATGGAGATGCCACTTGCCCACGTAACCAAGGTTGTAGCCTGCTTCGTTTAACAGATGGCTGAACAGTGGCACATCATCATTGAAGGGCCGGGGCGCTTCGGTATCAAAGTTGGCGATGCCCAGATGCCCGGTCGGATACTGCCCGCTCATGAGCGATGCCCTCGCAGGCACACAAAGCGGGATCGGGCAGAACGAATGGGTGCAGTCGACCCCCTCGGCCGCGAGCCGATCCATTGCTGGCGTCTTCAACAGTGGATGACCATGCCCGCCAACACAGTCGTATCGATGCTGGTCAGAATGTATCAGGAGGATGTTTGGACAGTTCATCATCAGCCGCTGTTAACAGTCTCACTCGATATCCAGAGTCCGCGAAAGAAAATCACCAAGCAGCTCAGGAAATCCCTTTCCGCCAGGAAAACCGTGACCGCCATTCCTGGTGAGCCAGTAAGTCGCATCGGCGCCCACTTTTTTGAGGGCCTCCGTCAATGTCAGACCCGGCTGATTCGGAACGATAGGATCTTTTTCGCCGTCGCAGACCAGCATAGGAGGGATTTCCTTGCGCACGTGCCCCATCGGTGACATGTAAAGGTAGTGCGCTTTGTTTTCTTCAGTGTCGGGAATACGCCCTTTGAAAAGAACGCGATGGTACGGCTGGGCGTTGTTTGGTTTGCCCGGTACGGATTCATTCCATTGACGAATGAAATCTGTCGGGCCGACCCAGGCGAATGCGCTGCTCACCTTAGGAGAAATTCCTTCGAGTCCCGCCATCGGACCGCCATCTTTGAAATCCTCGGGCGCCATGCCGACCATCATGCTCAAGTGCCCACCTGCCGATCCGCCGAAGCAACCGATGCGATCTGGATCGATGTTGAACCGCTTCGCATTCTTTCGAACAAAGCGCACAGCATTGCGGCAATCACGAATGTTCTCCGGAAAACCGCCCTGCTTGCCGAGCCGATACCGAATGGAAAACACGGCGATCTTGCGTGTCGTAAATGGAGCGAAGCGCCCTCCGCCAAAACGCCTCATCGGCCCTCCCCCGCTCCACCAGCCGCCGTGGATGTGAACCATTGCGGGAGCAGGCTTATCGATCCCCTGCGGGAGGAACGCGTTCAAAATGAGCTTCTTGCCGTCCACTTCGCAATAAGTGATGTTCGATTCAGTCTTATAGACAGTCTGCGCGGCTTTCTCGGCCAGCAGACACGCGTTCAGGGCAAAAAGAAGCGGCAGAAGTTTCCGAGTGGTCATGATCTTCATCTGTTTCGAACAGCTTCAGGATGGCAGCAATGAGTCAACGCATTCCGGTCTGGTTCCAATAGTAATCGTTTATCCTTCTGAGAAAAAGACAGAATGGCCAGGGTGGAGTCGGGGTCACCGACTATTCTCAGCCACTGAGCCTGGTAGTCCAAGACGGAGATGTTTTGACGGATTTCAGGGGCGAAGCCCCGGGCTGTTTGCCTAGCCCAGCCCAACGGGCTGGGTGAATAGTACAAAGATTTGAAAAGGGGCAACGCCCCGGCCATTTATAAGGAGGCCATTCATTGGGGCAAATGACCGGGGCTTCGCCCCTAAGGATGATCTGCCCGAAAACCCAGCCTGTTGGGCTGGGCTAGGCAAACGGCCCGGGGCTTTGCCCCTGAAACCTCAGCGCCTAACTATAACTAACCGCTTCTATCACAATCGGTTCAAGTAGAATCTTGCGCTGTCGTCCAAGTTACCGCACTCCAAAGAGTGGGTCACCATCCCCCCGGATGAAAAGCCATTCTTTTGCCTCGGCCGGGCGACCTTCCAACCGTGTGGAAGAAAAGTACACGCACACCGCGCAGACTTTCACGAATAAATCTCTGTTGGGGTACAACATCATGCTCACCGCATTAGGAATGGCGATGAGGGCAAAGGGCGAACGCCCACAGTGTGTAGACCTGGTCGTCTCGAAACCCATCAGCCTCAGGCGTCTTCGACGAGTCCTGGCACTTTTTTGCAGGGGCTGAGTAAGAGAGCCGTTCCGGTCTCAGTCACAGAGAAAACTGTTTCAAACCTGCCAACGAAATTGATAGCATCCGCCGCTCCTCAACTCCCCCAACTTTCCTGAAAGGAATACGAGCATGTCATCAGAACTGAGTGGACCATTTGTGACGACCCTTGAAGAAGCGGCTGCCGCCTCTGGATTCGTCTCTCTCTTCAACGGCGAAGATCTTTCCGGCTGGGATGGCGACGAAGGGCTCTGGAGCGTAGAGGACGGCGCCATCGTCGGGCAGTTCGGAGACGGCGAGGACATTCCGCACAACAAATTCCTCATCTGGCGTGGAGGCGAACCGAAGAATTTCGAACTGCACATGACCTTCTGGCAGGACGGCAACAATTCCGGAATCCAGTATCGAAGTAAGGAACTGACGGAGGAAGTGGGACCGTTTGGCATGAGCGGATATCAGTGCGACGTCCATCCGAATCCACCATACAACTGCCAGCTCTACGAAGAGCGCGGTCGCGGCATCGTTGCCTTCAGGGGACAGGATGTCCTGCTGGCCCAGAACGGTGACAAGTATCTTATTGCCGACCGCACTCCTGCGGAAGAAGTCCGAAACGATGAGTGGCATAAGTTCAGCGTGATCGCCAACGGCAACCATCTCATCCAGAAACTCGATGATGAGATAGCCTGCGAGATCTACGATCACGATCCGGAGAAACGTGCGCTCGAAGGCCTGATCGGCATCCAACTCCATCGCGGCCCGGCCATGGTAGTTAAGACAAAAGACATCTGGATGAAAGTGCTGCCCGACGGCGGGATGCTGAGTCCCGAAGAAACGCCGCTGCCAGAAGGCGCAACAAAGATGGAGTAGCCTGTTAGTGGGCCCAGATTCTTTTCAAAGAGCCAGGGAACAGGAGCCTGATGGGACAAGGTGAGGCTGGCTTTGCCTTTCCCCTCCCCTCCCCCACTCAGATCGTTACGGATCCGAACCCGCCATCGACCACGATATTCTGGCCGGTAACAAACGAAGCAGCTCTCTCTGAAGCCAGCCAGACGGCGATGCCCTGGAGTTCTCGCGGCTCGCCGAATCGCTCCATAGGTGTGTGGGATATGATCTGGTTGCCACGCTCCGTATACGAGCCGTCTTCGTTGAACAGCAGCGCACGATTCTGCTCCCCGGGGAAAAAGCCAGGGCTGATCGCATTCACCCGAACCCCGCGGGTGGCCCACTCCCGCGCGAGGAATTTCGTCAGGTTGATCACCGCTGCTTTGGCCGCGGAGTACGCCACCACTCGCGATAAGGGAATCATCCCCGACATTGAGGCTATGTTGATGATGCTTCCTCGTCCGGCCTCGACCATGGTCTCGCCGAAAATCTGGCAAGGCAGCAGGGTGCCGCCGACCAGATTGAGATCGAACACCCCCTGCCACGCTTCAAGGGGAAGTTTGCAGAAATCACTGCCAGGAGGCAGCGTGGCATCGGGACGATTGCCTCCGGCAGAATTCACCAGCACGCTGGCCGTGCCCAGTTGCTCGTTGATCCCGTCACGGGCCGCGGTCAGAGATTCAACGCTGGTTACATCACCCACGTGAAACATCGCCGTGCCGCCGTTCGCTTCGATGGCGCGCACTCGTTCATTCCCGCGCTCTTCGCTGCGGCCCACGACCGCTACTTTTGCGCCGGAGCCGGCCAATCCCTCGGCAATCGCTCCGCCAAGAATCCCCGTGCCACCGATAACTACTGCCGTTTCGTTTTCAAGATTGAATAGCTCGTCACTCATCATTCCCGTCCGTTCTGTCAGTTCCGAAGAATAGCCCGATGCAGAGCACAACTAACAGTGTGAAGGCAGAACCCGCAACCCACCAGGCGCTGAAAGCACCACGATTGCCATTTCCAGCACACCCGCAATAATCCCCGCGCTCGGGATTCGGTGGCGTTAATCTAACTGATAAAACGCGGTTTGGACTCCATGCTGAACAGAGTACAGGAAGCACGGCTGACCAGATTTGGATTGATGGATATCTACGACAAGGTACTCAGAAATGTGCGCCTCGAGTGGAACGACGGCATGCGTCTTTACCAGTGTCCTGACCTCAATCTTGTGGGCGCGCTCGCAAACATCGTGAGGGAACGCAAGAACGGCAACCTATGCTATTACGTCCGCAATCAGCACATCAATTACACCAACGTTTGTAACAAGTTCTGCAAATTCTGTTCGTTCTACGCGCTCCCCCGCGACGAAGACTCATACACTATGACCGTGGACGACGTGCAGCAGAAGGTTGCGGAGTTTATGGACTTTCCGGTCAGCGAAATTCATATGGTGGCGGGCATCAACCCGAGGCTCGATTATCAGTACTACAAGGACATCATCCGAGTGGTGAAGGAGACACGGCCCGGCGTGCACGTCAAAGCCTTCACCATGGTCGAGATCGTCCAGATTGCCAGCAAGGCCCGCAAGCCGCTCGATGAGACGATGGCCGAATTGAAAGAGGCAGGACTCGACTCCATCCCCGGCGGCGGTGCAGAGATATTCAGCGACCGCATTCAGCAGGAGCTCTTTCCGCTCAAACAAAATGGGGAAGAGTGGCTCGATATCGCCATGACCGCGCATCGCATCGGACTGCGCTCCAATGCAACCATGCTTTACGGGCACATCGAACGGATCGATGAAAAAGTCGGCCACTTGGTCCAGCTTCGCGAAGCCCAGGACGAGACCGGCGGCTTTTATGCATACATCCCGCTCCATTTTCATCCCGAGCGCACGGAGATGGAAGGCGTCCGCCACGCCACCGGCGAACAGGATCTCAGAGAGGTCGCTCTCGGCCGCCTGATGCTCGACAACTTCGATCACATCAAAACTTTCTGGGTGATGATCACGCCGCAGATCGCGCAAGTCGCCCAGTGGTACGGAGCGGACGATATCGACGGGACGATCGTTGAATACGAAATCACCCGCGACCCTGTGCGAGACAAAAGACAATACCTGACACACCGGCAGATGGTGCATCTGATCGCAGACGCTGGCCGTGAACCTTTCGAAAGAGACTCAAAATATCGCCGGGTAAACTGGGACGTCTCGCAATATCCCGGCCTCGCAAAAGAGGCCCAGATGGAGGAAATGTCCGCCATGACGACCGCCGCATCAGTTTTAAATTAGCTACGACAATCATGCTCCACGACATCGCAGACAAAATCCTCAACAGCGAAAGCCTCACCTTCGATGACGGCATGCGGCTCTGGAAGCACCCCAATCTGCCGGAGCTCGGCGCGCTCGCCGATTACGTCCGAAACGAACGGCATCCTGATTCCGTCGTGACTTACGTCACCGGCCGTAACATCAATTACACCAACGTCTGCTGGGTGAAATGTAAGTTTTGCGCGTTCTATCGCCTGCCCGGCCAGGATGGCGAATACGTCCTGCCGCTGGAAACGATCTTCAGGAAGATCGACGAGATGCTCGAACTCGGCGGCTGCGAGCTCCTCATGCAGGGCGGGCTCAATCCAAAACTCAAAATCGATTACTACGAAGAACTGTTCCAGGCGATTTCCAAAAAATACCCACAGGTCATTCTGCACGCGCTGTCGCCAACAGAAATTCTGTACATCGCCAAGATTTCGAAACTGCCGATTCCGGATACGCTCGAAAGGTTGAAAGAGGCCGGCCTGCACTCGATCCCCGGCGGCGGCGCGGAGATGCTCGTCGACAAGGTCCGTGACGAGATAGCGCCGTTCAAGGATCGGGCAGATGAATGGCTCGGGGTCATGCGGGACGCGCACAGACTTGGGATCCGGTCGACAGTCACCATGATGTACGGAACCGTCGAGACACACGAGCAGCGCATGGAACACCTCATGCGCGTGCGCGATGTCCAGGATGAATACCGAGGCTTTCGCGCTTTCATTCCCTGGAGCTTTCAGCCAAACGGCACGCCGCTCGGCGATGAACTCGAATCCAACGGTGACTGGCATCAAGCCACCGCGCACGATTACCTGCGCACGCTCGCCATTTCCAGGCTCGTGCTCGATAACATTGATAATTTCCAGGCGAGCTGGGTAACCCAGGGCATCAAAATCGCTCAGGTCTCACTGCGATATGGCGCAAACGACTTTGGCAGCACCATGATGGAAGAAAACGTCGTCAGCGCGGCCGGCACCCGCTTCCAGGTCCAGATCGAACAGATTGAGCGCAATATCAAAGAGGCTGGTTACGAGCCGCGGCGGCGTAATACACGCTACGAGCTCATCCCTCCGGCAGACATCCCTAGACCCGCAGCGCAGCAAGAACCCTTCGCCATCCTGAATTGAAACGGTTCATCTTTTCATTCGTTTACTGGTTGCAGTATCTCACCCTCGCAGTGTGGGTGGGCACTCTTGTCGCGGTGCCGGTTTTCGCGACCAAGATCTTTACTTTCCTCGAAGATGACCGCCTCGACGCCGGCCGAATTGTCGGTCGTTCATTAAATGTGCTCGGCGGGATTCAGATCGCATGCGGGCTGGTTCTCATTCTCGCGGTAGTGGCGTTGCTGCTATTTGTACCGGCATCGGGGTGCGGGGCTCGCTGGCGAATTTTTCAGGCGGGCAAGATAATCCTGCCGCTGATCATGTTGCTGACTCTGGCATACCTGATCTTTTCGACCGGGCCGCGCATGCAGCATCTGAGAGCGAATGCGCCGCAGAGTAATTTCGAAGATTGGTCAGGTCCGGACAAAGATGAATTCGATATTCTTCACGAGCGATACACCAACTTCTCAAAGGGGATACTCCTCGGCGGGCTGGTGCTCTTCCTGCTTTTCGCCATCGACTGCGCCAGCCAGATGCCAGGAATCACTTCCCCACCAGTGACGAACCAACAAGATGATATTTCTGAAATCCAAGAGAGAACTGAAGAGACTTAAGGCCTCATGCCAGCTCACCGCACGCATCCTTCAAGAAATGGGCGGCATGGTGCGAACGGGAGTCACTTCGCTGGAGATTAATGATTACGGCGGACGCCGCTGCCATGACGAAGGCGTTCGTCCGGTCTTTCTCAACTATCCCGGCTCGAACGGCCAGCCGCCCTTCCCAGGCGTCATTTGCGCCTCGCCAAACAGTGTGGTCGTGCATGGCATCCCGGACGATGTGCCGCTGGTGGAGGGCGATATTCTTTCCGTTGATTTCGGAATCAAGAGAGATTCATATTGCGGCGACACGGCTTATACATTCAAGGTCGGCCAAGTAAGTGAATCGACCCAGCATCTCCTCGATGTCTGTGAAGAAGCCCTCCGCCTCGGGATTGAGCAGGCCGTGGTCGGTAATCGCGTGGGGGATATCTCATACGCGGTCCAAACCTGTGTGGAATCGCACGGCTACGGTATCGTCCGCCCCCTCGTTGGGCACGGTATCGGCCGCAACATGCACGAAGACCCTCAGGTACCCAACTACGGTGATGCAGGCAAAGGAGACAAACTTCGCAAGGGCATGACCATCGCCATCGAGCCGATGATCACCCAGGGCCACCACGATGTTGACACCCTTGATGACAAGTGGTCCGTCGCTACCAAGGACGGCAAACTGGCCGCGCATTTTGAGCACGTGGTTGCCATACTGAGTGACGGGCCGGAGATTTTTACGATGACGGGGCAGTAATCAGCAAGCGCCGATGAGGGCACGCGCCGCCACGGCAGCATCGGCAACCAAGGCCCGTATTACTCATTCCTCTTCTGCACACTATGCTTAACGCGAATCCAGATCGTCTGAATGAGCTCCAGGCCACGATAGATGCGCTCCCACGCATTCCTCTCGCCAACCTGCCTACACCACTGGAGCGCTGTTCCCAGCTTTCAGCGGAAGTGGGAGGACCTGATATCTGGGTGAAGCGTGACGATATGACCGGTCTTGCCATGGGCGGCAACAAGACCCGCATGTTTGAGTATGTCCTCGGCCAGGTTAAGGCAGATGGCATGGATACGGTCGTGGGCGGCGCGGCTGTCCAGTCAAATTACTGCCGACAACTCGCCGCCGCATGTGCAAAGGCCGGGCTTGAATGCCACCTGGTACTGCGCAGAGTTCGTGGTGAAAAGGATGACGAGATTCAGGGCGGGTTACTGCTCGACCTGATCGTGGGCGCGCACGTCACCGTGGTCGATGCACCCCGATGGTCTGAGCAAGGCGAACTCGTCAGAGCCAGGGCGGCGGAGCTCTCCAGTCAGGGGAAGAGAGTTTTCATTGCACGCGTCGGGAACGAATCTGGGCTCGGACTCTATGCGGCATCGTACGCAGCGGCAGCCATTGAACTGATCAAGCAGGCCGAAGGGCTGGAGCTGAAAATCGATGAGCTCTGGCTCTGTTCTTCCGACACCACCCAGGCCGGGCTGGCACTCGGGCTCAAGCATGTACAGTCGCCCATCAAGATCGTCGGCGTTCCGGCCCTGGCCGAACCAGTGATGCCGGGCTGGACTTTTGAAGAATGCCTTTCCTCCATTGGTAACGAATGTGCCGAACTGCTCGGACTCTCCACTCGGCTCGATCCTTCAGAGCTCATCAGCCTGACCGATTATGTCGGTCCTGGATACGGCCTGATGGACGATGCCCACCGTGAGGCGCTCAGGCTCGTCGGCCGCACGGAGGGCCTCCTGCTCGATCCGGTTTACACATGCAAGGTGATGTCCGGGCTTCTGGATCACATTCGCACCGGTAAGATCGGCAGTGACAAAAAAATCGTCTTCCTGCATACCGGCGGATTGCCGGCCTTGTTTGCCTACAACGACGAACTGAATCTCTCCCTGGAGACAACCCAATGAGAAATCTGGGCGAAGCCAAACTGAAGAACGGCGAAACGCTGGGAATTGGTGTAGTCGAAGCCCCCGATGATGAATACCGGGAAGTTGTCCTCGACCTCCTCTCCCACAAGCGCGACGCGTGGCAGTGGCACATCGGCCACGGGTTTGACGGCAAGACGGGCGACTTGCGCAATCTCTTCTATATCGGCTTCATCAAAGGAGAGGCCGTCAGCAACATTACCGTCTGGCAGTACGGATCGACCGGAGACCTCGGGCACGTTTACACAAAAGAAGAACATCGTCGCAAGGGCATCTGCAATGCCACCATGCGGGCACAGATGGACGATTTCCGAGAACAAGGAGGCCGATTCTGCGTTCTGGGCACAGGATTCGATTCACACCCTTACCACATTTACAGAAGTTTCGGTTTCGAGAGCCTGCAGCCGGAATCCGGAGCGATGTTCTATCAACGGGATGAAGAATTCTGGAACGACTTTCTTAAGGTCGGAGACACCATCGGCCGCCCAATCAAGTGGGAAGATTGGTCTGACGTCTGCGCGTTGATGGCGTGCCCGACCGCTGACTGGTATCGCTGCCGGCGGGCCCGCGTGTTCGGCCCGACTTGTTTCGAGTTTTCTTTGTTGAATGATTTTGAAAGCCTCCACCATGAGAAGACCCAAGTGAGAGTTCTTGAGGGACCGGGCGGCATCGTCGGATACGCTACGCTCGCGCCAGACCCTGAATGGAAAGGAAACACTTTTCTTCTCGACCTCACAGTGCATCCGCAATTCGCCGAATTCACACCCCGTGTCCTTGACGGATTCGAATGGCCGAATGCAAAAGTGACGGCCTGGCTGCAGGGCTCGTCACCAACGGTGGATGCGATGAAGCAGGCGGGTTTTAACGAGGAAGGAAGGCTGACCAATATGTTCGCACAGGGCAGCGCGCCACAGGACATCGTCATTCTGACCAGATAACCAAAAGGAATCCGCATGAAGATCACAAAGATCGAAGCCTTCAAGGTTTTCGTTCCCTGGCAGGACTCACTCAAAGAGCCCATGCGGGAATGGCGAAAAATAATGCCGGGCAACTCGCCGGAAGAGGAAGATGCCTACGCGGTCGTGAAGGTTCACACAGACGAGGGCCTCATCGGGCTTGGGGAAGGCGGACGCGATGTCGAAGAAGTAAAACGTCAGGGGGAGGCATTTATAGGTAAGAATCCTCTGGAGCTGAAACCTTTCTCGATGCAACGTCCCTGGGCCATGGCATTATTCGATCTGGCAGGGAAAGCCCTCGGCGTGCCCCTTTACCAGCTACTCGGTACTAAGGTGCACGACGACATCCCTTTTGCATGGTGGTCACCCTACATGGCTCCCGAAGGCACAGGAAAGCTAGCGGAAGAAGGCGCGGCCCGCGGTTTCAAAGTGCACAAGATTAAGGCGAGGCCCTGGGACGCGGTCGATCACGTAAAGGCCATCCACGCTGGCGCCGGCGATGCCCTGGCGATTCGCATCGATCCAAACTGTCACTTCGAACAACCGGCTGTGGCCGTCAGAATTGCCCGGCAGATCGAGTCCTACAACATCGAGTGTTTCGAGGATCCCGTCAGTAAAGATCGGCCGGAATGGAATCGACTGATTCGAGAAAAAACGACCGTGCCCGTCGCCCTTCATGACACAAGCCCCATCAATCTGCTGAACCACATCCGCGCTGACGCTGCGGATTTCGTCAACATTGGTGGTTCAGTTGAGAACATCTTTCGCGCTGCACACATCTGCGAATCCGCGGGCATCCCTGTCTGGCTGCAGACGGAAGGCCACTGCTATGACCTCCAGGCCGCCTTCAACTGCCACGTCAACGCAGTCATACCAAACGCTACCCTTGCGCAGGATGCCCTTCCCTTCCTGCGCGAAGCCAGCATCGTGACCGAGCCGCTCTGGCCAACAGACGGCGCCGTCAAAGTGCCGGAAGGCCCGGGGCTCGGAGTAGATCTCGATGAAGAGATGATCGGAAAGTATCGCGTGGGATGACGCTTCGATTGTGCCTTTTCCAATCGAAGTAAGGCCTGCCTACTCGCCCTCCCTCTTTATGTAATCAGCCATCGGCCGCTTCAATTTCATCAGATCATTCCTGTTGTTCGAGACGCCGTCCCAATTAGCGTTGAACCTGGAATACACACCGGTCCTCTCCAGCAGGTGATACTCCAGGAATGGCCGGTCGTCGGTTACCGCTGGCACGTCGGCCACATAGGCATCCACCTCCTTCCTGCCGCATTCGAAATAGAGATGTGCCCGCTCATAGACACGCAGCGATATCAATCGCCGGTCGTTGTGCAGCCGGTTCAACGGCTTGTCACTGGCAATGATGTCCACGCCCCCTTGCAGGAATCGCCAGATGGTCACATCTTCGAATTCTTCGGCGATTGAGCGCATCAGTCCCTTATAGAGGATTTCGCTTTCTACATTGGTGGACAATCTCTGGTAGAGAATACCCCCTGGTTTTAACCGCCCTTTTGCCAATGCGTAAAACTCGCTCGTATGAAGATTAACCATGCCGGGCTGAGTGATCGGCGGTGCGGGATCGATGTTGATGATGTCGTATTGCCTTTCATCAAGGAGCAGGAAATTTCGTGCATCAGTTACAACCGGTCGCATCCTCGGCATCCGAAGTTGCTGTAGCACATCCTCAGAATGAATAAGCGGCATGCATCGGAAAACCGCTGGGTTGCTGCTCAAGGCGACCTGGGAAGAGGACGCGCCCTGGACGCCACCTGGCCCGTCAGGTTTGGCTATCGTGAGCTTTGGGTTGAAAAAGGCGTGATTTACATGAACGGCAA
>Ga0066834_10000485_pt1 | contig 18814 bp, 13 predicted proteins | sample ETNtaG_30_FD_66729 | JGI IMG/M metagenome (GOLD analysis project Ga0066834, IMG submission 66729) | Marine microbial and viral communities from oxygen minimum zone, Eastern Pacific Ocean - ETNP201306PF43B | ecosystem: Environmental > Aquatic > Marine > Oceanic | place: Pacific Ocean: Eastern... | reverse complement strand
CGAGCAGAATATGCCAAGCGTCTGGGACAGCGTGGAAGTGGGCGCGGACGATTACCTCATCAAACCCCTCGAACATCGTGAACTGGTCGTCCGTCTCAGAGCCGCAAAGCGTATCTTTGATTTGCAGGCAGAGCTTATTACCGCTCACAAGGCCGTGGAGTTTCAGATCGCTCATGATTCGCTGACTCATCTGCTCAGCCGGGAAGCCATACTTGACCTCCTTACTCGTGAGCTTGCGCGAGCCAAACGAGAGGCGACTCCCCTTGGCATAGCCATGGCCGACCTCGACTACTTCAAACAGATAAACGATCGTCACGGGCACCTTGTTGGCGACGCCGTCCTGCGCGAAGTGGCCACGCGGATGACCAGCTCTGTGCGCATTTATGACGGCATTGGCCGTTATGGGGGTGAGGAGTTCCTGATCGTAATGCCGGGCTGTAAAATGGAAAACGCCAGCATCGTCACCGAGCGCATCCGCAGTTCCCTCTCTGAAACACCTGTCGACGTGCCTGATCTGCACATGCAGTTGAACCTGAGCGTCAGTATCGGATTGACGGCCATGGAAACACCTATGGTCCTTTCTGAGGAAGACCTGATCCGGGTGGCGGACACTGCCCTCTATGAGGCGAAAAGAGAGGGACGTGACCGCATTGTCACGCTGCCGCTGATGGAGAATGCGGCTCCTTAGAGAGACGCATCTGCGTTTCACCGCCAGAACCTCACACAAATCTCTAAAGTTTTTCTGAAGTTCACGATTCTACTTCAGACAAAGATCCCGGATGCAGCAAATCCACGGGGGCGGATTCTTTCCAAAATCCGTTGCGCCTGTCCTTCGTACCCCTAAACCTGTCTACCACGAGGATTTAGTGAGAGGTTATCCGACAAATCGCTTACGCCGTGAGGGAGACATTTCACCTCAGGAAGCCCTTTGGATGCTGGGCGACTCGTCGGTCTCACCCTCATTGCTTCCCTCTCAGGCCGCTTGGAAACTCCAGAGGGCCAGAGCTTTAAAGGCATTCGGCATGGCCGATTCGCCGGTCACGGCAACCAGAAAGACCGGAAATCCGGGAAAGCGAATCCAGAGGAACGATGGCCTGGCCACAGCAATGGCAGGAGGGACGGGCACCGGCGACGCCATCGCTGAGACCGGCAGCGGATCGATTGGATGTGCCACCGCCATTTCCGAAGGCTCCGGCGAAAGCCAGGCCGTCGCCGCGCCGGAATCATACGGCTCCGCGACAGCATGGAGTGGCTGTGATGGAAACGCGGTCGCCACCGTTGAGCCCGGTGCCACCGGCAGCGCCTCCGCAACATCGCAGTACACCGGATGCTCCTTCGCCACGGTTGCCCGCAATGCAGCCGGCAACGCAAGCGTCCGGAACCGGGGCGCCGGCGAGGCAAGAGCCTGCGCGTGCAGCCATGGGGATGTTGCCGTTGAGAATCTCTCGAAAGCTGACATCGAAGTACGCCATTACGGCAGTGGCGAGCTGAAGATCATCTCGAACGCGGCCTTCCCAATTCTCATAAGAAATCATTACCCGAACGAAGCAGTCATCCGCATCACAGAGGAAGGCGAACTGGTCCTGCATGAACGTTCGAATACGCGTGGGGTCTCGATTCCCCCCGGAATAGATTCGGTCGAAGTCCTGGCAAACGGTGAAATGTTACTTCTCATGAATCCCGTTGGGTAAACCGGCGGGAATCTGCACATCTAGTTAATTCAGCGCGTTCCGCCCAGGGAAAGTGCCCGTGGAATGCAAATGAAAAACACCCTGAAGCGAAGGGCGCTCCCCCCCCCGGCGTTTACCTCAAACGCGAAGGGAAGCAGGTAAAAGCATAAAGAAAAATTCTGGCGAAGGAGAGGCCTTCGCTCACCTCTGCGGCAGGGGCTCTGCGATTGCCATCACAGAGCAGAATTCGCTGGGGCAGGCCACGGCCATCTGCGAAGGACGCGGCCATAGCTATGCCCTCGTCGATGAAAGCTCGTCGGGCTCAGCCTGCGCCATTTCCAATTATGGTGCACGGGTCGATTCCATCGTCGGCCATGGCGCCGCAGGTGATGCCAATGCGCAGTCCATGGGATCCGGACGCTGCCTTGCGCACGTAATGCCCGGCGCACGTGCCCAGGTTGTCTGCCAGACCCTGGGGAAGGGGCATGCCCTCGCATCTGCCAGCGCCACCGGAGACCTGTCACTGGATTGCCGCGGAAGCGGAAGTTGCCGCGCGCATCACCACGGGCAGTGCGAGATGGCAGTTCTGCACGAAGGGCGGCAGGACATCGTGCTGACCAATCGCTGCAGCGTCCCGGTCATGGTGCACATCAAACAAGAGGGAGAAATTCACATCTTTTTCACCGGGAAACTTCGGCAGATTCCTGCCGTGGAAGCTGAGGGCCTCCTCATCGAACCGGCAGGCCACATCACCCGGCAACTGAGCACACTTGCTGAATCAGTCAGCCAGAGCATGACATAAGGGAGATTAAATTATGAGCGTTGGAATCGGACCAGCAGCCATCAACACCGCCAATGTCGATCAGACCGCCGCCGCGGGAGGCGGCGATTCGGCCCCGGCTCCAGCCGCTATCGTAACCGAAGAGATTATCATCCTCGCGAATCCGGAGGCTGGTGATCGTATCGAGAATGCAAATGGCGAAGGTGTAAGCCAGGCCCGGGGCCGAGGGGAAGGCGATGCCACAGCAACCACGAACGAAGGCTCTACCGGCAATGCGACCGCCGTGGCCAATGGAAACGGCAACGCCGTAGCCATCGTCCCCGAAAGCGCCAACGGCAATGCTCTGGCGGTATCGGAAGGAGGAGGCAACGCCAGCGCAGCCGCGGGAAGTTTGTCCCAGGCTGCGGCCGCGGCCAACAGCGAGGGCAATGCCACTGCAGTAGCAAGCGCAGAGGGCACAGCCCTGGCCATGTCTGACAGCCTCGGCAACGCGAACGCCCTCTCAGCGCCCGGAGGAGGCAACGCACTCGCAGTCTCGGAAGACATCGGGGACGCGACGGCTCTCTCGCAGAGCGGCGGACACGCCACAGCTCTCGCCCGCGGCCAGGGAGACGTCTCTGCATCCATCGCTGCAGGTGAAGGCGATAAAGGAAACATCACAGTGATCGGTCTCGGTAGCGCAGACACCCGGGGCGCGCAGGTTGCGGACAGCCCGAGTTTCTTTGTGCTGATCAATCAGTCCGGCCGCGAGGTCGACGTAACGAATCATTTTCCCGGGGTCGCGCGCATGGAGATCTCGGACACTGGCCTTTTCCTGGTAACCGCCGATGGCCAAGCCACCGCCTACGGTCCCGATACCGGTGCCATAGAGTTTGAAATCGGTGCCGATGGGGTTCTGACGAACGCCACGGCACTTTCGTAATTCACAGGTGTCACGCTTCAGAAACAGACAGCAACAGCCAGATTGTGAGATGTACGACATGGTGCGTGTCGGACCAGGCCATACAGACCTAAACCAGACCCAGGAAAGGCCGGCGCAACGGCATGCCGGGCGTGCCAGCGCTCAATCCTGAAATCAGATTGGAAATGAGGTCTGTACGCCGAACATCTCACAATCCGTCTGCTGGTGGGATGGAATGAAGGAATCGGGAAGGTGAGGGACGTGGAATCAGGAAGGCAAGGAAAGGCCCACGCTGCAAAAAGAGTCTGACGGCTCTTTTTTCGAAGTCAGCTCATCAAACAGTCAGCCCTCGCGTCTCTTCCCCTCAACAATACTCAGTGGGCATGCCGTCGGGATGACTCGAACGAGCTCCAGTCCCGCGCCCTCGAAAATGCCTCGATACTCCTCTTCCGTGCGTTCAAGGCCGCCAGTGATCATCATCATGTGAAGATCGAGATTCTTGCCGAAGAATGGTTCGTTGCCGTCCGGTATCACCGTCTCAACAACGAGGACGCGCCCGTCCGTTGGAAGAGAGTCAGCACACTTGCTGAGGATTCTGACCGCGTCGTTGTCATTCCAGTCGTGAATGATCCTTTTCAGAATGCAGGCATCACCACCCGGCATGACCTCCTCAAAAAAGTCGCACCGCCGCACCTGCGCGCGGTGCGTCAATCCCCGGACTTCGATCGTTCTGGATGCGCCGACGATGACGTGTTCCAGGTCATACACCGAGCCCCTGCATTCCGGATTGGCTGCCAGAATGTCGCACAGGAAATCGCCGTGTCCGCCGCCGACATCGATAATGACAGGGTGTTTGGAGAAATCGTAAGCATCAATCATGGCCTGATTGGGATACATGGTCCGACCGAGGTCAGTCATGGCCTGGTTGAATGTCTCAGATGCCTCCGGGTGTTCTTCGTAGTAATCGAACACCGGTTTTCCGAAATGATGGTCGAATGCAGTTTCGCCCGTCCTGACCGTGTGGAGCATATCTCCCCAGGTCTGAAAGAACGCCTCGCCATACATGCATACGGCCGCACGCATTGAGGCATGCGTATCAGAGCGGAGGTGTTGAGCGAATGGCGTAAGTTCAAAGCCCTGCGCGGTTTCTCGAAAGATTCCCTCAGTGCAAAGGAGTCTCAACACGCGGTGAAGGAACTCTGCATGGCAGCCGAGTTTCTGTGCCAGCTCCTGAGCTGTCCGGGGACCGTCGATGAGCTCATCAGCCACACCCAATTTTGCTGCAACATAGATCGACTGCGAGACCCAGTAACCGGTGACCCTGCGTAAGAACTGTTCTGGCGAATGATTCATACTCGAGGCTCAAAGGAAGGGAGCACGGGATGAGGCTCCTTCATCAGGATTCCTTTCGCGGCTGAGAAAAGGCTCTGCGTTATTTCTCTTTAATCTGTCTGGCAGCATCTTTGGGCGAATAAAGAAACGCTCCTCCGTAAGGTCCGCCCCAGTCAAACTCCTTGAAGACTCGCATCGTTATTGTCTGCGTTTCGCCAGGCTTCACGAAGTTGGTCACATCAAATTCACGCTCGTGATGGTAGTCGTACCAGAACCAGCGCGGGAGGTCGCGATGTTCGACGAGCTTGCCGCCGATCCAGAGAGTGATCTTCATGCCATAGATGCGCGTGAAGTAGAGCCGGATGGGTTTGCCTTTGAAGGCGAGTGGCACATTGAATCGGGTCTGGTACCAGCCGTTGGCAATCCTCGGCTTGAGGTGGCCCTGGTAATCCCACGGCTGGCCGATATCGATCGGCGATGCTCTTTCCAGCTCGCCTTTCTGAGCCCAACTGTTGGTCAATCCGAGATTGTCCGGATCGAAAACAAAGTTCCACTTTTCCGGCAGAATCTGAATCAAGGTGCCCTCCGAGCCATCCCCCTTTTGTCCGGCGAGAGAAGCCCAATGCTCTGTCTGTTTGCGAAGGCCGCGCAGCCAGGGCGGGCCTTCTGATTTCAGGTCCCAGCGATTAGGGTCTGTGAGCATGGGGTCGATTGCGGCGAGCTTCGCTTTGATTTCATACATTCGGTCGATTGCCGACAGTGCATCTGCAAACTGGCAGCGATCCATCGCGTTCTTGGATTCAAGGTAGGCTTCCGTATGGTTGTGTATGAGGCGAACGACATGCACCCGTTTCTTCCAGGGCTCAACCTTCGCCACAGATTCTGCCTTTCGAATCGCCTTCTCTGCCGCGGCCATGGTTTTTGCCGTATAGATCAGCTCAATGTTGTGGTCTTCGTTGCCAAAGATGGGCGCGGAAGGATTCAGAACGGATTCCTGAGTGACCTTGATCCAACGCCGTATGGCCTTCCTTGCCGGACCGTAAAATGTCGAAGCAAAATCGTCCAGAATGTCATCCACGTCTGCGCCTGTGTCCCAGAACAGCCGGGAATAGACCAGAATGTTCAGGCCGGATTCTGCGAACTGCGATTTCCTCGATTCGATGTTCATACCGCGGACACCAATGGATTTGTAGTAAGGAACATTCCGCCGAATCAGCTCCACTCTCGGGCACATCACCCCGTGCCAGATGACAAATGGGTCATATTCATAGATGTAGCCGCGCCGGGCGAGCTTCATCCATGTTGAGAAGCACTTCCGAAAGTGGATTCGCCGGTCATCGGTCTCCGACGTCGTTGGTACCATCGCGTTCTCGGCCAAAGGCGCGCCCACAACGGCAATCGAAGGATGAACCGTCTCATATCGCGGTGGTGTCATCGTGTTGGCATAGACCAGGAATCCAAAGGCCGTGCCTGGATGCTTTTCCTGTACTTTCGGAATGACCTTGTTGAAGAGCCGAAGGACGGCATCAGAGATGGCTGGAGTAGCCATGAATGGATTTGCGTATTCCTTCAGCAACCAGGCACTGCTCTCCTTGCTTTCGGAGTAAACCGGGCCGTCGTCCGTTGAGAGACTGGCAGTGCGGTTGCCGGTTCGATCGAAAAACGCATTGATGTTCTTAACGAAGATGTCAGGAACATCGGGATGTGCGTATTCGAGAGGACCCTTGCGGTCGCCCTGGACGAGCCCTCTCAGTTCTGGCCGCTCTTTCCGCTCCTTACCGATCCAGATTTGCCAGGAATGGCCGTGATGCAGAACCACATCGTGCCTCTGAAGTTTCAAGTGAGCGAGGTCTTCGTCTTTCACATACCAGACATCCCGCATCTCGAAGTCCGGAGTGTAAATCTTGCGGACCGTCTTGGGAGCGAGCGTTTCTGATTCAGGAATCACTTCGAAAAAGTCGCCTCCGCCAAACCAGCGGCATCCGGCATTCTCAAAGAACTGCGTCACGGCCATCCGGGTGCCCCATGCCCGTGCTCCGAGCAACACGACCCGATCCCGGCGGATCTCTATCAGGAAACGATCATTCTTCAGAGCCAATGGATCGGGGTGTTTCAGCTTATTCTTCGCATCAGGTGCAACCGTGAGACCTGATTCACCAATGTAGATTGGTATCAGCCCGTCCTGTGGCTCGGTCCCGATACTCACGTCTGCACCCGTCATTTTTTTCGCAATGCGGGCAAAGTCTTCGGCGGCTGCTCTTTCGTCTGAGAAGTCGCGTTTATTCTCGGCTTTGGGGGCCGCGGGACGGATGACAATTGAGCACTTCGCCGCTCCCTGGTCGATGAGCAAAGGGGCGGCAAAGATTGTTGAGCAAGAGCAGAAAAGCCCCAACAGAGAGATGAGGGATGGTGTTGCTTTCATGAACTTGAAATTCCCGGATGTTGAACCATGTGGAAGGGCGTTACTCCTGCGAACTGGTAGTAGTCGTCTTTACTGCTGGACGGTCGCATTTAGCACGGGCAGTTCAACAGGTCCGGCAGACGCCGCGGCCTCGTATTCGGTTTTGGCATGGGCAACGTCAGACTCCACGGATGAGATCTTCACCGGCCGGATCTGTTTCATCCAGTCGTCGGGGCCATCCATCAGCACGCGTAGATATCTGTCGGTGAAACCGACGAGCTTGCCGGTCCTGGAGTCGCGCTCGTTCTCGATGAGGACTTCAACCGTCTGGTCAATGAACCGCTCCTTGTATGCATACGCCAGTTCGCACTCCAGGGCCTTAAGCCTTTTGCATCGCTCGGAAATAACATGCGGCGGACACTTGTCTTTCATCTGCACCGCGGGCGTGCCTTCACGGTCACTGTACGGGAAGATGTGAATCTTGCTGAAACCGACCTCACGACAGAGAGACATCGTCATCTGGAAATGCTCTTCGGTCTCGCCCGGGAAGCCAACGATGACGTCCGTCGTGTAAGAAATATTGCTCAACATCGAATTCAGCCTGGCGACGATCTGACGGAGGTCATCGGAACGGTAACGACGTTTCATCCGCGTGAGGATCAAGTCCGATCCGCTCTGCAGTGGAATGTGAAAATGCGGGCACAGCTTGGGGAATGAAGCAATCTGGCCGAGCAGGCGATCGGAAAACTCTTTTGCCTCAATGGAACTGATCCGGATGCGTTCCAGCCCATCGACGGGAATGAGCCGTTCCATGATGTCATCGATGCCAACACGAGGATTTTGGTCCATGCCGTACGAGCCGATATGGATGCCGGTTAGGACGATCTCTCTGTGCCCCGCGTCTACCAGCCTTCTCGCCTCCTCCTCGATTTCGTCCAATGGCCGGCTGACCGCCTCACCTCGCACGTAAGGGATAATGCAGTAAGTGCAATAGCATTCACACCCATCCTGCACTTTGAGAAACGCGCGAGTTCGATTTCCGAAAGAACTGATCTTGAGAATAGATGGACCATCGGCCAGCCCCAGGAACTCCGGTATTCGCCCCTTTGCTCCGTTCGTGACCACATGCGTGACACCTTCCATCTCCGCCAGCTTGTCAGAGTGATTATCCGCGGCACACCCTGTTGCCACGACCTGTGCTCCTGGATTGGCGCGCACGGCTTTCTTAATCTGCTGACGGCTCTTTTTGTCCGCCACACTGGTCACCGTGCACGTATTAATCACGCAGAGATCGGCTGCGACACTGGGCTCGACCTGGGCAAGCCCTGCGCTCTCGAGCGTGTCCGCGATGGCTTCGGAATCGTACTGATTCGTTTTGCAGCCGAGCGAAATGACGCTGAAAGTTTTCATCGTGAAGCTCGAGAAATTCTCTCTCCAAATCTGAGGGCGGAGACCTTAGCAAACAGGTGAACTATCGCACGTGGTGGTCGACGCTTGAAACTTGATGCTCGATCCTTAAGGCTGCCTGACGGCCGCAACCAAGTGATAGCATTGAACTTTAGTGCCGATGCTATGATTGGGGCCTTAAATAAGAGTTCATGAATCGACTGCACTTTTACGGAGCAAGCATTGGTAGCCATCACATACAATGTCCGCTCATTTGAGGGATTGGTCGGGAAAGACTCCGAGCGAAACAGAATCGGCCGCGGGCAAATCGTTGAACGCCTCGCCTTGGAGCTCCAACTTTACCAGCCCGACATCATCTGCATCCAGGAAGCCTGGAGTGAGGAACTGGTAGCTCGCCTCGCGGCGAAGTTGAAGATGAGCTTCGTTTACTTTCCAGGCGGGACGAAGATGAAAGGTTGGGATGAGGGGATATCCGGCGCGCTTCTGACCCGGTACGAAGTCCATGACAAGACATCCTTTCCGATCGTTTCATGGATGGAACGTCCGGAACATCTGTTCACCCGCTTCTGGGGATCGGCAAGGCTTACCACGCGATCAGGACCACTGACAGTTTACGCAGCCCATCTTCATCCTGGTGACGCCAATATTCGCATCAGAGAAATCAATGAGACGTTGAATGTGATGAAGCGCGATCTTGAAGAGAATTCTTCAGTTCTTCTGATGGGTGATTTAAATCACGAGCCAGATACAGATGAATATTCCTTACTGAGCGCGTCCAGACTCATTGATTCTTTCGCGCTAAAGGGAGATGGCTTCAGTCTCACCTGGCCGAGCATCAATCCAGAGATGCACATCGATTACATCTGGTCATCCGGTCCGGTTGCGGATCGTCTGTCGAGCTGCCGTGTTCTTTACGAGGGCGGTTTCCGCACCTACGACGATGACCCGGGTTATCTTGCACTCAGCGATCACCTGCCCGTGATGGCGACCTTCGATGATAGTTAGCAGGCCTTCAATCTTAAGCAATATAGATGGCGTCGATGATCCCGTGGTCGGCAGGCAATACCGTGTGCTGAAACGCGCAGTATTCACCTGTCAAGTAACCCCAATCCCGTAATACTCGAAACCTAACTCCCTCATCCGCTCCGGGTCGAGAAGGTTTCGGCCGTCAACAAATACGGGAAATGCCATTGCTGCTGCGATGGTTTTGAGGGAGTCGTCAGAGAGCTCGGCAAATTCTCTCCAATCCGTTACCAGCACGATTGCGTCGGCGTTTTCGGCCGTGGCGAGGACTGAATCTTTCAGGTCTACGGCTTCGGCGATCACTTCTGTCACAGCGGGGTCGTAGGCCACCACTCTGGCGCCTTCCTGCTGCAGAAGATGGATGATCTCGAGGGCCGGAGCGCCGCGCATGTCCTCGGTGTTGGGCTTGAAGGCCAGTCCCCAGATGGCGATGGTCTTGCCCTTGAGATTCCACAGGGCGGAACGGAGTTTTTCGACCACCAGGGTTCTCTGTCCCTCGTTGATCTCCAGGACATTTTTCAGGAGCTCGAACGGATAACCGAGTTCCTTGCTGATGTGATAGAACGCGGCCACATCCTTGGGAAAGCAGTAGCCGCCGAAACCGACGCCGGCCTTGAGGAAGTGCGGCCCGATGCGTGGGTCGAGCCCCATGCCGCGAGCCACCTCCCGGATGTCCGCTCCGGCCCGTTCGCAGACGTTGGCGACCGCGTTGATAAATGAAATACGAAGCGCAAGAAACGAATTCGACGCGTGTTTGATGAGCTCAGCACTCTGGACATCAGTGATCAGGATCTCCGGCTGGGATTCCCCTTCCTGATTGCCTTCGACGATTGGTGCGTAAATGCGCTGCATCATTTCGGCGCCGGAGACGGATTCGACACCCACAACAATCCGATCCGGTGACATGAAGTCTCTCAGGGCTGTACCCTCGGCCAGGAATTCCGGGTTGGATACCACCTCAAAGGGGAGATCTTCCTTGCCATGCCTGCGGAGTACCCGTTCCATGGTACGGCGGACGGCTTCGCCTGTCCGGACAGGCACAGTGCTCTTTTCGATGACCACAAAATCCTCTCGTTCGCTTGCGGCCAGAGCTCCGGCGATTTCAGTTGCAACTCGTTCCACATAAAAGAGATTGGCCTCTCCGGTCTCTCCCTGGGGAGTGCCGACACAGATGAACGCGGCCTCGGAATCCACCACCGCGTTGCTGATACTGTCCGTGAATCTGAGTCGTTCGTTGTCCCCCAGGCAAAGCTGCTCGACCAATTCCTGAAGCCCGGGCTCATAAATGGGGACATCCGGCGGTGATTGCCTGAGACCGGCCAAGCGGGCGGAGTCGTTCTCCACCATGGTCACACTATGCCCGGCTTGTGCCAGGCAAGCTCCGGTGACTAAGCCCACGTGGCCCGCTCCAATGACTGAGATGTGTATGAACTCTGGTAAACTCATTTATCAAAAGCCTTTAGATGCCAGCAAAACATGGTCTGGCGCGGTTGTCGGAAAGATCCCCGCACCGGCCATCCTCAAGCGTCAACACGATGAGACGGATTTGAGAACAGTTTCAGTTGCTTGTCCAGCCCAAAATTTGAGGTTCCCGGCTATCTTCGATACCATCCCGTCTCCTCACTCCCCCTGTGAGCCGCTTTCGCAACTCGGAGACTCAACATGTCCGTCTACCTGGGAATCGATTCTTCAACCCAGAGCCTTTCCGCAATCGCCATCAATATAGAGACTGGGGAGACTCTTTTTGATGCATCGATAGGTTTCGATCAAAGGCTCCCCAAGTTTGGCACGGAAAACGGCGTGCTTCCTAATGACGACCCGAATGTGGTACATTCCGATCCGCTCGTCTGGCTGGCCGGGCTGGATCTCCTTCTCTCCGAACTGAAGGACCAGGGCTTCGATTTTTCCGCGGTCAAGGCGATCTCAGGCTCGGGACAGCAGCATGGAAGTGTCTATCTCAACAGCAAAGCAGTCGCTGCGTTGAAAGGACTTAAGGCCAGCAGAAGGCTTGATAAACAGCTTCAGCCGGCACTCGCCCGTAAGACTTCGCCTATCTGGATGGATTCAAGCACCACCGCGGAATGTGAGGCAATTGAGGCTGCGATTGGCAGCAAGGCTGCCGTGGCAGAGCTCACCGGATCGGGCTGTTTCGAGCGGTTCACCGGCCCACAGATCAAGAAATTCGCCGACAAAGATGCGAGCAGGTATGCCAAAACAGCCAAGATTCATCTGGTCAGCTCATTCATGGCCTCCGTGCTGACCGGCAAACACGCACCTATCGACCACGGCGACGGTGCGGGCATGAACCTGATGGATATCACCAGGAAAGACTGGTCAGTTGCCATGATCAAAGCGACGGCCTCCGGGCTGAAATCCAGGCTTCCGAAGCTGGTCGCCTCCGATACCGATATCGGCCGCATCAGCAAGTACTTTGCGGATAAGTTCGGTTTCAAGACCAACACTCGAGTGATTGCCTGGTCTGGGGACAATCCGTGCAGTTTGATTGGTGTCGGGCTCATTAAATCGGGCCGGGCCTGTATCAGCCTGGGTACAAGCGATACCTATTTCGGCGCCATGCCCAAGCCAAAGATTTCCAAAGACGGGGAAGGCCACGTCTTCGGATCACCCACGGGCGACTACATGAGCCTGATCTGTTTCCTGAATGGCTCACTCGCCAGAGAACACATTACGGGACAATTCAACATCGGCTGGGATGAGTTTTCGGAAATCCTGGCCACCACCAAGCCGGGCAACAATGGCAAGGTCCTCCTGCCCTATTATTCTCCGGAAATCACCCCCCACGTCACCAACGGCGGGGCCATCAGGTACGGGCTCGATACTTCGGACCTGCGAGGCAAAGTGCGTGGGGTGATCGAAGCACAGATGGCATCCATGGCGAACCACTCAAGATGGATGGGCGTCAAGACAAGCACGATCTACGCAACCGGCGGCGCGTCAGCCAACCGAGAGATTCTTCAGGTCATGGCAGACATGAACAACGTCAGCGTGTATCAATTCCAGGTCGGCAACTCCGCCGCGCTTGGCGCTGCCCTGCGTGCCGCGCACGGTCATCTGAAGGGCACGAAAGGCGAGCTCACCTGGGATCAAGTCATCAAGGGCTTCGCCGAACCGGACAAAAAGTCGGTCATAAAACCGAATAAGGAAGCGGTGAAGATCTATAAGCGTTTCCGCTCCCTGTACCAGGCATGCGAAGCACACGCGCTGAGTGATGGCGAAGACCCGACACCTGCCTTGAAGGAATTCTCCAGGGAACTGCGCGGATTGTAGGGATGCTGCCACAGTTCAACGAAGATGGTTACCTGGCACCAGGCCTGCATCTTTGTGAATCTGTGCTCTCAGAGGGCCTCAAAGCTGCCAGATCAGCATTAAATCTCGCATTCCGTGCAATTTACCTTGAGGCCGGTTCTGAGTTTTGTTAACCTTAGCATTCTCTCCTTCGGCAACCCTTCCCGCCGACAGAAGCGCCTCACCTGAAACCCTCTCCCGCCGCCTCCGGCCAGCACCTCTCTCAATTCGCTGGTTGTGATTGTTTCATGCTTTTCCGTCCTGCGCAGACCTCTTCAAGGCTGAATTGGCTCGCGCTGCATGCTCCTTTCTCCTCAGGAGGCGAATATGAACCAGAACTATCTCATCGCTGCCGGCATTCTGATCGGCGGTGTAGCCATCGGCCTTTTTATCCCCCTGCCAAATGGTGAAGACCCAACGGTCGAAAACATTCAGCAGCCGGCAGAAGTAGAGACGCAAACGCAGCAGACTCTCTCGTCGAACGTCCCTGGGGAAGACACCTCCACCCTCACTGAGCTCGAAGCCGCGGAAGAGTTTCCGGAAGCCGAAGAAGCGCCTGAGGAAGATCCCGAACCCGAGATCACGGACGAAGAGCTGGAGAAAACAGCATGGGCCCAAATCGGACTGGCTGAAGGGTTCCTGGCCGCTGCCGAGCTGTACGAGCGTTACACCGAAGCTGGGAATGCTGAAAAAGCCCGTACCATGCTGATGCTCTCACGGAATACGGAACGCTCATCGGCTACAAAAAAGGTCTACGAATCCTTCTCCGGGCTGGTTACTCCGGGCAAGACCCATCCGAAGGCTCTTTCTTACACGGTCAAATCTGGCGATACCCTTACCCGGATCGGCCAAAATTTCAAAGTCCCGGCAAAACTCATCCAGAAGATCAACGGTATCGACGGAGACCGGATTTTTGTGGACCAGAAACTCAAAGTTGTCAAGGGCCCGTTTTGGCTGTTGGTCGTCAAGAGTGAATACCGCCTCACCGTGTTCCTCGGCGACGAGGCATTTCGCGAGTTTCGGATCGGTCTCGGCAAGAATGATTCGACCCCAGCAGGTGAATTCAAAGTCCTGGGCAAGCTTGATAAGCCGACCTTCTGGGTTGAGGGAGCTCATTACGACTTCGGCGATCCGAACAACCCGCTGGGCACCCGGTGGATCACCTTCAAAGACGGTGGTTATGGCATCCACGGCACATGGCAACCAGAAAGCATCGGCAAGCAGATGTCGCACGGATGCATTCGCATGCTGAACGAAGATGTCGAAGAGCTGTATGACCTGCTCGTGAAGTACGATTCCAAGGTCATCATCCGCCCGTAACCAGAAGCGCAGGCTACGGATCACCGACTGCAGCGAAATGCACCTCGCCCGATTGGCGCTGACATATGCGCGCGTGCCACGGGCGTCTCGCCCGCGGGGGATCGTAGATCTTTCTGCCGAGGGCGAGACACCATGCCGTTGATGAAAGCAAAGCCAAAAACGCTTAAGTCAGCGCCTTTCCACCTTGCCGTGATGCACTAACGCCTCTGGTAAGTACCGCCTCTTGCCTGCCCCCCGTAGTACCTTCCGTAATTACCGGCAGCTTTCTTGACCTGTTCGGGACCGACCAATTCTCCCAATGCCTGCACCAGGGTCTGCATGGTCTCAGTTCGTTTCTTGTTGACGGCCTCCAGGGCATCGGCCAATTTCTGGTATTTTTCAGCAGACTCTTTCGAAAGCGACGCCAGCAGTTTCTGCTTTCTCTCATCTTTATGTTTGGCTGCCACGTCCGCGTAAATCGACGATCTTCTCTCGTTGAACTTTCTCCATCCCTTGATGTCGCTCCTGGTCGGTCTCTCGACATTGGCCTCCTTCATCCTGCTCGCAATCTCCTTGTTCTGCTTGGCGTTCATCTCGGTGTAAACCTTCTGAATGCCCTTTCTTTCTTCCATTGTCATGCCTGGCAATCGCCATATTAGCTGGTCTGGCTGAGCCCGTGCCGACGTCAGATTATTGCCTCCGAGCTCGGCATACAGATCCTTGAACTCATCTTCGATTTTTTTCTTCACGAGGTCATATGCCTTCAACGATTCCTGGACCTGTTTGAAATTCGCTTGCTGTTCGTCAGTAAGCATGGCCAGGACTTTTTCGGTGTACGTTTCGTCCAGGCTTTTCTCCAGGGCTGCCATCGCTTTGCGCCGGTCGTTGTTGAGCTCTGTTCTCAGGGCATTTAACTCCTTGGTTTGCTCCCCTTCCATTTTGAAGAAACGGGCCAATACATCGATGGGCCGCTGCGATACATATCTGAGATCTACGGGCTTCTCCGCCTTCTTCTCCGCCGCGGCCTCAGTGGCCTCTTTTTTCGCCACCTCTTCCTGCGCCACCGACACCTGCAAGAACGCCAAAACGCCAATCATCAGTGCCGAGAATAAACGACTCATGAGAACCTCCTCTTAAGGACAATCAGACACGGCCCAAAGTTTCGAAACCGGTGCGGGGCTCAGCAGTATACAACCACGAATCTGGATTTCTACGACCGCGGCTATGGACCGGGACACGGAACTGATCGGTGACCAGGGCCTCACTTCAGTCGTAACGTTCAAAGCTCGCCGTTGAACTCCTTGACCGCATTAATCATGGCGATGATGTTCTCGACAGGTGTGCGCGATTGAACGTTGTGGACGGAATCGAAAACGAAGCCGCCGTTGCTTGAAAAAATCTCGCAACGCTCGAGCACTTCGGCGCGCACTTCATCAGGCGTTCCGAAGGGCAGTGTCTTCTGCGTATCTGCTCCGCCTCCCCAGAATACGATGCGGTCGCCGTACTTTTCCTTCAGGGCTTTCGGTTCCATTCCGACAGCGGAACACTGCACCGGGTTGATGATGTCGAATCCCACGTCTGCGAAGCGCGACATGAAGGTCTCGACCGCTCCGCACGAATGCTTGAAAGTGCACCAGCCCGTGTTCTCGTGGATCCAATCATTGATTCGCACGTAGTATGGAGCATAGAGGATGTCGAAGGTCTCCGGCGAACAGAAAGTTGATCGCTGCGTTCCGAGGTCCGTGCCGCAGAGGAACACGGCCATCGGCAGGTCTCCAACGACCTGGTGAATCTTCGGCAGGTTCTGCAGGGCTATCTCGCATTGCCGTTCGAAGATCTCCAATACGTAGTCCTGGCGCACAGCGGTAGACATGTACCACTCGGCGACATCGCGAATGCCTTTGGGATGCTTGAGAAAGGGTGCCGGCACCAGAGCAATGTCGCCGAAGGCGGTACCACCAAAGCACGCCACGACGGCCCGACCCGAGCCGGCAAGCCGTTTGGCTTCAGATTCGAAATAACTCAGATCCTCGTCTGAAATCGGCGCGAATTCTTCAAGATTGTCTTCCGGGTTCAGATTCTCTTCGTCGATTGGTTCTTGCCGAACAATGGTATCGAAGAAGAAACTGGCAGGAGGCATCCTGCCGCTCGCCGGAGCGCTGGTGTCGCCGCTCGGATAGAGGTACGTGTTACCGACATCATCGCAGGTGGTTTTGAAATGCTCAGACACGAGGACCACCTGTCCCCACGGAGTTTTGAATTCCTTCCAGTTCTCGTTGGGAAACCCGAAGAGCGTCCCGCGGGGAAACAGTCCGACGGTGTCGATTCCAATCGCATCGAGCAGGTCGTCTTCGATGAACCCAAGCATCTGGTAGGGCTCGTGCACTTTCACCGGCCCACCATTGAGGCCGTAGTAATCCCTCAGAGCTGCAACACAGGAGACGTGCATCCCGGTGACCGCAGTGCTGCCAAAATCGATGGGAACCTTGCCGGTACTTTCGTGGTTCAGTGCTTTCTGGATTCTTTCACAGTGATTCACGTCCGATCTCCTTTGGCCGCGTGAAGCGACATTCGTTTGGTTTCAGTTCTTTCCCTGTCCTAACTGTCGGAAGAGACTTTGTCGAGGGGCAGCGCATCCGACGGGCTGTTTCTCTGAAGTGACTTCTATTAAGCAGAACCGCGGAAGAGCCTGAGGCATGAAACATATGTGCAGTCTTGCGCGGCGTTGTCAGAGCCGCATACTCCCCATTGCGGGGCCGGTTTCAACTGAGGAGCAGCGGAGCGATAGACCTTTTCGTCACTCTGATTCTGCGCCTGAGTAGCATGATAGAAAAGGAAGTTTGAGTATCCGGCGGTATGGAGCATGACATGGCAGACAAGAGCGCTCAGGAACTGGGAGGCTACCGAATTGTTCGTAAGCTCGGCGAGGGCGGCATGGGACTGGTTTATGAGGCAATTCAGCCGAAGCTCAAGCGAAAAGTCGCCCTGAAGACTCTCCTCTCCAAGTGGGTCGAGAATAGTGACTTTCTCACTCGCTTTTATCGCGGAGCTCAGTCTGCCGCGGCACTGAATCATCCAAATATCGTTCAGATCTATGACATTGGTGACGAAGGCGGAACGCATTTCTTTGCGATGGAATTCGTTGATGGCGAGTCTGTGCATGCGCGTTTGAAGCGTGCGGGCAAAATCCCTGTCAACGAGGCACTGAACATCGCCGAGGCTGTAGCGGTTGGCCTCAGGCATGCACACGCGCAGGGAGTAATTCACCGGGATATTAAGCCGGACAACATCATGGTCAGTCACAGCGGTGAGGTGAAGCTGGCCGATCTGGGTCTCGCAAAACAGATGGACGAAGACCTGAATGTTACCCAAACGGGAGCGGGAATAGGGACGCCTTATTACATGGCACCGGAGCAAGCCGAGGATGCCAGAAATGTAGATCACAGGGCGGACATTTACGCGCTTGGGGTCTCTCTCCTTCATATGCTGACAGGCCAACGCCCCTTCGATGGGAATTCAGCCTATGGCATCATTATCCAGCATCGTGAGAAGGAGCTTCCTTCTGCGGAAGAGTTGGGAACTCCAGTTCCGAAAGGTGTTGAAACTCTTATTCGCAAGATGTGTGCAAAGCATCCTGACGAGAGGCATCAGGATTACGATTCTCTCCTCAGTGACATTGAGGCAGTGAGAGCGGGACAGCCGCCCGTGTCTGGCTCTGTTCCTCGCCAAAAAACAAAAGGGAAGGCCCCAACTGCGACTGCGGTGGGCGCTCATGAAAAGTCTGAAAGAATTCGGGAATTGGCCACAGAACCAGACGCCACCCGCGGGAGACGTGGCGCTGGGATCGGCTCAGGAACAGGCAAGAGCATGTGCGGCCGGCTGATCGGCCCTGTGGCAATCCTGGCTGCAATTGTGGCGGCGGGAATTCTACTGAGACAGATGTGGCACCCAAATAATGGAGGCACTCAGAAGAGAGCCTCTATGCAGACGCCGGAGAATACCGGTCGTTCAGAAGGCTCTTCCCCATCAGAAAATAAACAGCCGTCTTCAGGCATTGCAGTTTCGCCGGCCATAGCACAGCAAGGTGAGAAACAAATCGAGCCTGCACTGAATAACCAACTGATTCCGAAGCTCCAGGTCTGTAAACGGCTTGAAGCGAAACGCAGCCCTTTGCAGCTCATGGAGGGCGCGGTCCGATTCACTGCACCGCGTGGCGATGGCCGCGGTGGTGCGAACGGATTTCTGATCAGAGCAGGTGACAAATGGAAAGAGCTGGGTACCGAATGGCGTTTCCGATATGAGCGAAGTGGTTCTGCATGGGGCATTCAGGTCATCCATCCCTGGAAGACCGGCCATATCATCGTGCTGATTCATCCTGGCGTGCGAATTCTCCCTGGTGGCAGATGGGCTGGTATGGGATGGCATCCGCGCATCCTGGGCCTGCCTGCAGGCACGACACCTGCGCACAACAGATTCCTGCCGGTGAAAGACGGTGTCAGTCATCAGATAACCAGTCGGCTTGACGGACAGGGAAACTACTCGCTTCACTTCGACGAAGAGTTGCTGGTGGAAGCAAAGGCTGACTTTTCCAAGCCTTTGTCATTGGATGTTCCCGAAGATGTTCGTCCGCCAGGCACTGGAAGCTGGGGCCAATCTGGATTTGTCGGTGATGGCCTGCCTCGCGATCTGGCTTT
>Ga0066834_10000484_pt1 | contig 18860 bp, 13 predicted proteins | sample ETNtaG_30_FD_66729 | JGI IMG/M metagenome (GOLD analysis project Ga0066834, IMG submission 66729) | Marine microbial and viral communities from oxygen minimum zone, Eastern Pacific Ocean - ETNP201306PF43B | ecosystem: Environmental > Aquatic > Marine > Oceanic | place: Pacific Ocean: Eastern... | reverse complement strand
CATCTCTTTCAACTGAGTAATAAAACGGCACTATATAGTAAAGGTCCTGACCATCAGGTGGTGATGAGCCTGCGCGTGCCGGGATCACTTCGATTGGCAAAATCATTTCGTCACCAACTCGCGGAAGATTTGGTGTTTCGGTTTCATCCCCAATCCAATGCCAGTAGATTTCAATGCGAACGCATAGGCAAGTCGAGGTAAGCTTCCCTTTATAAACTTTGAGAACTTGAATACGTACATCCTCGTCAGCTTGGTTGCCGCCACGATGGAAGAGAATCTCCGTCACGCGAGCTCGGATAACCAGGTCAGCTCGTAAAATCTCGGCTTTGAATTGCTCAACTGTGGGGTGTACCCCGAAGATTGTCTGTGGATATGAGTTCGCTGGCATGCCGCCGTGGGAAATGAGAGAAACAACAGAATGGCAACTGTGGAAAGGATGACGAGGTGTTTCATCTATATGTTGGTTACTATCTAATTTGATAGTTTTTGCTTCTATGTTAAGTCAACATTGAGGGTTATATTCTATTCTGGGACTCATATGAGTTTTTGGTCATTTTTTGCGTGCAAAATTATGAGTTTTTGTCATTCATTGTTTGACATGCGAGCAAAAAATCTTTTTTAGAAGCGGTGAATCCATATTGTTGTTCGACTTCCCGAATCGCAATTTCTGTAGTAAATAACTGATCTATTGTGTCCGGGAACTCAACGCCAGTGGTTGCCTCCCTCAGAAGGATGGTATTGTAACCACGACCTGCCATGGCACGAATACCATAATCGCGACCTAAGACGCACCAATTGGTGGCAAAGCCAACATAGATCAGGTGTAAGATGCTCTTTTGAGTTAACAAGTCATGGAGTTGTGAACCAGTAGCAATGACATCCTCTCCTTTTAGAACATCGATTAGAGGTGAAATTGACAATTGATCAGCGATCGAATTCCAATGTATACCGATGCTTGGTGGCTGACTCCGAGGTCCACGGAATGCAGAGTATTTACCAGATCTATGTCGGAATTCAGTTGGGGGCCATATTAGCTCCTGAGTTGTTGGGGATGCTACATGATCATCTAATTGGCCGAACTGTTCTGCTACGGGAGGGGAAGGCGCGTGAATAATAGCCAAATGACTTTGACGAGCGACCCCGAGAATTGGAAGAATGACCTCTCTTGTAATTTTGCTAGCACGCTCAATCCAACTTTCAATAAAGTGAACATTCCAGACATCTACTAGAACAAGTGCCGTTTGTTCCAAAGGAAGCGACATTTGGATATGCCTCCGAACAAAATTTTCTTCTCGGCACGGAATATCTGAAGGAGTGCTGTCTTGAAAATAACGAACACGCAGATTCAGCTTAGGCATAATTAGATAAGTCTAAGTGAAGACAAAAGATATCATTTGGATTAGAGACTGAAATCAGAAGGACGCATGCCCTTTTGATAAGTTCCGAATCCAAAGAAAGTTGGCTTATATTCATCAACATAATCGACCTGACTCCCAACAGGAATCTGATCCTCCATTTCCATACACCAGTAGCACGAATTCACCAAAAGACGTCGTAGCCCTTCATTCTCCAAATCGACGGATGCTCCCATGGTGGTGCAGAATACGCGTGATGTTTTTCCTGCGTCACCAGTATAAGTTTTAATCCAGGCTAAGGGCATTTTCGGCTTATCAGGATTAGGGGTGTCTGACGGTTCCATTCCGACCAAGACTTGTCCCCAAACTAATACCTGCGCATCACCTGTCAGTTTGTTTACTGTATATACATCAGATGGTCCCCAGATATCTTGAACACTTTGTAAAATAGGGTGTGTTGCCATTTCTTCATTTATGATACCGCGAGCACTTTCTTTACCATGATGGCCATGGTGATTAATCCATGTCTCTCCTAGAACTTGTCGTCCGTATCCACCAGAAAAATCTTCGTTTTTAAAATCGTATTTGGCATAAGGGCTTTGCAGATTTCTAGTATAATTGAAAGCGTGCGTTGCTGTCCTCAGTCCCATAATCGGTTTACCTTGGTTGGTATAGTCAATGATATACTTCATCTGTTGATCGGGTAGTTCTCTAAACCGAGTAAAAAGTATCATCATATCAGCGGTTTCAAGATGGTGCAGCCCGGGTATACTAGTTTGGTTCTCGGGGTTAATGATTCCGGTTTCAGTATCAATGGCAAAAAGCACGGTGCATTTGAATCCATGACGAATAGCGAGGATTTTTGCTAGCATGGGCAAAGCCTCTTCCGATCTATACTCCTCATCACCGCTAACAAGAACGATATGTTTATCTACACCACTTCCTTGGTGGCCTTGATAAGTAATCCAATGATTTTCGTTGCTTTCTTGAGACTCACTATTTAGTTTTTCCATTAAAGTATTCTCCTATAGATGGTTGTGTCTTCTGAGCTTAAATCTGAATCAGAGCTTAAGAAGCTAAGTCCAAGGATCCAAAACGACTTTACCGCATTCACCTGTGGTTTGTACTTCCCATGCTTCTTGAACTCGACTCATTGGGAAAGTATGCGTAATATACTTGTCGAGCTGATCTGCTGATTGCTCAATGACTCTGATTAACTTCGTGTAGTCCCCTAGGTTGTAATGCCAATTTCCTCGTAAAACGAGTCCTTTACGGATCATATCTCGACTAGCCGCTAGAGGGAACTCACCTCCTTCACCAATGAAGCATACCTGCCCTTTGCGTCGAACGGAGTCAATCATCAGCCGGTGAGCCTGTGATGCGCCGGAGCAATCCAGTGCCTTGTCAACACCAGAGCCGTCTGTTAGATCCATAATCTGTTTCAGGGTGTTTTCGTCATTAGGGTTAAGTACGGTTTCAGCTCCTAGTTCTTTAGCTAGATTTGCACGATAAGGGTGGCTTTCCACACCAATAATACGTGCACCAAGATAATTTGCATTAACCACTCCACCCAGACCAACAGCTCCCAATCCAGTGATTAATATTGTATCATGAGCATGGACCTGCATTTGCATCATAGCCCCGAAGGTTGGCCCGAGTCCACAACATGCCATTCCGGCGTGTTCATAGCTAATCCCATCAGGAATTGGCGACAGGAGATTGTCCTGTTTCAGTATGTACTGGGCAAAGGTTGCAGTTCCTGTGCTTGACCCCGTAATTTGGCGTACATTCCGACCATTCTGGCAGTGGATATGCTCGCCGATCAGACATAAAGAACACTTCCCACAGGCGTTTTGTGGCTGTACCACGACACGATCTCCTATTTTAACTGAGCTTGGCTGAGCAACTTCAATTACCTCACCTGCTGCTTCATGACCAAATCCAAATTTTTCAGATTCAAGCTCAGATTTGAAGCCTTTGTATTCAGTACACATAGGTACAGCATGGATCTTGACAAGGACAATGTCTTCTTTGGGTGTAGGATCTGGTTTATCTACCAATCCTGCTTGACCGTTGCCAAACATAGCTGCAACTTTCATTCTCATCCCTCCTGAAAATAGCGCTCTATCACTTATCTATATGCAGATAAGTTAACTATTATTATTAATATTTATCTGAAAAGTACCATAAAACACAAACCAACGATAAACTCACTTGCTTAGGTTACATCATACCTTATGACTAATACTTAACACAATTAGATTATGGAGACCAGAGAACGTATGTTGATATATTAAAGAGTGTCCCAACCAGCGCCCACATACTAACAAAGATATAGTCCCCCATGACTAAGCCCAAGAAGAAAGGGATAGCCCGTTGATGAGCTTTTAGTCCAAACATCTTGAGAATTCTGAGTTTGATCAGCCACCCAAGGAAAACTGAAAACCAGAAATCAGATAGTCCTCCCCAAGTCGCAGCGGTCATAACATAGCCGATTGGGTAAAAAGGCCACCATATATATTGGTGCCGTAAAAAGTAAAGGATCGATGTCATACTTGCTCCAATGATCATCGATTGTGTGCCAATAATCTTTGGGGCTATCGGATTGTTGATCCATCGTTTCAGCCTCCGCCCAAAAACTTCATTTCCGATGCCAATGATGTAACCGTGAACTGACAGCGCTCCTACTTTGTACATCAAGTGGAGAAAAGCCCAAAACGATGCCAGTGTTCCTAGAATGATAGATAGCATCATCACCCAGATTAGATGTTGGCAATTAATCCGTGTGCGTTCAGCAATTTTGAAGGCTTCAAGCTGATTGGGCATGGGATGTGAAACGTTGAGTCGATTGAGCCAGTAGTAAAACGAAATTATGGTCAGATTACCTGTTCCAACCAAGCGTGAACCGAATATGGTTGTCATCAATCGTGCTGGATCGAGACCCAGAATTTCGTGTGATGGTGGACCGAATTCTGCTCGAACGCGTGTAACCCCAACTGCCAAAAAAATGAGCGAAAACCCGAAAATTCCCCACCATGTCATTCCAGCTTGTAGGGAAAATATTTCTGATTTATGTTTTGACTAGTTTTCAATGGGTAAACTTCTATTAACTTAAAGCCTTGGTATCTATGATAATTTGTCAGTACATAAGCATGATGTATATAACTCGGACCATTTTGGATTGCGAAGCAGGAAAACTAGGTTTAGCCAATTGTCTTACAAGGGATATCAGAACTATAAGAAGGTTGAACCAACAATTTTAGTTTTATACTATGTCATTGACAGTTTAGTCAGTGATTTCCGTACTTATCATGTCATTAGCTTAACTGGATTTAATTTAGTTTGGTTCATTTGGCCTGAGTTGTTGAGGTGGGATTGTGAAACAATTGGAATATTGTACTAATTACGATTTTCTGTCCAATATTTCAAGAAGATGGTACAATTCCCTGTCGAATCTGTTGAAGAATTTGGTAGTGTGCGTCGTAATAATGTTTTCAAAAGAGCAACTTCAATTCAGCTGGTTTTGCTTGTATGCTTATTAGAAAGATCGCCGTTTTTGTCAAGTCATTTATTGACTATTCTTGTAAAGTAGATGGACTTTAATACCAATGTTGACTTATGCATTCGTAGTCACAATTAATTCAAATGATAATGATCCCAGTAGCAACGATGGAATTCGTACACTAACCGAAATTGTACATAGCCACAATATTCCGGTTACTTGGGCAGTTAGTCCTAGAGATGCTCGTCCAATTGCTGATAACCTAACAAATTGGCATCAGGACTACGGTGATGATGTTGTCCTGATGTTGCCAAATTTTGGAAAGGTTGATCTAAGGAATCCTGAGCAAGTTGTTACTTTACGAGAAAAAATGCCAGGTCAAATTGCTAAACAGCATGAGCAGTTGCAGAACGTGCTGAATTGGGTAGATTCAAAGATTGTTGGCGCTGATCGGAAAAATCATATTTTGATTTCTACACTTGTTGAACTTGGTTTTGATGGGCTTTGGGGATATGGTTCAAATGAAGGGGATTATGGAGCCCCTTTTTCTTTATTTTACCCGTCAATTGAACATCACAACTTCGGTGGTGTGCCAACTAGCCAAATTGTAGCTATTCCGTTTTCATCAACTGGAACTACAGATTTTTGCGATTTGCTTTTGAATAATACCATACATGAACCTTTGGATCTCTATAAGTCTAATCTCGGTTGGAATTCTTGGTTGGGTTTTGTTCAACAAGTTAATGCCTCAAAATTCTCGCGACTTTCTGCTGAATGTATTGATTTGCTTGATGTTTATTTATGTGGCTTAATTGAGTCTGATGTTCAAATCCAGACGCTTTCAGGGATGGTAGCGGACTACCGATCAAAGTTTAGTCAAACAGCAGAAACCTATTTGGTAAATGATTCTCAGTTTTTATACTATAATCACCAATGTCAACTTACTTTTAATATTGATCGGATCGAACCTGTACGGATGCATAATTATGTTTCCCCGCCAATGAGTTCGGTTGATGGTAGTGAATTCAACTTGCCGTTAACTGAGAATTTACGTGCCCACCGGTCGCGTAATCAAGTCACATTTCAGTTTGAAATTGAATCGGCGAAAAAAATGCCTTATGGTTTTGCTGTTTGGGGAAATCACATTGGGTTGGAGTTACACCAGTCGAACGCAGAAAGTATTATCTGGGTGGGAGATCGGCTGTTACTAGTTCGAACGGATCTAAGCACAGGTAAAAACGATATTGAAATAGTTTTGACAATTTAAAGACTAGGTGGAGTAGCAAGTTTCGACTAATTTTCTTCCTCGGAATGATATTTTTTGTGAAGTCGCTCAATTTTTTTCCTAAAAGCTCTTCTATTGAACCCTTGTTGTCCCATCAAAGCATCTGCGATAGAAAGAAGCCAGAACAGAACAAACTGAGTTAGCCCCGTTACTTTGAACCACCATTTTGGTCGAAGCATTAATTGTTTATCCTTTATCTTAAGGAGTTCCTGATGTGGTTTGTCTTCAATATTCTCTAGTGCTTCTTTCAATTTCTGCGGATTGAGCTTGATCCCTTCTTTGGTTTTTTGCGATTCTAGGATCTCTTTAGCTTCACGAAAGTTGGTTAGGTCTCTCCAGCTTTGAACTGGCCATGAGTTTAGGTAGACGATTCCAAATCCAGTTAGCACACCGAAAAGAAAGATAACCCCCATCCTAGCTCGGCGCAAGTAAACTTGCCCTAAACCAGGTAAGATGATTGAAAGTAACATTGCAAATAGTGAAAGCCTATGTTCTTTTCTTGATTGTTCCATGTGTTATCCACCTGGTTCTATTTTATTTACTACTTGTTGTGTTCCACTGTGTATTAAGTGGATTAATCTTGGCCAGAAGTACCTGCGCAATACTAAATAGACTTGGGTCGATTGAGCTAAGTGACGGTTCACCCAAGCTAATCACAAAGATGCTTCAAGTTACGCCGTACAGAATTGTTGCCTGTTAGAAGAGGGGGGACAGAGTATGTCAAGTGGGTTAAAACGGAGTCAGGATCAACATCGTTTATTCTAATTTTTCTATGATTGTCGTTCAATCCCAACAGATATTTTCCTCGACCAGTTCATCAATTCTTGTTCTAAACTCTTGCCCCGTTCTTGTTCCTTTCGAATTATATTGGTTGTTTCACCAATGTCATCGTCTAAATGAAACAGGCTTTGGCTTTCACCATTTATCAATTTCCAAGGACCTTTTCGTATCGCACAATCATTTTTGAACCGCCAAAATAGAGAGCGTTCGGATAAAGGTTGTTCTCCTACCATCAAAGGTAATAGGTCAACACCATCAAGTTTCAGGGTGGTAGGGGGAGATAATCCTGCGAGTGAGGCTAAAGTTGGTAGTAAATCCATTGTCAATGCCGTTTCATTAGTGACGGTTCCCGGCCGGATTTTACTTGGCCAATAGGCAATGCCTGGAACACGGTGACCTCCCTCCCATAAAGATCCTTTTTTTCCTTTCAGTGGCCCATTTGATCCGGGCCCCGTTGGCCCGTTGTCAGAACAGAAGAAAATGAAAGTTTCCTTTTCCAAGCCGAGTGAATTGATTTTGCGGACAATTCGGTCGATACTAGTATCCATCGACTCCATCATCTCTTTATATGCTGCTGTCCGATCTTTTCTACGTCCTAGGATTGGTTCCGGTTTGCCAACGGTTCGGTCCGCAGGATCGTTGGGACCTTGATATGGATAATGTGGACATTCATGTGCTAGGTAAAGGCAAAAAGGTTCGTCCTTATATCGCTGGATAAATGATAGCCCATGAGAAGTAACTAAATCAGTTGAATATCCTTCTTCAGGAATCAATTCAACGTCTTGCCACCAGTCTTCAACACCAGCTTGATCAATATGTGAATGATAATCAATGTTACCGCTGACAAAACCGACAAATTCATCAAAACCCTGATATCGCGGATTGAATCTCGGTTCGTATCCAAGATGCCATTTTCCAAAAACTGCGGTCCTATAGTCAGCCGTTTTGAGTAGGTCAGCGAAGGTGACGTTTTCTAGGGATAGACCTTTTTTTCGATGATTTTTAGCCGAAATTACACCTTCGATACCACAACGCTGCTGGTAGCACCCTGTCAGGAGTGCAGCTCGTGTTGGGCTGCAAACTGGAGCGTTAGAGTGAAAGTCGGTAAATCTTAATCCTCTATCGGCTAAGGTGTCTATGGCAGGCGTTTGCAAGTGTTTGCCACCATAACAGCCTGCATCTCCATATCCCATATCATCAGCTAAAATTAAGATGATGTTAGGTTTTCGCGCCATTATATTTTCCTTAATTTAGGCGACATATAGATAGAAACAACTTGTGTTTCCATTGAAATTATTGGTGTGTGTATTGTGGTATTGGAAGATATGGTCGGTATAGAGAATCAGCATTAGAACCCTCATCAAATTTCTACGCGATATTGTAACATTGACCAAAATTAATGACAATTCAAATGCTGCCCGGTTTAAATTTCGTAACTGGACATAATTGCATTGATGAATTTCCGAAAGATATTAGGGAGTCTTGTCCTTCCTAGGATGGTGTGGTATTATCGCCATGTTTCTGTTGTAAATAACCTTTGATGATAATGATGTTTTCAATGCAGTTGATTGATTTTACTATATATGGAGAGAAAATTGAGGAAATAGCATCAAATAAATGGAACTTGTATTGATTAATGGTTAGATGGTAAGCAGTTGCTCTCGATTAACGGCAAGGTAACATGTGGTACTGATTAAAGAGTAACTGGTGTAGTCGTTTCTCGGTTGAAAATTGGTAATCTCTCTTTCTTGGTAACTTTCCTTGAATTTGAAAGGGAATTTACCAAACTATAGTGTTTCTAGATTTGCTCGAGTTCGCAACGATGGGAGAGTGTCTTTCCATGCAGTGCTCTTTGTTTTCGGTATTAGTCTGGGCGATGAAGTCTCCGTACCTACGAGTACCTCCTAGGATCTACATATCAATCCTAATCATACTAGGTAGTGCTAGTTTTTTGACATTAATCCTTCTACAGGCTGTTCGAATCCAGAAGATATTGAGAATCGGATTGCATCTTGAATAACCGTGTTATATCTTTTTTATGGGTTCTTCTATGTGTTTTAATAAAGCAGATAGGCTTGGTAGGTTAGCCAAAGATGAGTCTGTTTAGATACTTTAGGCTGATAGTGTCCAGAATGATGTTCTGAAAAAGTGATAGGGACTTGGATGGAGTTCATTTAATTACTCTTTTACGAATGGAATTTTGTTCCTTATTGGAAGTAGGAATATTCAATTATGCTGGTCATGGTGGCGGAGAAATTGCCCATGGCTAAATCCAAGCAAGGTAAATTTGAGTTCGGTAGAAAAGTTTAAGATTGAGACAAAGAGGTATCAATATGGTTCCTGATACAATTCGATCTGAAGTTGATCGACACTTATCTGTTCAACTACTACAAGATCAGCACATTCAACGCATTCAAGCAGCTATGGAAGAGCATCAATCGAGTCAAACACGGCGTTCTCTGCTGGCTCGTGCTCTTCGGTTATCGCCGTCTATTTCACCTAAGGAATGTGAAATCGTGGATCATTGTTGTTCAGTACTCGATGTTGAAACTGAAGTTGAGCTGTATGTTTACAGTGGAAGTGAAATGAATGCGGGTTGTACTCAACCTGAAGATGGGCGTGTTTTTATTTTGGTGTCATCGAGTCTACTTGAGTCATTTGAGCATGACGAATTGTGCTTTGTTGTGGGACATGAACTTGGGCATCATATCTATAGCCACCATTCGATTCCACTTTCGTTTTTGTTAGCAAACCATCAGAATCTACCACCCCAGTTGGTATTACTAGCACATCGGTGGCAGCGTCATGCTGAGGTTTCCGCAGATCGAGCGGGGATAGCCTGTGCAGGTCGACTTGATCCAGTTGCGCGGGCCTTCTTCAAATTGTCTTCGGGGTTGCGTTCAGCACCAGGCCCTGCCCAGATTCAAGCATTTATCGATCAAGCCGAGGAACTTTATCAGGTAGACCAAGAAACGGAAGGTTCTGACCGGACTAGGCACCGAGATTGGTTATCTAGCCATCCCTTTGCTCCAGTTCGTCTTCGTACAGCTCAAGCTTTTATCCAAAGTGAGGTTATAACATCAGGTGGTTGCTCGATGTCCGAAGTTGAAGCCACGGTCGAAGAAATTATGCAGTTGATGGAGCCATCTTATCTGGAAGAAGATTCTCCTTCTGCCGAAAATATGCGGCGTTTGCTGTTTGCAGCAGCTGTAGTCGTAGCAGATTCTAGTGGGGTTGTCAGTACAGAGGAGCGCCACGCTCTGGCTGATCTTCTGGGATGTGCTGCGGTGCCAATTACCTTGGATGCGGAGCGGCTGGCGGAAGTGTTACCAGAGCGAATTGAGTTGGTAAAAACATCTGTTCCTATGGGGCGTCGAGTGTTGCTGGTGAGGGATTTAACCTTAATTGCTAGGGCAGATGGACACATCCAACCAAGCGAAATTAAGGTTATCGAGAAAATTGCCTCTGATCTTGACGTCTCACCTGAAATTGTGTGGACCACCTTCGAAGGTTCAACTGAGCTTGACTAACTGATTCGGGTTAAGATGGTGACAATCAAATTTGTAGGAAAGACATGGAGAAACTTGGGTTTTATGAGTTTTCATTGGAGAATTGATTACGTCTGGTAGCTTAGTTCAAAGTAAAATTCCCTCGGAGTGTTAGTTTGGGGAGATTAGTTTCAGGGAAATGTTATTATATATTAGTTTTCTGCTTTCTAGCAAATGAAGAGATTCATTTAAACTGCTATGATGATCAGAGTAAGAACCATGTGAGAAACCTGCTGGTTTTTGATTATTAAACTAGCTTTGTTTTCTTAACATTACGCGAACGAATTAAAGACAAAATGGGTTGCAATGAAAAATAGTTGTAGGAACACTAACTTATGGGCACCAGACGTCGTTCCGCACGTCACGGTGCTGGTCGATCGAACAACCGACATCGCATTGGCGATTCAGGTCCTTGATCCTAACGATGAGGAGTATGGGGGCTACCGACCGTTGGACTCACTCGTCTGCCAATTCCCGGGTGGTGTCGGCGTTGTCCTGACGGAAGCATACTCCAACCCTAACTCGCGATATCATCGAAGCGATGCCGTAGTTGACAGCATCCGGCTGGCGCTGGAGGCATCCGAGGATCGGTTTCAATACGAAGATGGATCCATCGACAGCGGCTCCGATAAGCAGAACGCAGCTAACGCGGCGTTCGCGACCGGAGGCATTCATCAAATCTGGGAGCGCTGGCAAAACATTGAACATCCATTAAGTGGGGAGATTATCGATCGATGCCGCCGTATCTTGGTCAAGTTCGGTCTTTCGTGTCGCACAATGGGTGTCTTCACTCCGAATCACAGGTGGGTAGCTTGTGCGGCGATGGCTATAGTAAACGAGGTAGAACCCGACGAACAACTAGTAGCGAAGATCGACGACTATCTTAGTGATGGGATTGATCAAGATGCTGATGGGTTCTATAGTGAGTATTCGCCGATGTATGCTATGCTCTGCAATATGTGCTTCTTGCAGGTGGCTAAGCGATTGGATCGGCCAGAGTTGCTCACACCTGTTCGGAAGAACTTGGAGCTATTGCTCTCACTCTGCCACCCAGGTGGTCAGGTGGCAAGCGAGTTCAGTGTGCGTGCCGACACAGGGAAACTCGGTGTGCTGCACGCACTAGTGGAAATGGGAGTTTTGGATCGAAGAGGTGAGTATCTGACGATCGCCCGAGAACATCTCGACCGGCAACTGCGTACGCTGGACGAAAGGCTAGATGAAGCTAAGGTGGATGGTAGCAACTCGTTTGGGGCGTTGCTTGGAGAGACAGCGGAACTCATGGCACTCGCGGTTCTGCCCGCAACTGAAGTAGAGCCTAAGGCGGTACCGGACAACTATCGTCTTAGGACGTCCGCATTTATCAACCGTCAGCGGACGACCATACGCATTAGACGAGGTAAGTTAAGTGTAACAGCTGTTGGCAGGAACGACTTCTCTAATTTAGTGGCCTTCCGTTGCGGTGACGCCATCGTTGATGGAATGCGAATCATGTACAATTATTATGGGATGCACGGCGCAATCGATGAAAACCTTCCGGAAGAGGACGGCGAGATAGTTTTCTCAGGGAGTTTCACCGAGTACATCGATGGACCGACTCCTGAACGCCGTATCGATCACAAACCTGAACTTCACTACCGCCTCGGCATCAGCGAAATTGATGGAGGGCTTGCTCTGTCGTTTAAAGCTCAAGCGCGGCACAAGGTCAGTATTCAATTGGAGTTCGCAGCACGGCCGGAAGGTCGCTTGGAGATTGGAGGCCAAACCACACCCCTTTTGGATGGGGAACGCCACTATCTAAACGGGCCAGCCAGTATAGTGAATGGTACTGACGTGTTGGAATTCGGTGGCGACTTGGTTGTGCAGCACCGGGAGTTGGCTGGAGGGAACTTCACCAAGAAACCCCAGATGACGAGTCTTATCGTTGCCCCGCGTACGCCTTATGAGGGAATCATCACGATCCGAGGTCGTAATATATAGGGCCATGGGCAGCTCTATAATGTGCGAATCATCTGAACCCAAGTAGTTTGATGCACACAGTCAGTTCCAGCATTAAGAGTTTGGAGATTCGTTATGTTTTGGCAATGATATGAAAGAATAAAGAATTAGGTACATCTTGAAATCCTTAGTGTCATCAAGGAATTGAAGTATTGGGAGAATTCAATTCACTAAGGGTTGACCAGATATTCTTGCAAGTTACAGATGATATAGAATTTCTTGCGTACTATCTTTCCCGAGTCAATCCGAGGAGATTGACTGTCATGTCAGCATTCGAACTGAAGCACAGTTTCCATACAAGCTAATACCTTCCTCATATTACTTTGGTAAAGTAATATCAAACTAGGCACTTAACTGCCGGGGTTATCTGTCTGTGGAATTCAATACGAAATTCACAATAGATATTTTAGGCTGACAACTATAATTCTCAGATGTCAGCTAGAGTCTGAGAAGGATATCCGACAAAAACTGCTTGATGATATATGGATAGAAATAGTATGAACATACTGAGAGTGAACAGTTACTCAGGTCAAATTAAGAGGTGTAATTGAAAAGTAATTGAAAAAAGAGGGTCGAACACTCAGCTCCTTTGGTGGTTACCGCGAAGTCCTGTGCCTAGCTTACCCAATTGTGATCACCATGGTATCAAGAACCATCATAACTTTTGTGGATACGGCCATGGTTGGTCGGCTAGGTACTTTCCAAATGGCAGCGGTTGGGTTAGCCGGGATCTTAACTTGGACCATGTTTTCGTTCTTTGGTGGTTTCTTAACTTGTGTCAATACCTTTGTGGCACAATACCATGGGGCTGACCAACCGAAGATAGTCGCCATCGTCGCGTGGCAAGGCTTATATTTGGCAGTAGTATCGTATCTACTGCTTCTGTTGATTAGCCGTTTTACACCTTACCTTTTTGCGTTGATGAAACCATCGGCTGAAGTCCAACAGCTTGGTATTGCCTATGCCCAAGTTCGGTTGTATGGTGGAATTGGGATTTTTATCTCTTTTGCTTTATCAGGTTTTCTGCTTGGAATTGGTGATACACGGACACCAATGTGGATTGAAATTATCGCCAACCTGACTAATATTGTTTTTGACTATCTGTTGATCTTTGGTAATTTTGGTTTCCCGCGTCTTGAGGTTTCGGGTGCTGCTATTAGCACTGTCATCTCTGGTGGTGTCGCTGCCTGCATCTACCTGTTGGTTTTCTTGTCTCGTAAAACCGATCTGAAATTCCAGATTCGTACCCACTTTAAACCACAACTGTCTCAAATTCGACGATTATTGCGGACGGGCTTACCAATGGGCATTCAAGGGATGTTGGATGTTGGAAATTTTACCGTCTTTTCTGCTATGATTGGGAGGATGGGAAATGTGGAACTAGCCGCTAATACTGCCGCCATCACCTTGCTTCACACCTCGTTTATGCCACTGATCGGGATCTCGTTGGCGGCGACAACCTTAGTTGGTCAATACATTGGATCTGGCCAACTCGATTATGCGCGGAAGAGTGGCTATACGGCGATTAAAATTAGCTTAGCTTACACTAGTCTGATGGCCATTATCTTTTTTACCATGCCGAGCAAACTTTTAGCCTTGTTGACAGATGATTCGAACGTGGTTAAACTGGGAAGCCAGATTTTGTTTCTCGCCGCTATTTTTCAGCTGTCAGACGGATGTGGAATTTGTTCTAGTGGTGCACTCAAGGGGGCTGGAGATACCGTTTTTACTATGATTGTAGGTATCATCTATGGATGGCTTTTATTTTTGCCACTGGCTTATTGGTTAGGGCAAGTCTATGGTGTGCCGGGGGCTTGGACTGGAGCGACCATCTATATCATTGTGCTAGGGATGACCTACTTCTGCCGCTTCCTAAGCAACCGATGGGAAAGAATACGGATCTAAGAGGAATCAGCGCGCCTGAAACTTCAGTTAGTAAAGGAATGGAAATGGAACTGCTACTATAAGAACAACACAAGAATCAAGTGTTATGACAGCAGTGTGGTTTGCAATGTGACTTAGACTCCGGAAACCACGATTCTTATATGAACTGTTTTCACACCTTTGGTTAGTAACTAGAAAACTTGGTATAGTCGTACGGGAGAACGTTTTGGCATATTCATGCAACTCCGTATAACCAATTCACTCCTCGACTGCGTAATTCCTAAACAGTTGATTTTCGATCAACCGCTACTCCCACCAAAGGATAGTACACTCTTTCATCCTTTCCGTGAAGGGTATGCGGCACAAGATCTTCGCGTTCCTGACGTATTTGGCGTATCGTGGTAGAGGAAGGGTTCAATTCTATTTCAGCTAGCTCAGGAGGTTTTAAATTACTAAGTACTTGAAACACAGATTCATCACCTTTGATATCTGACCAAATGTATTTTACCAGTACACAATATTTTACTTCAGGATAATTTTGGGCGATAGACTTTAATACCAAATCCCACCAGACAGAAGGGCGAATAGTACAATGGGCATTTTTGCCGTTTGGTAGCGATTTGGAAGCTTTGTAACATGCGACGTTTGCAAAAACAAATCTTTTCGCCGAGCTGAAAATTTCATCAATGATCCATTTCATATCTTCTTGGTGACAATGCTCTAAGACATCCGTTGATATCACACCATCAAATTGCCGATTTGGGAGATTCTGATGCGGTGGATAAGCAGGGTCATAGCAGTGGATTTCACTTACTTTCCAATAGTCTCTAAGGTTTTGGTACTCCGTGTGATTTTCGTCTTCTGGTAGCACGGTTTTGTATTGAATCCCTTTCCCACTTCCATAATCCAATAGAGTGTTAGAGTTAGTCAAATCGACCAAATCCTTTATAGCAACAATCCATGGTATTGTACTGATTCCCATATACATTTCTTCAGGTCGTATTCCATTTTTCAAATCTCCATCAATGTGCAATTTGTTATATATATTGACATGCGATGAATAAGTAGGACTTGGATTAGACCTATTACATTTACTACCTAAAGTAACGTTTAGACTATTAGAATCACAACTATTATCTAGAACCTCACCACACATTTCAAGGGCAGGTATTATTTGCTGATTCATAGAATGAACGTAGACTGCATTACGGCAAGCTACCTTCAGAAAACTAGGATCAATAGCAATCGCTTTTTCATATGAAATTATTGCATCATCAAAGCATTCTAATTTGGCATATGAATTACCTAAGTTGACATGAACTGCAGCCATATCCGGTGCTATTTTTGTCACATAGCTGTATATTTCAACTGCCTGTTGATATTCACTTAAACAATAGTGTACGTTACCCATCAGAAGATACACACTAATGTTCTCATTACTATGTTGAAGAATCTGTTGCAAAATTTGTTTTACTTGATGGTATTGTTTGGATTTATACTTAGAGTGTGCGATTTCAATAGCTTGCTCTAGAATTAATTGGTTCATTACTTTCTTGATAACCTGGATTATAGTGGTAAAAAGTGCTATAAGCAGATTATTGTAGCATGGCTATAGAATTCCATGCTAGCAGTTATTAAAGGATTCGTGGAACTGTTAGAGGAATTAATCTCTGTTAGGATAACAAGTTGATTCTATCTGGCTAACTAAGTATAAAATTAGACGAAGTCGCGTCGGGCATCATCAGCCCGACCCAAAAAAAATGGCAAATAATAACAAGTTGAGCTGTGTATAAATAGTGCTTCGAGATCATTTGGGGCTTTTTTAAGGCCTGCATCCATAGTCGATAAGCCTCTTTTAACCAACATGAATTTTTGGTGTGGCCAAAAGGCATGTTTCCCTTTTAAAGCAATCAATACACCCTGATAAGTCTGACAAATCCCTTCATACTTTCCATTAGTCTGACTTATCTGTTTAAACAAGCGAATTGCAGCGCTAATTTCTTTTTCGTTTTCAATACACTGGTAGAATTTTTCTCTCGCTTCGGTTCGCGCCAATTCAATTGGTTCTTTGTTAGCTGTTGCAGGGATTACAAGCACCGCTAAAAGGTAGATCTGCAGCAAGAACATCCAATCGGGAATTTTTAGAGGCGTCGAAATGACCATTTTAGCAAGTTACTGGCTGCTTCCATAATTAATGGTATGTTGAGAAAAGTTCAAATGCAAATTAAAGAATATAAGCTTTGTAAGCACGGATTTTTCTAGATTCTGGATTGTTAAAGGGAGTCGACACAAATCCCGCTTTTGCAAATCTCGAATTTAGTGGTTCCAAAGTAATGGAAACTCCTACTAAAATTACAGGAAGAATCTATGTCTTTTTAATTGCCCTGACCAGTATAAACTGTTTTTATTGCTAAGGCTGCACTTTGCAAGTGATTGGGGCCTGGTATCAGGTGACATATAGAAAGACTTCGATCGAGCCAGTAAGTGTCTGGGTTACTGATGTGATTTTATCTGCAACAACTGGAATTTCTAGTTACGTAACTTGTTTTCTAGACGTTCCACTATTTTTGTCTCTTACTAGATGAGTAACCACCAGTTTTTACTCTTCTAATGGTTACTCTTACCAGTTGGCTGATTTGTTTTCCCACAAATGATTGCTAATAGCTTCCTCATTGAGTTCCGTCCCCCACCCTGGTTTGGTTGGTGTTGTCATGTAGCCGTTAATAATCTCTGGTGTATCCGTCACCAGGTCATCTTTCCATGGAACGTCGTCGATATCGATTTCCATGATACGGACATTAGGCAATACCGCGCACAAACTGGCGCTAATATGGGTCGCCAGATGGCTATAATAGTTATGAGGTGCAATGTTAATCTGGTACACTTCTGCTAGGTCTCCGATTTTCTTTGACTGTGAAAATCCGTTCCAGGGTACATCAATCATCATAACATCGGCAGCATGCAACTCAAAATAAGGAATAAAATCCCGCATATAAAAGAGATTTTCTCCAGAGCAGATCCGAGTTGTTGTTGACTCTTTAATTTGGCGCAAAGCTTTTGGGTCGTACATATCGATCTCTAGCCATAATAGATCCAGAGGTTCCAACATCTTCGCAATTCGCAGGCATCCTTCTGTTTTAAAGTTGAAGTTTAGATCAAGGCAGAGATCCACATTGGGGCCCACAGCTTCCTGAAAGGTAAACATGAGTTTCTCAATGTTTTGTAAAAGATCAGTTGTTACGACCTGATCGGTTGTGCCCAAACTACCACCAAAACCGTGAAAGTGTACTGATGGAGGATCTCCGGGAATAACAATATTAGTTTTCAGCGCGGTGAATCCAAGTTCTACGACTTCATACCCAAGTTTAGTAATATCTTCCATCGTTCTGATGGGGGGTGTACCAATGATATCGGAATGCATGGCGCGGGATGTTCCGCAGTGCGACCAGTAAACGCGAATCTGATCACGCATCGGACCGCCAAATAGCTCAGCCACAGAAATACCCAACGCTTTAGCTTTAATATCAATCAGAGCACACTCTAGTCCCGCAATGGCTTTGGCAGCAATACCTCCAGGACTTTGGCGTGTCCCTCGTAGCATATCCCAAAATCGCATCTCGTATGCTCTTGGGTCTTGGCCAATGAGCAACGGTTTTAAATCTTCGATTGTACCCTTTACTCCTTGTGGGGATCTCCCATCACTACATTCACCATAGCCGGTAATTCCCTCGTTAGTCAGCATCTTGACAAAGATCCAAGGTCGCCAGCCAGCATCAACAATAAATGTTTCGATGTCCGTTATTTTCATTTTACCCCGCTGATTATGTACATAGAATTTTTAATCGATCAGAAAAATTTGACACGTTAAATATGATAGTAGAATAAGCATTTACTTTCAAATTCTTTTACATTTTCAGACTTTGAGTATTTTCAAACACATCAGAATCTTCAAACTCCACGCGCAGGTGTGACGTTTAGATGTCACCATTGGCTTGATATTGATACCGGTAAATAACCGTTTTATTATAGCCAATCATCTTAAATATTGGCGTACCTCGCCGACCAATATCTCACCCATCTACAATTTGATTATTATGTTTTTTGTCGTTCTCCATTTTTTGTTACAGTGTGTTCGGTCGTGTTTTGTCATGAAACAGCGAGGATTATTGATCATCTATGTCGTGTCTCCGTTGCTTCCGCTATCGCTGTGAACGGCATGATGCAAACAGTAGTTCTTTTAGTTTACGTTGGCTGAAAATGAATGGGAGGAGATTTTGGGACTTATTTGTTGGTATCCTATAGAAATGGGACCAAGCTAGGGCTTGATAGTGTAGGATATAATTTATTTTGTATTTGGCTGTGTTTTTCTAAGAAACGGATTTCCTTCCTATAATCTTCATTTGCTTTGGATTTTTGTTTAATCCGGGAGATTGTGCCATTTCCAGTTGTCTGTTGACATTCGGCTGGTTATGGTTTTCTATATTTGTCAGTTGGGAAATTAAGACCGTCCT
>Ga0066834_10000475_pt1 | contig 19001 bp, 16 predicted proteins | sample ETNtaG_30_FD_66729 | JGI IMG/M metagenome (GOLD analysis project Ga0066834, IMG submission 66729) | Marine microbial and viral communities from oxygen minimum zone, Eastern Pacific Ocean - ETNP201306PF43B | ecosystem: Environmental > Aquatic > Marine > Oceanic | place: Pacific Ocean: Eastern... | reverse complement strand
CGGCTATACGGTGGTGGCGACCAAATCCACCGTTCCCGTCGGCACCGGCGACGAGGTCGATAGGATCATCGGCAATTTGCTGCCGGAGGCCGAGTTCGACGTCGTCTCGAATCCGGAATTCTTGCGCGAGGGTTCGGCCATCGGCGATTTCATGCGCCCCGACCGGGTGATCATCGGCACCGATTCCAAACGCGCCGGCGAGGTGATGCGTCATATCTATCGGCCGTTGTTTCTGAGCGAGACGCCCATTCTCTTCACCACCCGCCCGACGGCTGAACTGATCAAGTACGCCGCCAACGGTTTCCTCGCCACCAAGATCACTTTCATCAACCAAATCGCCGACCTTTGCGAAAAGGTTGGCGCCGACGTTCAAGACGTGGCCAGGGGAATCGGCTTCGACGGGCGCATTGGCCCTAAATTCCTGCACGCCGGCCCGGGCTACGGCGGCTCGTGTTTTCCCAAGGACATGCTGGCCTTGGCGCGCACGGCGCGGGAAACGGGAAGCCCCTTGAGGATCGTCGAGACGGTGATCGAGATCAACAACGCCCGCAAAAGACAGATGGCGGAACGGATCATCGACGCCTGCGGCGGTTCGGCCCAAGGCAAGACCATCGCCATCCTCGGCCTGACCTTCAAACCCAACACCGATGACATCCGCAATGCTCCCAGCCTCGACATCCTGCCCGCCCTCCAGGCGGCGGGGGCAAGCTTGCGCGCCTTCGATCCGAAAGGGATGGATGAAGCCAGGGAGAAATTGACCGGCGTCCACTGGTGCGAGAGCGCTTACGATGCCATGAACGGCGCCGACGCCTTGGCCATACTCACCGAATGGAACGAATTTCGTGCCCTTGACTTCGACCGTGTTAAATCGCTGCTGAAAAAACCGGTGATGGTAGACTTGCGAAATATCTACAATCCGCGTGAAATGGCCGAGGCCGGAATCCAATATTACTGCATCGGCCGTTCCGGCGTGAACAGCAAGGCCGGCTTATGAACGAAGCCCACGTTTTCGATTCGACGATCTTGCGCGAATACGACATCCGCGGCGTCATTGGCGAAACCCTGACGGCCGAGGACCTGCATGCGGTGGGGCGTGCTTTCGGCACCATCGTCGCCGCCGAGGGCGGCCACACCGTCGCCGTCGGTTACGACGGCAGGCTGTCGTCCGTGGAGCTGGAGGCGGCCTTGTCCGCCGGGCTCGCCGCCTGCGGCCTGATCGTCCTGCGGGTCGGGCTGGGGCCGACGCCGATGCTCTATTACGCCGTCCACACCTTGCAAACGGATGCCGGGGCGATGATCACCGGCTCCCATAATCCGCCCGAATACAATGGCGTCAAGTTGCTGTTGGATAGCGGGTCTTTCTACGGCGAGGATATCCAAAAGCTGGGACGCATGGCGGCGTCGGGAGATTTCGCCGCCGGCGACGGCGAGCAAATTTCCCGTTCGGTGAGCGAGGATTACGTCAAGCGCCTGCTTGAGGATTTCAACGGCGACAAGCCCCTGGCGGTGGCCTGGGACGCCGGCAACGGCGCCGCCGGCGAAGTTCTGAGGAAGCTGGTCGGCGGGCTTGCCGGCCGCCACCTGCTTCTCAACGAGACGATCGACGGCACCTTCCCGGCCCATCATCCCGATCCCACCGTCGAGAAGAACTTGGAACAACTTAAAGAAACGGTCAAAGCCGAGGGCTGCGACCTAGGCATCGCCTTTGACGGCGACGGCGACCGCATCGGCGTCGTCGATTCCCAAGGCAGGGTGTTGTGGGGGGATCAGTTGCTGGTGATTTTAGCCACCGAGGTTCTTGCCGATCTGCCCGGCGCCACCATCATCGCCGACGTCAAGGCAAGCCAGGTCTTTTTCGACGAGATCGCCGGCTTGGGCGGGGAGGCGTTGATGTGGCGCACCGGCCATTCCCTGATCAAGGCGAAAATGCAGGAGACCGGCGCCCCTCTTGCCGGCGAGATGAGCGGCCATATCTTTTTCAAGCACCGCTATTTCGGTTTTGACGACGCCTTGTACGCCGCTGTCCGCCTGCTTTCCATCTTGAGCCGGGCCGACGAAAGCTTGGCCCGGATGCGCGACCGCCTGGCCAGGATGGTCAATACGCCGGAACTTCGCTTCGATTGCCCCGAGAACCGTAAGTTCGAAGTCATCGAAGAGGTCCGCGGCCGCCTCATGGGAACCGCCGGCGTCACCGTCAACGACATCGACGGCGTGCGGGTGCAATCGGACGACGGCTGGTGGCTGCTGAGGGCGTCGAACACCCAGGCCGTGCTTGTCGCCCGTTGCGAATCGGCGAGCCGGGAAGGTCTGGAAAGACTGAAACAAGCCCTGGCCGGACAGCTCCGCGAAAGCCGCCTGGAGGCTCCCGATTTCGGGTAGAATCCGCCGATTTATTCGATAAGCGCCGCTGAGCGGATGATGACCGCCCCGGCCTCGCGCATGGCCGACATCGCCGTATCGAGCGAGCCCCCGAGGTCCATGGCGCGGCAAGCATCCTCGATGACGACGGTCTCGAAGCACTCCTTCAGGGCGTCCAGTGCCGAATAATGGACGCAGAAGTCGGTGGCCAACCCGCACAAGAAGATCCTGGACAGCCGGCGCTGGCGCAGATACCCGGCCAATCCCGTCGGTGTCGCGCCATCGTTTTCGAAGAAGGCCGAATAGGAATCGATCTCGCGGCGGAACCCCTTGCGGACGATGAGAGACGCATGCGGGAGATCAAGCCCGGCGTGGAAATCCGCGCCCTTGCTTCCCTGGACGCAATGCTCGGGCCAAAGCACTTGCCGCCCGTAAGGCATCTCGACGGAATCGAATGGCGCCTTGCCAGCGTGGGAGGAGAAGAAAGAAAAATGCTTCGCCGGATGCCAATCCTGGGTCAGAACGACGTTCTCGAAGACACCCCCCAGACGGTTGGCGATGGAGATGACGGCGTCGCCGCCGGGTACGGCAAGCGCTCCGCCGGGACAGAAATCGTTCTGGATATCGACCGCCAGAAGCACGTCGCTATCCGAAGGTCTCCCCACTTCACTCATATCCGAGCCGACATTCCTTGGATGGCTTTTCCAGTTACCGATGAAGGTAGCACAAACAGCATTTAACGGCGAAACCCGTCTCGGATTCGCTCCGATGTTTATGGATGACCCGCGCCCCCCGATATGGTTAGTAAATGGCGGATGCGGAACAGCCGGCGGGCGGGACCGTCACCATGGCCTTTTTCTTTTACGGAACCTTGATGGATTCGAGGGTACTGGCGCGCATCGCCGGCGAAACCGTTTCGCCGGCATGCATGGAAACCGCCATTATCGAAGGCTACCGCCGGGTCTACGTGGCGGGGGCCTGGTATCCCATGTTGGTTGCCGCGGCCGGCGGACGGGTCGAGGGCCGCTTGGTTCATGGCCTCGGCCGCCGCGCCGCCGATGCCATCGTTCGTTATGAAGGCGGCGGCTACGTCCAGCGGCAAGTGACGGTAGAGACGGCGTCGCGCGGTCCGGTGCCGGCGTGGACGTTCATGGCCCGGCCCGGCGTCGAGGCCTCGGCCGAGGAATGGCGGCTGGACTCCTGGCGGCGGCGGCACAAAAAGCGGTATCTGCGCCTGACGGAAGCCGGTCTGGAGGAATAGGGGACGCAAACGGCTGGGCGTCGTTCAACGGTTAGCCAACCGCCCGCCTTTTTTTCATCCTCAATTCCATGCAGTTGATTTTCCGCCGCCTGAGAATGCGGCAGGCCTTGTAGGCTTGTTTCTTGCTGATGCCGAGGATGCGCCCGAGGTAAAGGGATCTGCCTTTGCTCCGTCTTAAGGGGACGACTTTGATGGTGCCTTGGGCGAGCAGCACGGGCGCTTTTTCCACCGCCTTGCGGGCGATTTTGTAGGCCGGGGAAAAGCGCTTGTAGGCGCCGACCTGGATGCCCCACTGTTGGTAGGATCGCCGTGAATTCCCGGTTTTGAGCGAAGGTTTTCGCGCCGGCAAGCCCTTTGACGCCAACCTTGCCGGCGCGCTCAGGCGGAAGCCTTTGCTGAGAAGATTGGCCATGTGGCGGTTACGCATTTTTGGCGAACGGCCGCCGAAGACGACGCCGATCAGCCGCCTGCCGTTGCGTTGGGCCGAGGCCACCAGATTGTAGCCGGAAGCCCGGATGTAGCCGGTCTTGATGCCGTCGGCGCCTTGATAGGTGGTGAGAAGCTTGTTGTGGTTTCGGTGCCTGATATCGCCATAGGTGAAGTGCGTCGTCGAGAAAAATTGGTAGTAATGGGGGAAGTCAGACAACAGCCTCCTGGCCAGGGTCGACATGTCCCTTGCCGTCGACAACTGGCCGCGATTGGGAAGACCAGAGGCGTTACGAAACGTCGTCCGCCGCATGCCGATCTGGCGCGCCTTGGCGGTCATCAGCATGGCGAAACCGCGTTCGTTGCCGGCCAGCGATTCGGCGATCACCATGGCAACGTCGTTCGCCGATTTGGTGACTATCGCCAGGATCGCTTGCCTGGCCGTGATCGTCTGACCTTTGCGCAATCCCAGCCTGGACGCCGGCTGGCGGGTGGCGCGGGCGGACACCTTGAGGTCGCTGTCGAGGGTCAGGCGGCCCTCTTTCAATGCCTCGAAAAGCAAGTAAAGAGTCATCATCTTGGTCAGGGAAGCCGGATAATTGCGGGTGTCGGCGTTGGTCGCGTGCAGAACGCGCCCGTTTTGGCCGTCGATGACTATCGAGGCGTATTTGGCGTTTCCCGGATGGGCGAACAAAATTGGCGAGACGATGACGAAAACCAGCAAGCAAAGCAGGCGGGAACGGCCAAACCCGCTTCGCCTCGCCAGATTCTCCGACGCAGCCGCCAAGATAGTTGCCCTCAATTCACGCCCGTTTCGGGCTTGACCCCATGTGGCATAAGCGAAATTACACAAAACCTCCGCCTCGCCTCAAGATGTTATTCGCGGCTCCCAACCGCTCGTTCCCATCGTTCCGGAACCTTTCTACCTAACCTTCGCTTTTATAACAAAAGGTTAATATTTCTCGAACGATTCCCTGTTTGCTGCAACATATCAGCAAAAAACATTTGACGGCGCCGGGGACGCCGCATCGGGTTCCGTGGGAGCCATGAAACCGGCCTATCCGACCGCCGGGCACGGGAATCGAGGCGAAAACGCCGTCAATCTGGCTCTGCTGGTATTTCGATGCTATACTGAATCAAAGCCAGGGAATTTTTCCAAAAAACCTGCCCGAATCTCTCGGGAACTTCCGGTTTAGGCGCCTGAACACGGAGAGGCTTGATATGGGTGGAGAGGTTTGACATGGGCGATGTCTCGCATGGCCAATAAGCGCATGATCACCGTCGATGGCAACGAGGCGGTGTCCCTGGTCGCGCACCGGACCAACGAGGTGATCGCCATTTATCCGATCACTCCGTCGTCGACCATGGGGGAGCTGGCCGACGAACGGTCGGCCCAGGGACACAAAAACATCTGGGGTATTGTTCCCGAGGTCGTCGAAATGCAGTCGGAAGCGGGCGCCGCCGGGGCGGTTCACGGGGCTTTGCAAAGCGGCGCGCTAACCACCACCTTTACCTCTTCGCAGGGTCTTCTTTTGATGATCCCCAATCTTTACAAGATCGCCGGCGAACTGACCTCGTTTTGCATGCATGTTTCGGCGCGCACGGTGGCCAGCCATGCATTGTCTATTTTTGGCGACCATTCCGACGTCATGGCTTGCCGGCAGACCGGCGTCGCCATGCTGGTCGCGGGCTCGGTGCAAGAAGCGCACGACTTCGCCTGCATCGGGCAGGCGGCGAGCTTGCAATCGCGCTTGCCCATGCTGCACTTCTTCGACGGCTTTCGCACCTCCCACGAGATTGCCAAGATCGAGGAGCTTTCGGAGGCCGACCTGGGCGCCATGATCGACGAGGATTTGGTGGCCGCTCATCGCCGGCGGGCGTTGACGCCAGACCATCCGGTCCTGCGCGGCTCGGCGCAGAACCCGGATACCTTTTTCCAGATGCAGGAGGCGCGCAATCCCTTTTACGACGCCTGCCCGGTGCTCGTTCAGGAGGTCATGGACAGGTTCGCCGCCTTGACCGGCCGTCGGTATAACTTGTTCGACTACGTTGGCCATCCCGAAGCCGAGAAGGTCATCGTCATCATGGCCTCGGGAGGCGAAACCGCCGAGGAAACCGCCACCGCTCTGAACAGCGGCGGCGATAAGGTAGGGGTGCTCAAGGTACGCCTCTATCGGCCGTTTTCGGTTGACCATTTTGTCGCCCAGCTACCGCTTTCGGTGCGCGCCATCGCCGTCATGGACCGTTGCAAGGAGCCGGGCGCCGTGGGCGAGCCGCTTTATCAGGACGTGGTCGCCGCCTTGGGCGAAGCCAAGGCCGCCGGCCCGCGGCCGACGGCCCGCGAGCCGCTGATCATCGGCGGGCGCTACGGCTTGGCGTCGAAGGAATTCACTCCGGCCATGGTCAAGGCGGTGTTCGATGAACTGGACAGCGACACGCCTAAGCGTCATTTCACCGTCGGCATCACCGATGACGTCAGCGGCTTTTCCTTGCCCGTCGACGACTCCTTCAAGGTGAAACACAGCGGTCTTACCCGCGCCGTTTTCTTCGGCCTCGGTTCGGATGGCACCGTCGGCGCCAACAAGAACTCCATCAAGATCATCGCCGCCAACACGGATAATCACGCCCAGGGCTATTTTGTCTTCGATTCCAAGAAAGCCGGCGCCGTCACCATTTCCCATCTGCGTTTCTGCCCCAAACCCATCCAGTCCCCCTACCTGATCAGTCAAGCCGAATTCCTGGCTTGTCACCAATTTTCTTTCCTCGATACGGTCGATGTCTTCAAGTACGCCTCGAAGGAGGGAACGTTTTTACTGAACGCGCCTTACGGCAAGGACGAGGTTTGGGACAAGCTGCCGCGGACGGTGCAGCAGCAGATCATCGACATGAAACTCAAGTTTTACGTCATCGACGCCCAGCAGGTGGCCGATAAGACCGGCATGGGCAAACGCATCAACACCATCATGCAGACTTGTTTCTTCGCCATTGCTAACGTCCTCGAGCGCGGCAAGGCGATCGACGCCATCAAGGATGCGATCAACAAGACATACGGCCACAAAAGCAAAAAGGTGCTGGATAGCAACTTCGCGGCGGTGGACCAGGCCTTGGCGCATCTCGAAGAGGTGACGGTCCCGGAACAGGCGACGGCGACGCGCGACCTGCCGCCCATCGTTCCCAAGCAGGCGCCCGACTTCGTCAAGAGAGTGACGGCGATGATGCTGTCGGGGAAAGGAGATTTGCTGCCGGTCAGTGCCTTCCCGGTGGATGGGACCTGGCCGATGGGTACCGCCAAATGGGAAAAGCGTAGTCTGGCCACGGAAATCCCGGTGTGGATTCCCGAACTCTGCATCCAGTGCAACAAATGCACCCTGGTCTGTCCCCACGCCGCCATCCGCGTCAAGGTTGCCACCCCGGCGGACCTGGACGGGGCGCCCGCCGCTTTCCAGTCGATGGACTACAAAGGCAAGGAGTTCGGCGAAGCCAAGTATGTTCTCCAGGTGGCGCCCGAGGACTGCACCGGATGCACCCTTTGTGTCCGCGTCTGTCCGGGCAAGGACAAGAAAAATCCCCAGCGCCTGTCGCTGGAGATGCAAGCGCAGCAGCCGTTGCGCGACCGCGAGCGGGAAAAGTGGGACTTCTTCCTGGAACTGCCGGAAGTCGATCGCACCAAGCTCGGGACGACTCTCAAGATGACGCAGTTCGTTGACCCCTTGATAGAGTTCTCGGGCGCCTGTTTGGGATGCGGCGAGACCCCGTATATCAAGCTGGTCACCCAGCTTTTCGGCGACCGCACGGTGATTGCCAACGCCACCGGCTGCTCGTCCATTTACGGCGGCAACCTGCCGACCACGCCTTACACGACCAACAGAGAGGGCCGCGGCCCGGCTTGGTCCAATTCCTTGTTCGAGGATAACGCCGAGTTCGGCCTCGGCTTCCGCTTGGCCATCGACCGCCATCTCGAACATGCCAAGGAACTGCTGCGCCGGTTGGCGCCGGATCTGGACGCCGCCCTGGTCGATGGGATCGTCACCGCCGAGCAGTCCGACGAAACGGCAATCATCGCCCAGCGCCGACGCGTCGAGACGTTGCGTGGCGAGCTCGCCGGTATTGACAGCGCCGAAGCGCGGCGGCTTGACCAGATCGCCGATTATCTGGTCAGGAAGAACGTCTGGATTATCGGAGGCGATGGCTGGGCCTATGACATCGGTTATGGCGGACTCGACCACATCCTCGCCACCGGCCGCGACATCAACATCCTGGTGTTGGATACCGAGGTCTATTCAAACACCGGCGGCCAGCAGTCGAAGGCGACGGCTCTCGGGGCGGTGGCCAAGTTCGCCACCGCCGGCAAGGCCTCGCCGAAAAAGGACCTGGGGTTAATGGCGATGGCCTATGGGCAGGCCTATGTGGCTTCCATCGCTTTCGGCGCCAGCGACGTGCAGACCGTGAAAGCGTTGCGGGAGGCCGAATCCTACGACGGCCCGTCGCTGGTCATCGCCTATTCGCCATGCATCGAGCACGGCTACGATTTGGCCGACGAGCTGGACCATATGAAATTGGCGGTGGAAACGGGCTATTGGATGCTTTACCGCTATGATCCCAGGCGCCTGGCCGCCGGCGGCAGGCCGTTGCAACTGGACGGCAAGGCGCCTTCGCGGCCACTTGGCGACTACCTCGCTTTCGAGAATCGTTTCAGCATCGTCAAACGGCGCGATCCCGACCTCTACCTGAAACTCCTGAAGGCGGCTGAAAGCAGCCTCAAGCACCGCCGCGCCGTCTATGAAAAACTGGCCGAAGTAGCGATGCCCGCCGAGGAAGTCGAGGACGCCGCCGAGGGCGGCGCCAGGGAAGCCGCCGAGTAAGCCGGTCGTCGCTGGCGGTCCGAGTGTCGGCAAGAGGACGGGAAAATGACTGCTTCCATTCAATTGACTCCGGAAAAGGCCATGTTGGCCGAAGAGATTCTGGCCGACGGCTACATCGACGACGCGGAAGCGATGCGCATTCGCCGCGAAGTGTTTCAGGGTAGCGTCGCCGATACCGAGGAAGTTGAACTGATTTTCTACCTGGACGCCAATGGCGGCGGCGACAAAGCCTGGGCGGAACTTTTCATCGAGACCCTGAGCGATTTTTTCGTCCGGAAGCAGTTTCCACCCGGTATTTTGTGCCAGGAGGATGCCGATTACTTCGTCCGCCGCGTCACCAGCGACGGCAAGATCGGCGGAAGGATCGAATTCGACCTTCTCGTCAATATCATCGAAAAAGCCTGGCTGTGCCCGGAAAACGTCGTCGCGCTGGCCATTGACGTGGCCAAGGAGGCGGTGTTGGCGGGCGGCGGCAAGTTGTTCGGACCCGAGCGCCGGCGCCAGGGAGTGCTCGATAAGGCCGACGTGGATGACATCCGCAAGTTGGTTTACGGCACCGGCGGCGGCGGCGGTTACACCGTCACCCGCGGGGAGGCGGAAATGCTGTTCAACCTCAACAACGCCGTCATCGAGAAGGAAAACGACCCTTCCTGGCGCGACCTCTTCGTCAAGTCCGTGGGCAGCTATCTGATGTTCCCGCGCCAAGCGCCGTCCGTGGATGAATACATTCGGTGCCAGACATGGCTTGCTGAACGCAAGGGAACGCGCGAATTCATCAAGGAAATGGGCAAAAGCCTAATAGACGGCAGAAGCCTGAAGGAAGCGTTCGACATGGCGGCGTCCCTGATTCCGGGCATGGTCACGAACGAGGAGAGGGAGAAGATGGCGAGACTCGCCGAGGAGGAGGATATCGCCGAGCGCCTCGCGCAAGTGGACGAGGCCGAGGCATCCTGGCTCATGGGTCAAATCGCCGCCGCCGGCGTGGTGCATGAAAACGAGCGCGCGCTTTTGGCCTTCATCAAGAAAACCGCGACGACCTGTCATCCTTCCATGGACCCGCTTTTCGCCCAAGCCGGGGTGTACTAGTCTAGGCAGGTTTCCGTGGATTGGCGTTCTGGCGGTCAGTTGATGACCTCCAGTGGGCTGAACCTCACCGGAATGATCTCCTTCGTTGACAATTTGCCGCTGTCGTTTTTTTCCACCAACATCAGTTGCTGAGCATCGGCAATTCCCGCCGGCACGACCATTTTGCCTCCGGGTTTGAGCTGATTGATGAGCGATGGGGGAATAATCTCGGGGGCCGCCGCGACCAGGATGTTGTCGAAAGGAGCATGTTCGGGCCAACCCGTGGAGCCGTTGCCCACCTTCATTTCGATATTGTCGTATCCAACCCGGCGCAAGTTCTCTTTCGCCTGTACGGCCAATTCCTCGACAATCTCGACGGTGAAGACTTTTCCCGCCAGCCCAGCCAAAATCGCCGCATGGTAACCAAGACCGGTGCCGACCTCGAGGACGGTGTTTTCCTCGTCGACTTCAAGGAGATCCGTCATCAACGCGACTATGAAAGGCTGCGAGATCGTTTTTTCGTAGCCGATGGGCAGCGGCCCATCGAAATAGGCATAAGGCCGCATTTCGCACGGCACGAATTCATGCCGGGGAACGTTGCCGATGACTTCCTGGACGCGAGAATCCAATCGCTCTTTGCCGATCTCGTTGCTGGCGTGCTCTACGTAGATCGATATCACCTGCATCATCTGCCGACGCAAGACTTGATGTTGCTCTTCGTTCATGGCGTAGCCCATCAATGCGACCGCAAAATTCCCTCACCCTATAGATTAACATTTGTTCGGGGCGTTCAACACAGTTGTCTGCCGCGGGAGCGCTTTTTCACCGATCCAACAGTTATTCCGATAGCCTCTCGGGCAGGGTTCCGGAGAACGGATGGAAAATTTCCCATCCAAGCCTTAACCGCCGGGAACGGCTCGAAAAGATCGGCTTCATCCGATTCGATGCGCCGGAGATGATGCGCCAAGGGCAGTTTTATCTCCATATCGACCAGGCAAATGTAATATATTTTTAAAACTTTATCCTTACACGTCAGATTCCGTCATTCGTTGATGGTGGCGGGGTCCGTCGTCGCCGGCTTGGCTGCCCAGCAGTTATCGGCGGCCGGGGGGATATTGATCCCGCCCGCGACGAAAGTGTCGGCTTTTACTTGTTTGCCGGCGAATGATTGCGGACGTGAACCTGGATACAGACATGCGCCAGGAAAACTCGAAACAAAATACCGGCGGCAAGAACGGAATTCATTTTTCGGCACTGCCGCGAAAGCTTCATTCCAACAATTGGCAGGAAAAGTTTCACGCCGGCGAATTGAGCAAAGCCGTGGCTCTACGTTCCCAATTGATTCTTTATTTTTTCTGGGAAAAGAAATGGTTTTTCATCGCCATGCTGGTCGGCGCCGGCATGTTGAACCTGCCTCCCCCGGAAGACTTGAGCCGGCAGGGCATGGTGGTCCTGACCATGTCGGTGGTGGCGATCATCCTTTACGTCACCGAACCCGTTCCGTTACCGACGGTGGCCCTGCTGATCGTGATCGCGCAGGTTTTGCTTCTTGGGCTGGATTCGTCGGACGTCGCCGGAAGTCTGATGAACGATTCGGTGCTGTTCATCATGGGCTCGCTGATGCTGGCGGTGGCGGTGGTCAAACAGAAGCTGGATAAGCGCATCGCTTGGTTGATCATTCGCATCACCGGCACCAAGACGTCGCGTATTTGTTTCGGGATTTCCGTGGTTTCCGGCATTCTGGCATCGTTCATCGGCGAACACACGGTGGCCGCCATGATGCTCCCCGTCGGCATCACCTTGATCACCCTCACTTCCGACGACCCGAAAAAGGTGCGGAATCTGGCCGCGGTTGTGCTGCTTTCCATTTCCTACGGTTGTTCGGTGGCGGGCATTGGCACGCCTTCGGGCGGGGCGCGCAACGCCATCATGATCGGATACTGGAAGGAGTTTTTCTACGATCCCACCAATCCGGAGACCTTCAAATTCATTGTCGATTACCTGAAATGGATGGTCTTCGCGTACCCGATATTCCTGATCCAGCTTCCGTTCGTGACCATGACCCTTCTCTTCACCTTCCGGCCGGAATATAGCGATCTTTCCCGCGCCGTGGTCAAACTGAGGGCGCAGGTGGAACAGGAAGGGGCGATGAAGGCCGCCGACTGGGCCGCCATAGGCATATTTTTTCTCACCCTGACGGGGTGGATTTTCTTCTCCGGCGAGATTGGCTTGGGGACGGTCGCCATTTTCGGCGCCGCCGCTTTTCTGGTTGCCGGACTGGTCCGCTGGGAGGACATCAACTCGGGCGTCAACTGGGGGGTGGTGCTGCTTTACGCCGCCGCCATTTCGCTGGGCTTGCAGATGAAGGAAACGGGCGCCGCCAGGTGGGTGGCGGAAAGCTTCCTGGCGTGGCTGGCTCCCTTTGGCGCCAGCGACGGGGTTGGCTTGTTGGCGGCGGTGTCGATCTTGACCACCGGCGTCACCAACATAATGTCGAACGGCGCCGCGGTGGCGGTTCTCGGCCCCATCGTCCTGAAGATGGCCGTCGTCGCCGAGGAAAGCTCCGTCGTCATCGGTTTCGTTACCGCCGTCTCCTCGTCGTTTGCTTATTTGACGGTGATCGGGACCCCGGCTTGCGTCATCGTTTATGCCTCCGGTTATCTGAAAACGACGGATTTTCTCGCTGTTGGCTGGAAAATGGTGCTGATATCGACAGCTATCATGTTGTTGGCGGCGTCGATATACTGGCCGCTCTTGGGCATGTGATACCTTTATTTGTGGAGGACGCGCCGGTGACGGTGGGTGTGAGCGCGGAAGAACGCCAAAAAATCCTCGAAGAGAGGAAAAAGCGGTTTCGGATTCTTGTCTGCATCGACGGCTCGGATGAATGCTATCAGAGTCTGCGTTATGCCGCCAAGCTGGGACGGGGCGTCGATGCCGACATCATCCTCCTTTACGTCCGCCCCGTCGACCAGGGGCTTCGCTCGGGCGGTTTGGAGGTCCGCGTCGCCCGCGAAAACATGATGAATTGGGGCCTTGAATTGCCTGGCATCCAATATCTCAAGAAAGGCCGCGACATTCTTGTCGAGTTGGGCGACATGGCCGAGGACTGGGCGGAGACATCCACCCATACCGATGTCGAAGGCGATCCCCTGGGCGACAACAAAATCGAGTATCGCAACGAGCATGGTACAAGCATCGTGCTCAAGCTCAAGACCGCTACCGGCATCGCCACCGGCATCCTCGAGCAGTATGAGCTTGGCCCCTACAACATGATTATCCTCGGCGCCTCGGGCCGCTGGCGGGGCCTGGCCAAGTCGTTGTGGGATCCCGCCGTCGCCGAGAAGGTCGCCATTCATGCACCTTGTTCGGTCCTGGTCGCCCGCGCATTGGAGGTCGGCCATGGCTACCTGATCTGTACCGACGGCTCCGAGCGGGCGATGGAGATGGTGCGCAAGAACGCCTATCTCTCCAGCCATTGCGGATGTCCGATCTCCCTGATGTCGGTGGCACTGGACATGGAAAGCAAGGGGGAAGCGCAAAAGTACGTGGACGAGGCCAAAAACATGCTCGATTCCATGGACATCGAAGTCAAGGAAACCATCGTCAAGGTCGGCAACCCGGTCGAGGAAATCATCGAGGCCGGTATCGACTATTCGCTGATTATCGTCTCCGATACCGGCAAGAGCGGTTTGCAGCGATTTTTCATGGGCAGCGTCGCCTTCAAGGTTATGGAAAAGGCTAATAATTCGGTTCTGATCACGCGTTGACCTGCCGCCGATTGGGATGGCAGGCTCAACGTATAACGGACGCTTTTCCCGGAATTCCCGGATGAACCAAATTTTTGACCTTAAATTTTGCCTGCGTCGCCTCCGCGGTTTCATCCCCCACGGGACACCTGCATGCAGGCACTGATTTTCGATTGTGACGGGGTGCTCGCCGATACCGAGCGCGATGGCCACCGGGTGGCCTTCAACAAAGCTTTCACCGCCAAGGGGCTCGACCTCGAATGGTCGGTGGAGCGTTACGGCGAACTGCTGAAGACCGCCGGCGGCAAGGAGCGCATGCGCCGGCACTTCGACGAGACCGGGTGGCCGGGGCCGGAGGCCGGGCGCGACACCTTCATCAAGGACCTGCACAAGCTCAAGACCGACCTGTTCATGGAGTTGATCGAGTCGGGCCGGTTGCCGCTACGATCAGGCGTCGCCCGCGTCATCGACGAAGCCATCGCCGCCGGGCTCAAGCTGGCCGTCTGCTCGACCTCCAGCGAGCGCGCCGTACAGGCCGCGGTCAACATCATGCTCGGTCCCGAACGCGCCGCGTACCTGCCGATCTTCGCCGGCGACATGGTGCCGGCCAAGAAGCCCGACCCGGCGATCTACAAGCTGGCGAGGGACCAGCTCGGCCTCGATCCGGACCGCTGCGTGGTCATCGAGGACAGCAACAACGGCCTCCGCGCCGCCATCGGCGCGGGCATGCACTGCATCGTCACCATATCGTCCTATACCGGCGGCGAGGACTTCACCGGCGCCGAGCTGGTCGTTCCCGAACTCGGCGATGGCGACGCCATCGCCATCCGCCTGGCCGACTGCCAGGCTGTCTGCGCCAGCTGAGAGCCCGCCCTTCGGGTGGCTTGTGTTTCCGCTCCGGGGCGTCGGCGCCCCGGCACCCGCCGCGCCTTGTGCCGAAGGCCGGGCCAAGGCCCGCGTCGGCCGCGCCCTGGGGCGGGGCCACGCTCCCTTTCCTCACGCCGCGTAGTCCCGCACATCGATTTCCACCCCGGCCCTTGCCGCTTCCTCGGCGGTGTCTAGCAGGTGGCCGGCCTCGGCCTCGTCGAGATATTCCTCGCCGCAGTTCTCGCAGACTTGCGCCGGCACCCCCTTGACCACCAGGATCGTGCCGCCGCGCTCCAGGGTAACTGTCGACTTCCCGGATCTGGTTGCTCCGTTGCGGCAAACGACGCATTTCATCGTTTCCTCCCGTGCCGGAAGTCCGGCTCCCACATCGATGGATCGGGTTCGTAGACGGTAATGATCACGGTTGTCCTTTCACCCCCGTTTTCCGCCGCCACCACATGCAGGGGGCGGCTTCCGGATCGGCCCAGGATCAAGCGGCTGGGGTAGGGTTCGTCATCAGGGTAGTTTTCGATAACCTCGCCCGTCTCAACGGCCTCTCGCACCTCGTTAGTGCTTATTCCACGCTCGAACATGCGTCGAATTGCATGAACGCGGAAAACGAGCTTCCTTTCCTCCAAAACCGTGGTCCATTCAGAAAAACGTTACTGTCGTGCATCATAGCACAGGTTGACGCGGGGGAGAGGGGGCTTCGTGCCGCCCGGCCCGATGCCCGCCCGCCTCGATAAAGTCGGGATTCCCCGCCGTTCGGGCCACCGGCGGCGGCGCATCTTCCGCGGCCGGGAAACGTCATGTCGCGCCGGGCCGCTAAAAAGAAAAATAATAATAAATCTATGTATTTTTAAGCAATAATTAAATATATTATATAATATTATGGCATTTATTTGAAAATTGCCGTATAATCTATTACTTAAAAAATAAAAAAAATGATCTGAAAGCCGAGGAGATGGATTGTCAAACCTCGCTGGAAAGGAGCGAAACAAATGTGTGTTTTTGCTTCGAAAGACTACGACGGCCACGAAGACGTTATTTTCCACGCCGATTCCACTAGCGGCCTGAAAGCGATCATCGCCATTCATAGCACCAATCGCGGTCCCGCCCTCGGCGGCTGCCGCATGTGGCCATATGAAACCGAGCAACAAGCCCTTTCCGATGTGCTGCGACTATCGCGGGGAATGACCTACAAAGCCGCCATTTCCGCGCTGCCCTTCGGCGGCGGCAAGGCGGTGATCATCGGCGATCCCCGCGTCGACAAGAGCGAGCCGCTGCTCAGGGCCATGGGCCGCTTTGTCGATTCCCTGGACGGCCGTTACCAGACCGCCGAGGATGTTGGCACGACCGTCTCCGACATGGACATCCTCAGGAAGGAGACCCGGTTCGCGCACGGCTTTTCGGATGGAACCGGCAATCCGTCGCCGGCCACCGCTTATGGCTGCTTCATGGGAATCCGCGCCGCCGTCAAGCACCGGTTGGCCACGGATAGCCTCGAAGGCATCAAGGTGGCGGTTCAAGGCCTGGGCAACGTCGGCTACCGTTTATGCGGTTATTTGGCCGCCGCCGGCGCCCGCCTCCTCGTCGCCGATATCAATCGGGCGCTTGTCCAAAAAGCGGCCGCCGAGTTCGCGGCGACGCCTGTCCCCGCCGGGCGAATTCACCGCCTCGACGCCGACGTCTTCTCGCCATGCGCGTTGGGCGCGGTGATCGACGACGAAACCTTGCCGCAAATCGGCGCCGGCATCGTCGCCGGATCGGCCAACAACCAACTGGTCCGCCCGCGTCACGGCGCCGCGTTGAGGAAGCGGGGCATTCTCTATGCCCCCGATTACGTGATCAACGCCGGCGGCCTGATCGATGTCGCCCACGAAGGCCGCGACTATGATTCGCAAAAAGTGCTCAAGCAGGTGGCGGTCATATACGATACCCTGACCGACATTTTCCAACGCTCCGATCTCGAAGGCCTTTCCACGGATGTCGTCGCCGACCACATGGCGGAGGAACGGTTCCGCAAGACGCATTCCTGGCCGCGGGCCGCCTTCGCCGCCTAGAAGCGCCGCCGCCTGAGCGCCATCGTCATTCGCCGAGGGGCGGCGCCGATTCCTTGGCAAACGGGAAATGCTCCAATAAAGCCGCTTTCGGTGAACCGGGGATGAGCAAGGACGAAGATTTTCCGCAACCGCCTGATCTCGATCAAATGCCGCGGTTCGCCGGCATCGCCACCTTCATGCGCCTGCCGCTGGTAAGCGACTTAAAGAAACTCGACATCGCGCTTATCGGCGTTCCTTGCGACGGCGGCAGCACCAATCGCGCCGGCGCCCGTCACGGCCCGCGCGAGATCCGTAACATGTCGAGCCTGATTCGACGCGTCAACCCGGCCAGCGGCATCGCCCCGTTCGATCTCTGCCGCGTCGGCGACGTCGGCGACGCCCCCGTCAACCCGATCGATATCGCCGACGCGCTCGCCCGGATACAGGCGTTTTTCGAGGCGCTGGCGGCGGCCGGCGTGGTTCCTCTCGGCGCCGGCGGCGACCACTTGGTAACTTTGCCGATCCTGCGGGCGATCGCCACCGAACGGCCGTTGGGGTTGGTCCAATTCGACGCCCACAGCGATACCGTCGACAGCTATTTCGGCGGCCAACGCTACACTCATGGGACGCCGTTCCGCCGCGCCGTCGAGGAAAAGCTGATCGACCCCGCGCGGACGGTGCAAATCGGCATCCGCGGCTCGCTTTTCAGCAGCGACGAGATGGCCTTCGCGCGGCAAGGCGGCATGCGCTTGATTTCCATCGAGGAGTTTTATGAACTGGGCATCGACGCCGTCATCGCCGAGGCGCGGCGCGTCGTCGGCGACGGGCCGGCCTATGTCAGCTTCGATGTCGATGGCCTCGATCCCGTCTACGCGTCCGGTACCGGCACGCCCGAGGTCGGCGGTTTCTCCACCCACGAAGCGCAGCGCATGATCCGCGGCTTGCGGGGCCTCGACCTTGTCGGCGCCGACGTCGTCGAGGTGGCGCCGCCTTTCGACTTGGGCGGCGTCACGGCGCTCGCCGCCGCCAACATCATGTTCGAACTCCTCTGCGTGCTGGCCGACGCCACGGCGCGCCGCGGCGCCGGCTGACGGCGGCATGGGACGGGCGGCAAGGGTCGGATGAGCCCTGCCGGAAACCGGTCGCTTAGCCGAAAACGGCCGCCTATTCCCCGCCCTCCCCGATATCCATCAGAATGCCCTCGATATCCCTTACGCCGTGGACGAAATCGATGACGTGGATTTGATCATCGGTCTCCCGGTAGATGATGAAATGGCCGCTTTCGCGGATGTACCGAAGGCCCGTCGTCTCGGTCAGTCCTTGAACCAATAGGTCGCACGAACGGCCCCTCGGGAGTTCGCCGACGGCCAGAGCATGAAGGCGCTCGATCAGTTGCCGTTCGTACTTTCCAGCCTGGGCGGGCCCGAAGTGCAAAATCGTCCAAGTGGCGATCTCTTCGAGACGGCTTTCGGCACGACGGGCAAGCTTGACCTTTTTCACCGGGCGGTCGCGTTGCGAGCGCGGGAAAAAGCGCGCTCTATGACCTCTTCGGCCGAGCCGTCGGCGAAGTCTCCCTCTTCAGCCTGTCGCAAGCCCTCAAGAATGCCGGCGCGAATATCCTCGAGTTCCGCTTTACGCCTTTCGAAACGATCTTCAAGCAGGCGCAAGCTTTCGCGCATCACTTCACTAGCGCTTTTATAACGGCCCGATTCCACAAGTTCCCCCACAAAGGAATCTTGGCTGTCGGTCAATACGATATTGCGTGTTGGCATGGTTTTGCACCGTGTAGAATTATCTCGTTCCTATGTTATCAGGAATGGCAATGATTGCCAATCCCAGGTCGTTGAAAGTCCGCTAGCGCTAAATGGAACGAAATTGGGCTGTTTTCGGCTTATCCCAGGCCCTTTCTGGTGCCCTTAAGTTCCTTAAAATCAACAGCCTGCCCATCTCCTGCCGCCGTTGACATCGTAGGGGTCGCTGGTTCAAATCCAACCGCGCCCACCACCGGAACCCCGAGGGAAACCAATACTTTCCATCGTTTGAGGATGATGATCGGGCGGTGGAAATTCGGCAATTTGCGGCGAAATGTTGCAAGAACCTGCGGCCTGATACGTGCAAAATCCGTGCAGTCGTTTTCTAAATGTTCTCATACAGAGACGGCTTGGGGCAGTCTAAACGGTAGAGGCAGATGCGCATCGCCGTAATTCTGGCTGGCTTTTTGGCTATTTCTCCCGCGCTGGCCGAAGCTGGCATCACCGGGAGGCCCTGCGTCATCGACGGGGATTCGCTGGCGGTCGGCGGCGCGCTCAAGGAGAAGTGGTGCCGTGGGGGCGTCGAGGTGCGGCCGCATGGCATCGACGCGCCGGAATGG
>Ga0066834_10000472_pt1 | contig 19064 bp, 10 predicted proteins | sample ETNtaG_30_FD_66729 | JGI IMG/M metagenome (GOLD analysis project Ga0066834, IMG submission 66729) | Marine microbial and viral communities from oxygen minimum zone, Eastern Pacific Ocean - ETNP201306PF43B | ecosystem: Environmental > Aquatic > Marine > Oceanic | place: Pacific Ocean: Eastern... | reverse complement strand
TATCTCAAAGCGGGGCCGATGAAGGTGGAGAAGAAGGAAGGGAAACTGATGGCACTCTGGAACTGGAGTGGCGGGAGAAAAGCAGGGCGAGCCGAGCTCGTCGTGAGCTACGGACACAACAGGCCCTGGCACGGCTGGGTCCATCGTCTGCATTCGGTTTTTCCGGCCAGGATTTCAGAAAGTACTGCAAGCGCAGAGATTCCTGTGCCCGAGCCAGGCCTGCCGGCCGTGGTCTATGGCAACGTGTTCGATACCGAAGGCATGACGACATCCACAGATCCCATTGCCATCGAGCCATCGAATCTCGGCGTCCAAACGATAACCGGTAAGCCTGCACTGAACGGATACCCGCTCGGCGCTTTTTCCGAACAAGACTGGACTCATCTCGTCCGTACAGGAATCTCATTCGGAAAACCTGACAAAGATGTGCACCACTCCGCCCCTCAGAGCATTCTCATGAAGCCGGCAGCGAAAGGCCGGCATCGGGCAGCGAAGATGAAATTGCTGAACGTCCCCGATCACGATCACCATCTCACTCTTTGGCTGCGCTCGGATGGGCCTGCGGAAATACAGATTGAAGTTATCGCCGCACCTCCCGCTCATTGGGGCAAGCCTGTTGTCGATGCCATTCGGAAGAGCCTGGATAACAATGCGCGTCCGGCACCGGCCAAGGATAGAATCCCCCGCTTCAAAATGACCGCGTCCTGCAACAACAACTGGCAGCAGTTTCAATTGAAATGTCCCGACACGGGAACCCCCATCGAGGGATACACTCTGATGGTGCAGCAGTCACCGGAGACTCGTGCAAATTATTGGATAGATGATGTTGCTTTCCGGCCCATCTGGAAATGAGAACGTGAACCGCATCGAAGACAACCACGGCAAAACGAAGGCAGTCTGGATTCGCTGCGCACCCCTCGCAGCCTGCTGCTCGCTTGCGCTCGCGGCACTTCCGGCCGCGCCCAGGCCCTCCGATCCTTCGAATCCGGTTTGCCTGATCAAGACTTCATCGGGGGACGTGTATGTAGAGCTATTCAAGAGCGCCGCACCCAAAACCGTCGAGAACTTTATCGAGCTCGCCGAAGGCCGCCGTGAGTTCGTGGATCCGAATACAAATGAAAAGGCCATCCGGCCCTTTTACGACGGCCTCGTCATCCATCGTGTGATCAAAGAATTCATGATTCAAGGCGGTTGCCCGGAGGGTACGGGAACCGGCGGGCCGGGTTACTATTTCGAGGACGAAATCAATGCGGTGTCACTCGGGCTTCACAAGCAAAAAGCCGTCAATCGAAAGGGCCCGCACAAGTGGCTCATCATCCGCAGCAAACGTGAGTTCAATGAGAAACTGGTGAAGCCCTTTCTGTCCAAAATGGATATCAACACACAAGAAGAGCTCGAAGCCCGCGAAAAGGAGGTCGTCCGCAAAGTCAAGAAGCTCACATTGAAAGACGTTTATGAGCTCATGGGCTACGAGTACCGGGATAACCTTGAATCGCTTAAACCGAAAAAGGGCGTTCTGGCCATGGCCAACTCCGGGCCCAATTCGAACGGCTCACAGTTCTTCATCAATCTCAAAGACACCCCCTGGCTGACAGGCAGGCACACAGTATTCGGCAAAGTGATCCAGGGGATGGATGTGGTCGAGACTATTGGCGACGTGGAAGTCGACAAGCTCATGAGACCAGTCGCCCCCATTCGAATTATTTCGATCCGGCGGGTGAAGCCATAGGGACGCCCTGGGGTCGCCGCCATCACAGAAACGGATAAGTCTTATCCGGTTCGTAGCCCGGCATCAGGTATTTATGTTCTTTGCCGCTGATGAGCTTTTCGCCGTCCGTAAAGCCCTCGGGGCGATCTTTGAGAGTTGCGATCATCCGGTTCCGCCAGGGATGCAAGAGTGAATCTGCATCTTCCGTCAGCGCGAGGTCCCGGCATTCGTCGGGGTCTTCTTCCAGGTTGAACAGATGCTCGCGGCCAGTCTGGGTGTACCAGATGTACTTGTGCTTTCCGTCGGTGATGTATTGGTTGCCCTGATCGTTGGCGTAGCAGCCGGAGTGTTCACCGTGCAGGACTTCACGAACCGAGCTCGCTTCGCCGCGCATGATCGGCAGCAGGCTTTTACCAGTGCAAGTTTCGGGAATGTCTACACCTGCCGCGTCGAGGAAAGTCGGCATGATATCCTGGATGCCGACGGGCGAATCACACTGAACTTCACTCGGCAGCCCCCAGCTTCTCGGTGCCCGTGCGATAAACGGAACACGTGCCGAGGCTTCGTACGGCCAGGTCTTGCGGAAGAGATTGTGGTCGCCAAGCATCTCGCCGTGATCGGAGGTGAAAAGGATCAGGCAGTCATTCAGATCGCGTGACGCGTATTGGTAGAGGCGTCCGATCTGTTCATCAATGAAATTGATCATTCCGTAGTAGGCCGCGCGCGAGCACTGCATGTCATGCTTGTCGAGGCATATCTCGGACGCGTTCGGATCGAGGCCCTTCTGAGGGCCGTCGAACTCCGGGGCCCAGTCACCGACCACCGGGTCTGGCAACTCTCGATCAATGTAACGATCGTAATAGACACTCGGTGGCGTCAGCGGCGGATGCGGATCGATCATGGATATGTTCAGGAAGAACGGCGCCGAAGGATCGCGCTTCTTCAAGAAACCCATGGCGCGGTCGATACACCAGAACGTATGCATCTGTTCCTCCGGCAAATGATGGGGACGGCCCACCCACCCATTGGAAGCGATCCCGTGCGCCATGCCGGGATCAACGTCCATTCGGCCGTGCTGTTTCTGAAGCCACTCCACGTATTCGTTGTCTTTGCCACGGGTCGCATCCGCGAGCTGCATGTGTTCGAAGCCGAAACGCTTGTGCAACGGCTGCAGATGGAGCTTGCCGATCATCTCAGTCTGATAACCGGCCTTCGTCAGCTCACCGGCAAGGGTATGCGCGGGATACCATTCGGCGCCCCCGTAGCCGACCATACCGTTTGCGGCGGGGGCCGTCCCGGTCATGAGACAGCGCCGGGCTGGAATGCAACTCGGGCATTCAGAGTAGCCGCGACGAAAGTGTGTGCCGGTACGCGCGATCCAATCGAGATTGGGTGTCTGCAGGGCAGTATGGCCTTCGATGCCAAGGCAATCTCCGCGCTGCTGATCGGTCATGATGAGGATGATGTTGGGCTGGTCAGGCATGGGGAGAAGGGTTGATGGTTAATGGTTGATGGGGGAACAGGGGCAGAGATTCGGCAGGACAGTGTCTTCGTCTCCTACCTCTTTATCTGTGCCAGGATTGACTCATCCTTGATTCTATCGTCGTTGGCCAGGAGCAGGATCTTGCTGAACCTGGATGCTGACAGCCATGGTCGCCTCCTCGGGTTGGAGGTTCTCTGCTGGATCCGAGGAAAACTAACCCGATTGGGCCTTTGCTCGGCAATACTCACAGACCCGGCCTCAGACGGGCGAAGATGCCCATCCTACATTGCCGTGACATTGTCGAGATAGACTTCGCCATCCGGGTCATTCACTGAGAAGACCAGCACGAGGTGATTGATGGCATTGATGCCTTGTATCTTTCCACTGTATCTCCATCCGGTGGCCGCTGATTTGAAATTACTGGACTGCAGCTTGAACGAACAGCTGCGGGAAGAACGGGGCCGGATGGAATCCATCGGGCACTCATAGTATGAGCGGGCGCCGCCACCTCCGACACTCGTCATGACGGCCAGGCTCACTCGTATCTTTTGTGGCGATGGATTGATGACCTTCACGTAGAACCGTTGCTTCCTGGAAAAATCAAATGCCTTCTGGACACCGACGTACATCTTGGTGCGAAGGTCGCCGTAGTTGATTTTGACTACATTGTTGAGATCTTCGGCTCCCTTGAGGCCGGTCACCCGAATCGTCCCCTGGTGGGGTTGCGATTTGTCATCCCAATGAAAAATCTGCCAGATGCCGGAACCTTCTAGCCCGTCTTTGGAACCGCCACGATCTATCACCTCACGCTTTCTGGGTTTCCTCTTCTTCGCCGCGGCCAACAGCATCTTTGATGATTCAGATTTCATCTTCTCAATCTCCGCGGCCGCCTGTTTGAATCGCTTGGTATCCCCAAAAGTGTCACTGGCCTTGTCGGCTATGCCAAGAACCTCGTCCCACTGCTTCAGGCGAAACCTGCCCCGAATCCTGTTGAGAGCGATAAGCGCGCGCATCTCCTGCTCGCTTTGGCCAAGGTATTCGAGCTTTTCGAGTGCGAGGGCCACATCTTTTCCCTCCGCCTGCGCTTCCTCGTAATACTCCCTGGATTTTCTCAGGTCATCTTCCGCGAAGTAAAAAGCGCCGAGGATCAGATTCTTGTCCTCAGTGCGAGCCAGAGGCGCCCGGGCGAGACCGAGAATGAACTCCGATTTCACCCTGTTGCTGGCGAGATTGAGGGAGAATTGCGCACCACCACCCACGAGCTCGATAACTCTGTTTTCCACCTTCTTGACCGACATCGTTGTGTTGGCGTAGGAAAGAGAACGTTTGTCTCTAGCGCCTTCTTCAGCCAGGTCCATCATCTGGTTCAGGTGATGGACATAATCCAGTTCAGCCTCCAGCGCGGCTTTGAGCAGAGCATATTCCTCATTGGCCAGCGCGAGCGAGACGGACCTGGCGTACTCGGCATACTTTCGCCCCTTCAATTGAATCCTGGCCCCACCAAAAAACTTCTTGTAGAGCCTGGTTTTTTCAGCGAGGAGTTTCTGTTTGATCTCATCTTCCTTGTCGAGGATGCCCGTGAGGAGATTCTGAATCTCCATCTGGTAATCGTCCGGGAAATTATGCAACGCCTCACTGAGGATAGCTTTCGCCTCATCGACTCTTGCAGCCTCCAGGAGCGCTTCGGATTTCTTTTGGATCTCGGCCAGGGATTGAGAGACGCCAGCATCGCAGCGTTCACTCAGTCCCTGAAATTTCTCTTCCCAGATATCAAATTGATACTTTTCAGGGAATGCCGCGATGGCATCCAAGGCGTCCCTGTAAGCTCCGAGTGCCATATACCCCATAATTTCCTTTTCGTGCGCGAGGTATACGTGCCTGGCATCCCCTTGGATGGCGTCAATCGCTTTCTGCGCGGCGGCCGCCTCGCGAGTGCCTTTGAATTGGAGGACCTGCTCAAACAGATTCAGGATGGTGCCGAGTTCTTCCGGATTATCGAGCGCGTAGCCCTGAGCCGCCTCGAGCGCATTCTTGGATGTGACTTTCGGGGCCTGAGTCACAGGGGATGGCGGCTCGACTTTCTTGGGGACGGACGTGGTGGCAACCGTGGTCCGGGCCCGAGTCACCTTGGGGGGCCCGGGATCGCTGCCCACCATGTAGTAGGCAACTACGCCGCCGACGACCATCGCTGACACGACTCCTGCCACCATGTACCCGGCGCTGGAGTTCTGGCTTCGCACGGAAGCTGCACGGGCACGTGGAGAGGCGGTCGGTCTGCTGATATTGATGCTTTTGGGCAGGCCCCGTCCGGCATGTTGCGGATCTTTTCCTGCCTTGACCAACTCGAGATCTTCGACCATCTCTTCGGCCGTTTGATAACGATCGTCCGGCTTCTTCTCACACATTTTCTGGAGTACTCGCCAGACGCCATCCGAGATTCCATCTTTGTCCTCAGGCTCGGGTAGAGGATCATTCAGGTGCATGGAGGTGATGATGGCCACCGTCTCGCCATCGAAGGCCGGTTTGCCCACCAGCATGTGGTAGAACGTCATCCCGAGCGAATAAATGTCGGTGCGGGGATCAATGCTGAGGTCACCCTTGATCTGTTCGGGAGAGGCATACTGGGGTGTTCCGAGCATCTTGCCGGCTTGAGTGATCAAAGCGCTCTCATCATCAGTCGCCTTTGCAAGGCCGAGGTCGGTCAGCTTCACGGTGCCGTCAGTGGCAATCATGATGTTGTCGGGCTTGATGTCGCGATGGATGATGTGCTTGGTTGCCGCGTGGGCCAGGCCACTGCCGCACTGCATGGCAATGTCGATGGCCTGTGATTCCTCCATCGGGCCCTGTTTCAAGTATTTCGTGACTGTGTCTCCATCCACAAACTCCATGGTGAAATAGTAGTATTTGCCTTCCTGCCCCACATCGAGCGCGCCGACAATATTGGGATGTGTCAGCGCAGCCGCGGACCGGGCCTCACGCATAAAACGGTCGACGTAGTTCTTATTATCTACGAATTGCTGTGACAGGACTTTCAATGCCACCGTGCGCCCAAGGTTTGCATCTTCGGCCTTGTAAACGGATCCCATGCCCCCCTGGCCGAGCTTGGACATGAGTTTGTACTTGCCGAGTTTCTTGACTTTCTGAGCTTTTGTTTGCTCGCCAGGTGCACCCGCTCCCATAATTCACATTCCTTTGATTACAGACTGTTTCTGTGACTCGTACCGCAAACAAACCTTTTAGTTTATGCGGGAGTCCAGTTTCCTTCAATGAATGGGTGCTGCCAACAAAGGGCGCGCGGGTCATCCGCCATTGTCGTCGATCGCCCGCCATGCCCTGCCATCCCTGGCTAAAAGGTCTTCCGCACTTTTCGGCCCCCAGGTTCCGGCCGTGTAGTTGGGGAAATCACGGGCCGGCAGCGCACGCCAGACATCCAGAACCGGCTGGGCAATGCGCCACGCCTGTTCGACAAGATCCGTGCGAGAGAACAGGGTCGCATCCCCGACCATGCAATCGTAAATGAGGCGTTCGTAGCCGGTACCACGCGCGGCCTGGAAGGCATCCTCATACTCGAACTGCATCCGAACATTCTGAAGATGCATGGAAACACCCGGCACTTTTGCCTGAAACTTGATTTCGATTCCCTGGTCAGGCTGGATGTTGAAGACCAGCTCGTTGGCCTCCAGGCGATCTATCGGTGTGTCACGGAAGAGAACTTCAGGAGCTTTTTTGAAGCGAATCACAATTTCAGTGTGTTTCCGGCTCAGAGCCTTGCCCGAACGCAAGTAGATAGGCACGCCGACCCAGCGCCAGTTATCCACATTCAGCTTCAATGCGGCAAAGGTCTCTGTGTGAGACTCAGGATCTACATCCGGCGCTTCCCGATAACCGGCCATCGGTTCGCCCTCCTGATCCGTGCCCGGTCCGTATTGGCCGCGCACGCAGTCTTCGAGGACATCCTGCGGCTCCATGATGCGGACCGCTTCCAGGAGCTTTGCCTTTTCGTTGCGGATGGCATCGGCCTGGAACGAATTCGGAGTCTCCATACACAGGTAGGCCAGCATCTGAAACATGTGGTTCTGCATCATGTCCTTCAGCACGCCGGTCTTGTCGTAGTAGCCTCCGCGAAGCTCTACTCCGACACGTTCGGCCACGGTGAACTGAATGTGATCCACATAGTTCTTGTTCCACAGCGGTTCGAAGATTCCGTTAGAGAAGCGGAAGGTCAGAAGATTCTGAACAGTCTCTTTGCCGAGGTAGTGGTCGATTCGATAAATCTGATCTTCATCCCAGTGAGTCAGGACTTCTTCACTAAGGTCAATGCAACTCTGAAGGTCGCTTCCAAAAGGTTTCTCGATGATGAGGCGACGCCAGCCCTCATCGGATTTATTCATGCCGGCTTCGCCAAGCATGCGCGTCAGAAGCCCGAAGACCACCGGCGGGGTGGCGGTGTAGTAGAGCACATTTCCCCCGGTGTTGTGCTCTTCAGAGACCTTGTCGATTTCGGCCTGAATGTTCTTAAACAACTGCGGGTCACTGAAGTCACCCACGAGGTAGCTGAATTTACTCACGAAGCAGGCCCATTTATCCAAGTCGACCTCGCGTGTTGCGAAATCCTGAATGTTTTCAGAAAGATTGTTTCGGAATTCTTCCGTCGTCAGCTCGGCATTCGAAGCGCCAATGATCGCGAACCGATCGGAGAGCAGATCATCACAATAGAGATTCCAGAGCGCGGGCAGAAGAAGCCGCTTGGTTAGATCTCCTGAGGCACCAAAGATGACGATAGTGGCCGGGGCGGCGCACGGATCTGAGCTATGCGTACCAGCGACCGAAGTTTGTGAAACAACTTTTGTAGTTTTCATATCAGGCGTTCGTGATTTTGGATTCTGGCAGTTACGCGTACTGCCCGGGTACTGAAGCTGGTGGCTCGGCCTGTTGCCAGACCGAGCCACGTTGAGAAGCGTGAGAGCCCGTCAATTATCCGCCGGATGCCCTCTCAATATGTCCGCCGAACTTCATGCGCATGGCAGAGAGCACCTTCTCGGCGTAGGTGTGCTCCTGGCGCGACCTGAAGCGTGTATAAAGCGCGGTTGTCAGCACATCGGCAGGAGTGGCCTGCTCGACCGCTGCCATCACAGTCCAGCGTCCTTCTCCGGAATCGCTGACCACGCCGGTGTATTCGGACAGGTCGGGGCACTCCATCAAAGCAATTGCGGTGAGATCCAGCAGCCATGAGCCAATGACACTTCCCCTTCTCCAGACCTCGGCGATGTCGGCCATGTTGAAATCGTAGGTGTAGTCATCGGCCTGGGCATTCTTGATGACATCGAACCCTTCGGCATATGCCTGCATGACGCCGTACTCGATGCCGTTGTGAACCATCTTCACGTAGTGTCCAGCGCCGGCGGGGCCGCAGTGGAGATAACCATCTTCAGAGGTACCCGTGTCGTTCTCGCGGCCGGGCGTTTCCTCGATATCCCCTTTCCCTGGAGCGAGGGTCTTGAAAATCGGATCGAGGTGTTGGACGATCTCAGTTTCGCCGCCAATCATCATGCAATAACCGCGGTCGATACCCCACACACCTCCGCTCGTGCCGACGTCCACATAATGGATACCTTTCTCGCTGAGTGCGTTGGCACGACGAATGTCATCCTTGAACATGGAGTTTCCACCGTCAATGATGATGTCACCTTCATCCATCAGTCCGGCGAGCTCCTGAACCGTATTCTCCGTTGGATCGCCGCACGGCACCATGACCCAGGCAGCTCTCGGCTTGTCGAGCTTGGATACGAAATCCGCGAGAGTCTCCGATCCTGCAGCACCTTCACCAGCCAACTCCTGGACACTCTCAGCGCTCCGATCGTAAACAACCATGTCGTGGCCGTTTCGCATAAGGCGACGCGCCATGTTTCCACCCATTCGTCCCAACCCAATCATTCCCATTTGCATGGCAAACTCCTCAAAAATGTGGGGCAAGAAAATTACTCGAAGACCTTCATGGCCCGAGAAACAGCATACTGACCCTGATTCGATTTTGCGTCAAGACGAATTGCGGACATCCCGCTGAAATTCACCAGAACGATTGAGTTGTCCTATTGACGCGCTCTGTGTCATATTCTCCTGATGGCTTTCCAACCAAGACAACTGAACCGGGAAACGCCTCTCCGTGAACTGCAACTTGTTGCTTCCGATGCCGTGCAGTCGGAGCTGAAGGCATTCAAAGAGTCTCTTCAGACAGCGGGAATCAACCTTAAACTGGTGGACGAGGAAGCATCCCGGGAAAGGCACTCTCTGGTCGCAGGGAACCTTCAGACTCATTCATGGATCAAAGAACTTTATTTCCGCAGTTGGCTCTCCACGGATGTTCTGCATCCCGGTGCCGGGGGCTTTGAACTGAAAACTCTCTGCGGACCTTTCACGCCTCAGGCGAACGTCCTGCTGGTGGGCGCCTCAGATGAGGTCGGGCTTGAAACTGGGCTTGCCCGTCTTTCTGATATTATCATTCAGCACCCGGACCAGGTGCCTTTCCTCTTTGAGGCGTCAGTATCGGAGGATGTCCTCCAGGCGCAGGAGGCAGAGGAAGGGAGTGAACATTGGCCGGCCAGCCTCGCAAATGGAGCGCACGCGGTTTATACAGGTAACGCGCTGCTTGCCGAGAGGTTTAAAGAATTCCTCCTTGGGCCGAAGGAGCTGCCCTCCGGGCAGATTACCGCTGCGGTCGTGCTGTACAGGCTGCTCGAGCCGCTCGTCCAGTGGGATGAAAACGAACGGCATTCTGCTCTCAAACGGTTCTATGAATTCGCCTCCGGGCCGGGCGGCATTCAACGATTCGGAGAACTCGATCCTGAATTGCCCGACCGCTTCAAAGATCCAATCTCTGCCGAAGACAGCCGGTCTGCACTTGCTACATTTTTCATTGCAGATTATTTCCATCAATTTCATCAACTCCCGGAAGCACTCAAGTGGCAGGCGCGAATTCAGAGGATATTCGAAACACAGGCTCACTTCGTTGGCAGCGCGAGTGATTCACCGAACATCCGCTGGAACATTATTGCTCAGAATGTCGCCAGATATGCCATTGCCTGCGACAACAGAGAGATTCTGGGCCCCGAATTCAGAGAAGCGATTCTCAGAGGTCTGCAGTGTTTTACTAATCAAGGACAGCATCCGCTGACCGGCAGAATTAATGTACCCGGTTCGGCCGCCTGGGCTCTCTATGGAATGGCTGCAGCCGCTTATGAAGAGGGCACTTTCCTGGCCCCCTTCAAATACTGGGATCAGAAAATGAGCCACACGCTCATCCCCTGGCACAGTGGCGACGAACCGTTGCGCTCTTTCGCAACTGATTTGCAGGAGAAACATGAGCCCAGCCTCATCGGCCTGCGCATTAGCGATCTCGATCCAATCTTCCGCCCCGATCAGGAAGCGCACTATTTTGACAAAATCAGTTTTCGTTCCGGACTGCGCCGGGAGGATGATTATCTGTTGCTCGACGGCTTTTCCGGCGGCGAAAACTCTCACGAAAGTGCGAATTGCATCAAAGAGATGCACATGCGTGGATTTCCGTGGCTCATTTCCGCGGACGCGGGACTCAGGGAAGCCGGCCTCGCAGCACAGAATGGCGTTCTGCTCATCAAAGACGGGCAGCGGGGCATGGCGCCGAAATACGCTAAGGTGCTGGATTCGCATTTCCTTGCTTCGGGCGGACATGTTGTCACGCGCATGAACGGTTATGCCGGTGCCGATTGGACCCGTTCGGTTTTCTGGCGTGCATCCGGGTTTGTCCTCGTCATTGATGAAATACAGGTCAAAGAGCCAGGACGATTTCAGATGGAAACCAGATGGACTTGCCTCGGAGACCAAGTGGCCGGCAGATGGCTCGCATTTGAAATGGAGGACAGTCACTCTCAAAGCGTCAGGCTTGGTGTTGGCTGGGAAGAAAAGGTTGAGTCAGAAGTAGAATTGTTGGATCTGAGTAACGAGGCATATTCCTATTATGTAGATCAGAATCACAGCGAATATGATCTTTTTCCAACGGTGAACCTGCCCCCAAGAGCCCACCGAATACGCTTGAGGAAAATCTTCGATGGAAAGCCTGGAGAACGAGCGTCCATTGCCACCCGCTTTGTGTGCACGCAGTCCAATGAAAGAAACCACCCTCACCTGGAAAGAGACACAACAGTAATTTTCGTCGAAGTGCCTGGCGAAAAGGTCGAGGAATTTCCATTTGTTGACAATGTCCAACCCATTTCTCTCGACAAGGAGATTCAGGAGTCCCGGCCAGAACCAATCCTTCATCCAAGAAAACCGAGTGCGCTGGAAGTCGACTGTTCCAGTGAACACGTCCTGATTGGATATGATGATGGCCACATTAAGAGAATTCAGCTTTCCTCAGATGAGGCCGTAACAGAACATGATCTCGAAGGCCGTATTGAAGCCATCACAACGTTAATGATCGGCGGACGGGTCTATTACTACGCTGGCACGAGCGAGGGTGAGCTCGTCTGTTTCGGTCCGCAGGGCGACCGTATCTGGACAAAACACATCGAAGTGCCCGAAGTTGATATTCCGGCAAAACTCGCCTCTCTCTGGAGTACTCATCAGCCATGCATACGCGCGCTGGCCTCTGATTCTGATGACAACGAACCAATCCTGATAGCCGGTTACGGCGATGGTCATTTGTATCGAATAGCACCCCTTGAAGGCACGGAACTCTGGGAACAACAGTTACCCGGCGGAACTGCAGCTCACATTCTTCTTGCAGACATCACCGGTAATGGGCGGACCGAAATTGCGGTCGGGACAGCAGATCCTTCAGTTCATGGATTCATTTCTTTATTTGCACTTAGTGGCGACAGACTCCAGGAACTAAGAACTGAATGGGACAGCGATCTGGGGATGCCTACAGAAATGACATCGCTACTGGCAGCGGACATTGATGCTGATGGCAGAATCGAAATCATCAGAGGAGCGGCAAACAGCACGGAACACGTCACTTGCTGGCGTGGAGCCGAAGAGCTGTGGAGCCATGATACCGGTGAGTACCCGACAACCCTCTGCAGCATTCCAGGCAATAGTATCCTGGCAGGCTCCAGGAGCGGCTGGGTTTTACTAATCAGTCCTGCCGGAGAAATACTACACAGACTTTATGCAGGGGAAACCATCAATTGCGGGGCAACGCTGGAAGACCAGTTTATCGTCGGCGGCCGGTCAGGGGGGCTCTTCCAGTTGGATACTAATTCGGGCCAGCTTACCTTGCTGCGGAGGTTTAGCAGCTCCGTTGAAAAAATGGCGGCCATCCGTGGCCGCCTTTACGTTTTCATGGAGTCAGGTGAATTCTTTATTGGGTGAAACGTCGTACCTGGACTCTCCGAGACCAGCTACAAATGACTCGATTCTCACTTCTCTTCGCCATCCGCCAGCTTCCTCATATCAACACTTTCAGGCCGCGCATGCTCTCCACCAGGTCCGAACTCTGCGGCCACTCTCGCCATCTCCGCGGCTGCTTCTTCTTCTGTGGCTGGCCTCTCCTGCCCTGGAAATGAATCGACATGTACTGTCTGTGTCGGGAAGGCGAATTCCACCTCCAGCTTTTCTGCGAGTCGAATAATCTCCAGAAAAATACGGCCCCGCTCGCGAAGCTCAATACCCCAGTCATCCGTTTCAACAAATGCGTAGAACAGAATGTCAAGAGATGAAGCATTAAACTGATTTAAATAAACATGAAAATAGTCTTTCCATGTATATTCATTGGCAAAAATAACCTGTCTGATTCCCTCAAGGAACGCTTCGATCTTGTCGGGAGGCGTATCGTACTGAACGGAAATGTAAGTCTTGATTCGCCGATAATCGCGCCGGCCCATGTTGTCGATATTAGTGGTCGCCAGGGTCGCATTCGGGATGGTGATCTGTGACTTGTAAAAAGTGCGAATCCGTGTCGAGCGCAGACCTACCTCTTCGACCGTGCCCTCCTGTTTGCCGATGACCACCCAGTCACCAATCTGAAATGGGCGATCGATCAGGATCATGATTGAGCCAAACAGATTACTGAGCGTGTCCTTTGCAGCGAGGGCAAAAGCTAGCCCGCCGATGCCTAGCCCGGCGATAAACGAGGTCACATCCACGTCCAGGTTCTGCAGCGTGAAAATGATGCCGATCAGGACGACGAAGGTTTTCAGGGTCTTCCGAATGATCGGTATGAGTTGGTCATCGAGCTTGGTATCTGTGCGTTCGGTTAGCTGGGCCAGATAGACGGCCATCACATCGACCATTCGATAGAAGAGCCAGATAGCCGAATAGGCAAAAAGCGAAACGCAAGTCACCCGCGCCACCATGCTAACCCTCATGCCGAATTGTAGATTGGGAAAGAGTGACCAGAGAAGCCCGGCAAAAACCATCATGCCAATCGGTTTGGCCGCCGCCTTGACGAAATCGTCGTCCCACTGAAAACGGCTTTTTCCCGCAAGATTGAGGAGATGATTGTCGCAGAAATAGATAGTGAACCGCCGGGAGATAGATGCGAGCAGCAGTGCGGCGAACAACCCAATCATCTGCCAGTAAGCCACGCCCAATAGCGTTTTACGTAAACTGGCCGGCATGTGTTCAAGAATCCACCTGGCCTGTGACGAAATGACCGAATCGTAAAAGGGCCTTATCCGGGCCACAGAATATGCAGACAACAGCCACGTCTCACCGACTTTCTGCAGACGGAACTGGGGAGCATTAACGACGAGGGTTAATTCGCCCTCGGTCACATCGGTCTTGTCTGGCAGGCCATGTATATTGATCGGGTAGCCTTTGGCTTCCAGCGCAGAAATAAGCATTTCTGCCAGTTGCGCTCCGAGAATGATTCTCTCGTCTTCTGTGGACGCTTTCAGTTGGCTGAGATCAGAGCACTGCGACGCCAGTTTGAAATTTCTCTGCTTGCCGCTGCTGGCATAATCCTGAAATGTCTGAGCCGCCATTCGGGGCGTGCGCAAAAGAGCTTTATCAATCTTAGGGATTGACTCCCCGTAGCTGCAAATCTGCAATACCGTCACAATCCCAATAAGGAATCTCAGATATTTCATTTCCCTCTGCTTTTTGCTCTGTTTTTAGACGCTATCCCCTATGCGGATTCATCAGATTCCGCGCTATCGATCACCGCTGCTCCAACAGCATCGCCCCAGACATTTAATGTCGTACGGAAGCGATCCAGGAGCCAGTCGATGGCAAGGATGAGACCAATCCCTTCGATGGGAAGTCCGGCTGCTTTCAACACTATCACCATCGTTACGAGCCCAGCTTCGGGGATTCCTGCTGCGCCGATGGCGGCGAGTGTTGCGGTGAGAAAGATGATCACCTGTTTGCCCCCACCAAGGTCGATTCCATAGACCTGTGCAATGAATATTGCGGCCACTGCTTCATACAGGGCTGTGCCATCCATGTTGACGGTTGCGCCCAGGGGTAAAACAAAACTTGCAGTCCTGCCGGAAACTCCATTTTCCTTTTCAACACCTTCCATGGTCAAAGGAAGTGTTGCGGAACTCGATGCTGTGGAAAATGCATTCAGAAGCGCCGAACCCATATTGCGGGCGTACTCAATCGGATTCCGTTTAGCAATAACTGAAATAATTAATGGAAGTATGATGAAACCGTGAACAGCCAGGCCCACGATAACTGTGAGGCTGTATTTTCCGAGAGCTACTAGTTGGGGCCAGAATCCTACGAATCCACCCGCGCTGCCGATCCGCCCGGCGACCAGGCCGAAAATGCCCAGCGGCGCCACCATCATCACCCACCAGACGACGGTCATAATGCCCTCATTGGCCGCATCGATTACCTGTACCGCTGGCTTTCCTCGGTCGCCAAGCGATGCCAGCGCGCCTCCAAAGAGCAGAGAGAAAACGATCAGCGGCAGGACGTCCATGTTCACCATGGATTTGAAAATATTCGTGGGGATCATCCCCAGTACGACGCGTTTCAGCGTGCTGCTCACATCGGCGTCGCGCTTATTCTGAATCTTCTGCGGGTCAGGCCTTACCAGGACTCCCGTGCCCGCTACTTTCACTTTCGGCTCATCCGAAACAAGGTTGCCATCCACCTTGCGGAATGGCATTCGGGTGCCGTCTGTGTCGTTGACATAGAATTCGACGTCGGCCTTTGGATGATCCCACCGGGAAACCTGAATTTCATAGACGTTGGTCTTTCCTTCGACCGGGGCCATGGATTTGACTTTTCCCTGAATATTCTGGTCGACCAACTGCAGGACCCAATCTTTGTTGTATTCGGTCTTATTCCACTTCGCGTCCTTGATGAGAACGGTGTGCTTCGCGTTCCCTGACAGGACATATTCTTGCTTGGAAAAATCCTCGCCCGGCGCAAGGCCAACGCCAGGCTTAATGATGTTCACCAGCAAGAGGCCGATGGTCACAGAAATGCCGGTCGTGACCATGTAATAGGTAATGGTGCGCCAGCCAATGGATCCGAGCTTTCCCAGATTGCCGAGACCGGTGATGCCTGAAATCATCGACAGCATTACGAGCGGTACGACGATCATTTTCAGTGCGCTCAGAAATATCTTTCCCAGGATTTCGGTGTTGGCCGCGAGACCAGGGAGGAGACCACCAAACAGAAGGCCAAGAATGACGCCCGCCAGAATGCCAAACAAGACGAAACGATGTTTGGCCTTATCATCTCCGCTGGAGGCATCAGGCGATTCTCCTGCACGGGCATCGCTGTCTGATTGAGTATCGGAATCCGGGTTCTCAGTTTCTGGAGTATTTTCTTTGTTTTCGTCTTCGGACATCGGCTTCACCTGGGATCAGAAAGTCTGCAATGTTTGGGCGGTAGACTACATGAACTGAAGTGGATGTTCCATAGTGTCAGGAGACGCTCGGTCGCAGCGTCTACGGGTTTGCCGCTTTCCTTGCCTTTTCCAGGACGACCGAGAGTTTCACTGCCTCACCGTTCTGCCGTTTGCTTTCGTCCGCGGCTTCCATGAACGCGTAAATCTCAAGCGTCTCGGCTTCGGTTACCGGCGGCTTTTTCGTGCGGAAGAATTTCACGATTTCGACTACGAGAGGACGATAGCCGTCGTATGAGCCCACCTTCACCTCCCCTTTCTCCGTCTGCGCTGATCCGCCGTAACCCTTGCCAGCCAGGAAGACACCTGTCCGCCCGTCGTTCCAGGTTCCAGTGACTTTTATCTTTCCGTTTTCCTTGCCACGTTTCACTTCCATGCACCCCGTCCCCATGACGGTGAAGAGCGATTCCACTCCATGAATGCCATACCAGAACAGGTCCGGATGCGTTTTTTCAAGGCTGCACGGGCTATGGGTCTGGCACTTGAGAATGCGTCCGAACTTGCCTCTACGTGCCTCCTGCGAGTCTCTTCCATAACGCAATGAAGAAGAAGAAAAGACAGGCACTCCATATTTCCTTGATGCCTCGAAGATGGCCACCGCATCGCTTAATGAACCAGCAATCGGCTTGTCAATAAACACGGGTTTGCCCGCCTTTAGAACCGGGAGCACCTGTTCGAGATGGGGCCGGCCATCGTTTGTCTCGAGAAGCACGGCATCAACTCGTGTCAGCAGCTCCGGGATCGATTCCACGATTTCCACGCCCATCGTCCGAATCTGCTTCGTGTACTTCGGCACGCGGCTGACGCTTGATCGGATATCAGGGCTGCCCTTCGGATAGGCCGCGACGACCGGGCAACCTGCAAGGTCAGCCTTTGCCTCGGGATGGTTGAGCAGCTTTGTGAACGCGATGACGTGAGACGTGTCAAGGCCAATGATGCCGACGCGGATGGGCCTGGATTCCTGGGCATGTGAATGCGGACCGGACAGGTACACGAGCAGGAGCAGGCAATTCAGATATCTCATGAGTACAACAGATCTGGGCTTTAACGGATTGTGAACTGATGAAATAAGGTATCGGCTGGCTGCAGACCAGGCCAGTCCTTCGGATCCAATGTCGACCTCTGTTCTTCCGGCGTGCCGTCCATCGTAAGGAAAAGGACATTTGGATGACGACTACGCAGTCCTTGAATCTCGTTCAGCTTTTACCTCCTCCTCAGTCTTCACACCGGCTCGGATGGCGATCTCCTCCGCCAGTGCAGTGGCCCATGCGTCGGTGAATTCCTGGCTGTATTCAGCCGTGCAGGTACTCGGGTGCGGATCTCGCTGGCCGAACCAGGGCTCTCCTCGGTTGAGTTCTTCTAGGTCGGCGGTCTCGGGTTGGAGGCCGAGGATGAGACATGTCTCAACAAAGCCTGCGTGATCGCCGCCGTAGTATTGCTTGTCGAGGAAGCGTCCGCTGGGTGTTCCCATCACATGAATCTGCGGCGCCTTTGGCTGCTTGTCAGGCGGCAACTCGCCCCACCAGACAGGATGAACCGCACGGGGCTCTTCGGCGCCGAGATGGGCTGCGGCCAATTGCATGGACAGGCCCTGCTGGCCGCCGGGGCCCTGGTGATGACAGATGACGAAGATCTTTCGGAAGCCCATCTTCACCAGACCGGTCAGCACGGATTGTGCGTGAGGCAGATATTCCCGGTAGCCCACTTCCAGGCTCCCCATCTCGGGCCGGCCGACGAGATTCACTCCCGGCCCATAGGACAGCGAAGGCGCAATCACCGCCTCGATCTGTTCGGCCACTTTCTTAGAGATACCGCGGGTAACTAACAGGTCGACTCCACACGGTAAATGCCACCCGTGGTTTTCAAGGACTCCAACCGGCAAAAGCAAAGGGACGCCACGGTCCGCAGCATCCTGAATCTGGGCGGGACGCATTTCTTCTAGATTCATGATTGATGGTTAATGGTCAATGGAGGAATGGTTGATGGAACAACGGTTATTGAGAATGGTCGATGGTTTATGGCCTCTCTTTATCGCACATCTCTTATAGGACGCTGAAGCTCAAGGCAAGAGATTATCCCCATCCCACCATCCGCACTCATGGACCACGGACCATCAGCCATCGACATTTACATCAATCGATCTGTTGTAATGAAAGGTAAGAACCTGTAGACCGCCCGTAACCCTTCGAAATGGTGAAGGTCCAAGGGTTTACTATCATTCGCCTCACGTGACGGACTCCTCCCCCGGCTGAGCCTCGCTCTATCTCTGAAGGGCTTTCCAGAACCTCTCTGATCTCAAAACATGAAGCAATACCTGATTGTTGCTTTGGCTCTGCTGGTCAGCACCGCTCAAGGCGAAGATGGCACACCAGCGGATTCCCCACCGGCCAATAACCAACCGGCCGCTGAAGCGCCGAAGAGCACGACCAGTGATGAGATCGACGACGACACCCTCCTTGGCCAGTTTAAGGCCGGCGGGCTCTGGATGTATCCCATCCTGGTGTGTTCATTCATCTGCCTGGCCTTTGCCCTTGAGCGATTGGTCAATCTGCGCGAATCAAGAATCATCCCGACACGCCTGCTGCACCATCTCGAAAGTGATCTTAAGGAACTTTCTCTGGCTGATGTGAAAGACAAATGTCTGATGTATCCATCGTGCCTCGGCCGCGTTCTTCTTGTGGGACTCGAAAGAGCGGGGATGCCTCTTGCCGAAATGGAACGCGTCGCGGATGAACAGAGCGCCCGCGAGCTCTACGGGCTTCGCAAGAACATCAAGCCCCTCGGAATCGTCGCCAGCGTCTCACCCATGATCGGCCTTTTGGGCACGGTCAACGGAATGATCAGTGCCTTCCGGGTCGTAGCAGAACACGGCGCGGTCGGCGACCCGAAACTGTTATCCGGCTCCATCTCCAAAGCTCTCCTGACCACCGGCTTTGGTCTGATGATTGCCATTCCGGCGTTATTGCTTCACCACCATTTCCGGGGCAAAGCCGAAAACCTGATTGTCGAGATATCCGAGATCACCAACCGCG
>Ga0066834_10000466_pt1 | contig 19178 bp, 25 predicted proteins | sample ETNtaG_30_FD_66729 | JGI IMG/M metagenome (GOLD analysis project Ga0066834, IMG submission 66729) | Marine microbial and viral communities from oxygen minimum zone, Eastern Pacific Ocean - ETNP201306PF43B | ecosystem: Environmental > Aquatic > Marine > Oceanic | place: Pacific Ocean: Eastern... | reverse complement strand
AACTTAGTTGATTCTTTTGTTAATTTATTAAACTTAGTATCAGATACATCTACCTTAAAATCTATCAATGCTAGTAAAAAATCATTAACGTCATTATCTAACAAATCAATAATGTTGAACGTATCAATATATCCATCCCAATCATTTAACGTTTCTATTGCAGATTCTAACTTAGTTCCTAATATCGCATTCATTGAATCAGCCATATCATCATATTTATCTTCGGCTAATATTTTTTTTAATTTTATCATCGTTTTCTCCTTATTGGTGTTGATTGTTTACTTGGTGTTGTTCGTGAGCGTGTTGTTGGTGTTCTATATGAACGTGTTGTTGTTTTTCTCGGTGATACCGTAGTACTACGTGTCGTTGTTCTAAATGGTGTAGGTGTCTTGTATCTAACTTTTGGTGTGTTGTATGTACGTGTCGTTCTTAGTGGTTCTGGTGTACTGTATGTACGTGTGGGTGTCTTTCTCGGTGTTACCTTACGTGATTTCGGTTTGGTTGGTATAGTTGTTCCAACACCATTATATTTACGAGGCCCGTACTTTATATTTTTGTTGTAATGTTTCCAATGTTGGTTGTAATAATAATATGGGTTATGTGTGTAATAGGTGTAATACGAACTATAATAATAAGGATTGAAAAATGGATTATAACCAACATACACATTCCAATAATAATATGGGTTATGTGTGTAATAGGTGTAATACGAACTATAATAATAAGGATTGAAAAATGGATTATAACCAACATACACATTCCAATAGTAATTAGGTACTACATGAGTGGGTGCTCTGTAATATACATCATCATTCACATATGTAGTTGTTGTACATGCACATGCTAATAAAAGTAAAAGTGTTAATATTGTTATTATTAATTTTTTCATAATATTAAGTTTACGATACATCCATTATGTCATCGTGTGTGAATTTAACCCCTCTGGTTTTCATTACCTTTGTTATCTTATCCAATTGTTTGGTATCATAGATACGTGGTAATTCCAACCCAGTAATATCCTTAACCAACTTATTAGCATCTTCGAGATATCCCATCTTTTTTCTACTCGTACCCACATATAATCCATAGAATCGTTTATTCTGTTCAACATAAACAGCATCAATGGTACGTGGATTCTTTTCTTCTGATATTAGTTTGGTTAGTTTTATCATATCTTATACATTCTTTTTAAAGTAATCTCGTATCATTACATTCAAATCATACAAATCATCATCATTTAATTTAGGATATACTTTAGTTCGTAAATATTTCAACACATCGTTAAATGTATTGGTAACATTACTCTCGTTCAATTTTGGTTTAATTAATGGTGCTAGTTTCATATCATTGTGTTTTATATAAATATAGTAAAATTAAAATTTTACGAGTTCAGTATCCCACCTAATACCTTTTTGAGTTTTCAACATTTTATTCATGGCATCAATATTTTTTTTACTGTCATCTGCAAAATACACATCATCAAATCCCTTTTTATTTATCATCTTTTTAACCCATGCGACTTTTGCACTTGGATCTGCTGAATCAAGTGCTATTACATACAACTTTCTTGAATTGATACCAATATCGTTTAGGTACTTAATAATAGGTTTATACGCCGAACGAGCGGTTAATATATAAATTCCTTTACCAACTTGGTCACGTACCATTTTACGTAATTTGTTAGTCATTTGTTTTATCTCAGTGGGTTCGTTTACTGACTTGAATTCACTATAATCAAACTCATCACCTTTACGTGGTTTGTATACCGCATATTCACCAGGAGTTAATTTAGATTTCTTGCCACTTTTATGTGTAACATATATGTAAGATGTGGTAGACACAATCGTGTCATCAAAATCAAAAATCCTGAGTTTCTTATCTTCAAAAAATAAACTTCTAGCTATCATATATAATTTTATTTTAGTTTCCATATAAACCCTCCGGCTGTTTTTCTTTTTAATCTTGCCACAGCTGAAATATTAGAGATTTGTATATTCAACATTTTACTTGCATTGGTTATACTACTCCATTCTTTTATAAATATCCCTTCTTTATTATATGTCTAATTCTTTTTTATTTAACTTCATAAATCGTTTACCGATTTGTTTTTTCTTAGTTGGTATATCTTCACGTAATTTAACAGTATCACCACGCATTTCCCACGGGCCCCAATGGCCTGATTTAACAACCCACACTAACACATCATCGTAGTTGTAATATTTAGTGTCTGATTTCTTTATATTACCAGTTGCATAATATACGTTTTTTGGATACTCTCTAAACTTACCATTGGAATTATCAATTACTTTGTTACCATATTCAACCCATGCATGTCCAAATCTCAATCCATCTAAATCACCTTGACCATCAACCATTGAGTGTACCAATCGGTGTTTATCATCCTCACCAACATTCAACATAAATTTACCACTTACATGATAACAATCACCCATTGCTGCTTCTGATAATAGTGTTTTTAATTTTATCATTTGTATTTTATTTTAATTCCGGTATCCCACCGATAACCTTTACTCGTTTCTTCCAAGTGTTATATACTAGTTTTCGTTGTTTTTCTGTAATATCACCGTGTTCTACGAAAAAATCCAAATAATCATCTACTATCTTTTGATATGGTTTCTTTTTACTCTTAGCCCTAACATACAATCCATGTATGTTTGCATCTATTTCATCACGTAATATAAGATATTTATATCCAATCTTTGGATTTTCACGAATACGTTTACGCATTGCATCGTTGTTCCGAATGAACTTACTCGGCTTAACATTATCACCCCTTTGAGTGAAATGTTCAATCTCATGTCTGATGGTTTCTCTGATATATGGATTTATTTTCGATAGAATCTTTACGCCATCGTTTGGATTTGTTGCTAGTAGAATCTCAAGAGTAGTCCAACCTACTTCATCAGCAAACCCATTAATGTAAAATTTACCAACATCAACAATATCAGTCATTTTATACTTCAAATCAACGGTTAATGTAGCTCCCGAATCGCTATCATCATAATCACCAATTTCGATGGTTTTGGATTCATCATCTAACATTGCTTGAACGTTATAACCTTTTTTTGGTTCTTCTCTTACATTGTATCCTTTGTATGGTTTGTTACTCATACCAGATTTGATTGCACCTTTGAGGTCACGCATCAAATCTTTGGTAATCTGACCTACCAATCTATCATAACGTCCTTCCATTAATATATCTTTTAAACTTACCATTATTTTTTTACTTTTTTAAGTAATTTGAATGCTATGTTTGACATTCTCAATAATGGTTGTGCTGCGTATTTCTTTTGATTTGATGAACTAAGGTTATCATATACTGTTATGATATGTGAGGCTGTAAAACTATCCACTAACATTAATTTACCACTTACTGGATCCTTTATCTTTTTGTACCCATTTTTCACAACATCACGAATATCTTTGATTATTTGTGGTTCGTCTTTTGCCTCGTTTACTGATTTATCTATATTCTCTGCAAATTGTATAAGTTCACGTGATTTCTTTACCAATGTTTTGGCAGGAATTCCATATGTGTCAGATATCACAACTTGTATGAACTTGTTTTTGAGGAAATCAGCTAATTCTTTTTTGGTGGCGATTGCTGTTCCAAATTGTTTTTCAACAATATCACTAAGTTCTTGTGCTGTTACTTTTCCTCTGAAATATGCAGTTAGTGCATCAGCTTTATTATGATATGTGGCCTCATTTATTGATTCATTCGTTCCATCATATGACATAGCCCAATCATCAAAATCTTGTATGATATTGGCAATCTCACGTTGCTCGTATGAACCAAGTGGGTTGGTAACAAACTTATCTTCTAATTTACGAACTTCCTTTTGTCCAAAATTCTCATATCCACCCCTTTTCTTCCATTTTGCGATAAGTTGTTTCTTAACTTTATTAACTACGGTTTGTACTTGTTTGGGTTTAAATTGGGCTTCGTTTATTGATTCATGTGTATCAATTGTTGCCAATTTATCGTAATACTTAGGATCCTCGAATAAATGGTCTAGTGTTATTTCCTCTGCTACTTTAGTATCATCGGTGTGTTCCATTTCAACTTTGATTCCCCTTTGGAATTCTTTAGTTAATTGGTCAATATCACAGTTATGTTTGTTTGCTATATCTGGTAGTGTCATATTATCGGCATTGCCCCCTGTCATTTGTTCGGTTTCACTTAATTTAACATGTGGATTTGATTTCATTTCTTTCCACCCATCTTTGGATATTATAGTATAATGAGCACTAGGATTTCCTTTACTCAATTTATTGGCTAATATAGTAGCCTTTCTCTTACCTTTTACTTGTTTAACAATTCTAGGGTTGGGTGTAAAAGAATCATAAATTATCCATAAATCATCTTCTTCTGAAGCTTCATTCACCGATTCATTAATAGCAGTGTCTCTAAGTCTCAAATAATGAACAGTAACACCTTTTCTTTCGAATTCAATGGTTTCACCTGTATCTAATGATTCTTGTGTTAAAAAGTAAACTAAACCCTTTTTATAGTTAATCTTAATCAAAGGTCTCATATCACCAACATCAGTAATATCTGTCCTATAACGGAATATTCTTTCATCTGATTTTATCTTAACTCCTTTAACTACTTTCTTATCAAATGAATCTAATTTAAATAAATAACCATCACTACGCCATGTTTTTGGAAATACAACACCAATTGCATTACGAATTCTCAGGTAAGTGAAATTGTGTTTATTAATAGCTTCTTCATCATCTATCATTACATTTTTCTTAATATGCCGAGTATCCTCTGTTATTGGGTTATCGTCATTAGAATTCTCAACAACACCTTCATCAAATTCACCTCTCATGTCTTGTCTTGCAGCTCTACCGGCACCACCTGTATTTCGCATTTCTGGTGATGAATTACTCACGTATATATTTACGTGTTTATGTAAATCAACCAAACTCTTATATAAGGCAACATATTCCGGTGTTGTTAATAGTTTATCCTTTAATAATACCAATAATACAGCTTTCTTACCACTTTTAAGATCAGGGTCTAATTGGGTTTTACCGGTTAATGCTGCTAAATCATTAGCAACTGTTACCATTTGATCTAATTTTCTACCAACAAGCTTGGTAATTTTCTGTGGTTTTGCGTACGCCTTGGCTAAATCTAAGATATCAATTGGTGATAATTTCCGATTAGTGAATGTTTCACTACCCAATTTGAATTTTGCCTCGTTTAATCTTTTCATATTATAGTTTCGTGTTAAGTTCTATGTACATATAAATATAATATATTTATTTATCCATTAAGTAACTTCATCATTTCAGGTTGATAATTAGTATGGGCTACCTTTAGAAACTCATCCTTACGATTTATCATACGTAATTGATTTGTCAAATACTGATTATCTCGGTACTTATAATTCTCACACACTACTAAGTTCGTTATCTTAAATTGTACTATCATGTCACCATTATTCTTAGAAAAGTAATCAGCTGCATTCATTATAAATGTATCCTCTAAACCGTAATGTCCTAACATATCAGGTATACCAATTTTTCGTAGTAATTTACCTGATATACATGTGAACCAACCACCTGCGAATTTGAATTGTGGTTGACCTGGAATATTATTATGTACTTGTGTTAAACCCACATCTCCCTTTACACCACAATCTAAAAATGGGTCATTAGTTTTCTGATAATCCAATGATTTATCTAAGAATTTATCGTTTACTAAACAATCCCACGTTTCATCCCAAACACGAACTATTTCAGGGGTCATTATGGATAACGGATATACTTCTAATGTAGCACCAATTGAATGTTCTATATAAGACAAGGTACGTTCATCAAACACTAAATCAGTATCTAACCATATAAAGTAATCAGCATCATTAAATACCTTTAACGTATCCCTACGCTGTGATACACATCCCATTATATTTTCATTGTACGTGAATGATGTTTTACACCAATCACAAATAGATTCCAAGTAATGTAATTTATCCATGAAATATAGTTTCGATAATTGAGATTTATCCCAATCTACCAAATAATCACTTAATCCAAGTGATACATCTAATATCCATTCATTTTTGTCTGATAAATAACGTGTACCGCGTTTCAGTTGGATTATCATACGTTCCAATTCATCTATCTCGTATGGTAAACAGAATATTGATATTACTATTTTCATTTTATTTCTTTTTTTAACCAAATACCAAGTCCCATAAATTCAATGATACAACCCATTTTTATTTATATTTGTTTAAGTATTGTTCTTTTAACTTTGGGTCTCTATCGTATTGATGTACCACGTAAAATGTTTCACCTTTTTGACTTTTAATCGTACCATCGGACTCTACGGTTGGTGTTGGTTCTAATAATTTATCACCGAAAAAATCCTTTTTAATTAACACAGTTCCAAGTTGTGTTATAAATCCCTCTTCTTGTTGTACGAATTGTACGTTTTCTTGAAAATGATTTAAGTTTATCAATATATTGTATGCAGCCTGGTCAGATAATTGGTCAGGATTTGATGTGTCTCTACTCCAATGATATATTTCTATAAATAAATCTCGTAACGCATAACCATCAGCAACTATTGAACCCGCACAATATGTTGGATTATCTTTTACCCATTCCCATTCTAATGGAAATGAAGTACCACTATTTATACGAGCCCATTCACAATCCCCCGCAATCGTACATTCTGAAAATGATAATATTTCTTTCTTTTTGTGTTTTTCTAACCACTCAGTTGGGTCTTTTTGAAATATTACATCCTTTACATCCATCCAAATAATGATATCATCTAAGAACTCATCGAGTAATTTGTATACATCCCTAAACCGTTGAATGATGATATGCTCTTGCAGTTCACCACCATATAATTCCCAGTTACGTTCCTTTAGGTAATTGATCACATCTTGTCCGACATCATATACCATCATTACTTTTTTTCCCTTAAAACCACTCATTTCGATTGATTCAACGAAAGGTCTTATATCATCAATTCCGTACTTGGTGATACACCCCATTATTGTATAGTCTTTATTCATCTTGTTTTGATTTTTTATTATATTCTGTACTGAGTATTGACATTATAATTGAGTCTACCCATTGTCCATTTTTATATACTTCATCTCGTTTTCTACCATCCTCAACAAACCCTACCTTTTGGTATAGATTTATTGCGGTTGTATTTGTTTCCAATACCTCTAAACTAATTTTATGTAGTTTGTATTCATTGAAAAATATATCTAGTAACTTTTCATATACCATTTTTCCGATACCTCTACCCGTGTACTCTGGTGCTATATCCACACCAACTACTATATTTTTATTTCGTTCTGAGTAATCAGTTATCCGTATATATCCTGTACGTTTTCTATCATAATATACAATCTGATAACTTGGTTTTGTTTTATAGAACCAATCTTTAGTTTCACCCAAAGTGAACGTTCTACTATCATGTAGAAATTCAGCTGCATAACCATTCCGTACTTTATTTACAAATGGTAAATCTCGGTTGGTCATTTTACGTAAGCTTAAGTCCATATTGTTTATTTTATAAGTTTATAATTACATTCAAATCTTTTACATAATCAACTATTTCATAATCCTTCCAATTAGTATAAGTTGGATATAAATCTGGTCGTTCGTGATACCACGTTTGAACATGTTGTTCGTTTTGTACAACCTCATAACCACCTGCCATTATTACTATTTGTGATACACAATCTGACCACCCTATTAAGTGTGTTATTGACTGTATATGTTCATAATTTAATTCTAATATTGGTCTGAAATATTCCCAACTTCGTACCCATTTTACACAATCTACAATAAAACCACCACCTGCACCATATCCTTTATTACCGAATATGTTAAGTGGTATATCAATATTACCATGTACCTGATGAACAACATCTAGTAGTACATTTGGTATTACACTTGCATTATATTCAAATACCGAAATACCGAACTCTTTTTTCAATATACTTATCGGTTTCAATATAAAACTATCTTCCTCTAACACAATCATAAACTTTGAATCAGATTTTTTACATACATCATACAAATTATCCAACCAATATAATGTACTCGCTTTTGGCCAACACTTTCTACCAACATCGTGGTCTTGGTGATTACCTGGATATCCTAAGTTATACGTATTTTCTAATATAGTTGTCTTCCATTTGTTTGAAAGTTTCGTATAGTTTTCCATATCACCACCACCATCAACTTGAATGTGAATACTACCATTGGGATAAAACTCTTTGAATTTACGTAATACGTGGTGAGATGCATGCCAATTTTTATATCCCCACAGATATGCATTTAATATCCTCATATAATTTTAATTGTTGGTAAAAATATTACAAATCTTCCTTTGTACGTATCTTTAAATGATTCAATAATATGTTCTGAAAAGTTATGCGGTAATATAATCATATAATCTATATCATCCAGGTTTACCGAATCTCGTGATACGATTTCTAATCCAGTTCCAGGCATATATTTACCTTGTTTAATATCAGTATCATCTATGATATACATTACATCTTTATTAGTAATCTTTAATGCGTTCAGAAAAATACAACCTTTAGCGGCTGCTCCGAATATAGCTATCTTTTTCGAACGTTTCAAATCACCCAATAACATCTTACATTTATCCAAGTGACAGTTTATTTGTAATGCCCAATTTGCATAATATGATATATCATATTTTAATTCATCTAGATAAAATTTAGATATAGTATTATTCGATGTGTGATTGGATTCTCTTTTTGCCATTATCATCCGCACCGTACCACCGTGTATTTTATGTTTATCAACATTTATAATTTTAAAATCACAATTACTCATTAATATTATCAATGGTTGTATTGAATAATAATACATATGTTCGTGATATATTTGGTCAAATTGATTGGTTTCTAAATCATTAATCCAATATGGAAATTCCAATATCCACAATCCATCATCTTCTAATAAATCATGTACACCGTTAGCAAATCCAATTGTATCCTTTAGGTGTTGAAATACGTTTGTTGTGGTAACTACTTTTGCTTTATTCTTTACCAACTTCGGTGTATCTTTATCAAAAAATTGAGTTAATACAGTAATACCTTTACTTTCTGATAATTCGGCCAAATTCTCTGATGGATCTATGTTCAGATATTCTAACTTTTTTGTTGTTGCTTGTTTGAATGTAGATAATAATGTACCATCATTACCACCAATATCAACCATTAAATCACCATTATCTAAATCTACGAATTGTTGAATCATATCAAGCATATTTTTACAATGTTCTACATATGGTACATTAATCTCAGATTTAAATAAATAATTACTAAACAATATCTTACCATCAATTGCATGACTTAACGCTGATAATCCTGAGAATCGAAAGTAATTAAGTTTAAGTGGATATCGTTTACAATTCAATGAATCATACTCGGTATCACATAAATTATTTACCAATGGCATTTTACCCAAGTTAAAATATGTAATCTTGTCACGGGTATTGGAAATCGGACATTTATTTATTAATGTATATTCTCTCATTTTAGAAACTTATTTAACTTATCAATTGACATTGAGGTATCAAGTGGATATCCACTTGGTGTAAATGCTCTTCCTATATCGTTATTATCTGGATATACAAGTTCATACATAGATTTAGATTTTGTACCAACATTATACACCCCACCTGCGTTTTTCTGTATTAATTCTATTATTAATTTTGATATATTATGTGTGTAATCAACATTACTAATTCTATCTACAAATGCCTTTTCATATAAAAATGGATATGATTTATGTGCACACCTACAAATTAGATAATCATCTGATATTAATTGAATAATACCATCACCTAGTAATTTTGTGTATGAATACCAATATTCACCATGAACTGGTACATCGTCCTCTGTTGGTTCATGTTTATCATTTCCAGCATATAAATAATCAGTACCAATGTGTACTAATTTAATACCATGTGTATTACAAAATTTAGCCAATTCGTAAACAAATCTATAATTAACATTCCAATGTTCAGTTCTATCAGTTGAATATGTATTTGTATTTGCTATACAATTTACAATCATATCATATCTATCAAAGTATGATATAAAATCACCTGTGCTACATATATTAAATCCATTTTTACTACGAGAAATACAATCCCAATCGGTCTGTTTAACCAACTCTGAACCCAATAACCCATCACCTAATATTAATTTATTCACTTCTCATTAGTTTATATAAATCATTTTCAATGGCAGTTTTAAATTCATCATCCATCCATTGTACATTTTCTTCACCAACTTGACTAACCATTGGTACGTATAAATTATGCATACCAATATTACACCCAAAAGGTGGATCAGTTTCCATTATATTAATGGCAGTTATCAAATCACTTGTCATTGAGTGTGGAAATACAATAAATGTATCATTTACAATTGGAATGTGCATAAACTCTGGTTCTCTCCATAAGAAATTACATTTCGTAAAATCATATTCATATTCAGTAAATGGATTTTTAAAGAAATTAATATCAAATCGAGTTGATATTACTAAATCCAACGGCTGTAGTAACAAAAGTGCCAAACTCTGTGTGTATAAGTGTGACATTATTTTCATACCTGGAATAACCTTATCACCACCACCAGCAATATTATATTTCGGATTAACAAATAAATGTGTTGTTGGTTTATAGGCGATAAGTATATCATTTTGTTTCTCGTTCTCATATGAACACAAATGAAATGATACCTCATGTCCTTGTTCTATTAATGGGTTAACCACGTATGTAAATAACCCATCTTTGGCATCCTCGAAATTTCGATATCTGCCACCTGTTGATCCATTGTTATAAGATACACCAACTAAATTAATTCCTATTTTCATTATTATTTATATTAGTACCATAATTTATCGTCTTTGAGAATTTTAAATGGTAATCTATTTGATTTAGTTACTAAATGATATAACCCACTTATTCGTAATATCTTCATAAAATTATATTCTGCAAATCTAATTGTACCAACTATACGAGAATGATCAATAAAATCATCAAATATACTCAGAAATAACCTATCAGCATTTTGTTTATTCAATACACATAAATTATCATCGGTTATGGCTGAAAAAGTCCAATGCCAATTACTTATATTTATTCTATTCATATTCAAATAATCTAAACTAATCGGATACGGTGCACTTAAATCATATCTACTACGAATTATACAATCATAGTGTTTACGTGAGTTATGAATGTGTTGATATGTTTTTTGCCAACTATAAAACATTGGAAAACACCTATAATTACCCCAAACATCATATTCTAGTAATGGTCTTGATTTATCATCATCAAGTGATTCAATACCTTTTCTATGTTCTGTGAATTTGAATGGTTTTTCTATGGTTAATGTTTCATATTTTTTATAAACTTTGGGTACAATCTTATACTCATCACTCTCCCATGCATGTAAATACAAATCCACATCATTAGTTTCAATGATATGTTCCCAATAATTATCATACCCCTCTTGAACTTTGCGAGCAAGACCAGTTAACATTAACGCTACTTTCATATTTATTTTTTATATGTACCAATAAAATCAGAACAAATACCTCTACATTTAGAGGTATCATCTTGATATAATGATGGTTTTACTATTATACCAGTTTCAATAGGTCTTGTACAAGGGTGCACCCATATATAACCCCGTGATGTTAACACAACATCTTCATCAGTATGATAAAAATAGTTAAATTGTTTTGCAAATCCATGTTTCATTCCGACTGGTTGTTCATTGAAATACGATAATGTTGATACAGATTTACAATGTATCCACAACTCATCAATTCGTTCAACAAACCAATCGCGATTTACACCATATAATGGTTCATTATGTCCTAAGTATAATTGATCTTTTTGATACCACACATCAACTTCAACTTGAAATCCTAGTTCAATTGCTCTGTCTATGTAGGTTGGTTCATTCTCAGATGATTCGAATTTCCCGTTTACATTGCCGCGATGTGATATTAATATTTGTTTCATTCTTATAAAGATACGAAATTTTTAGTAAAATTCCTAATTATTATTTTAAAATAAAAAAGAATCGTTATTTCTTATGATTTTCCAAATAAAATTTTAATGATTCAGGATCACCGATACCCCGCATTTTATCAACATGAAATGTTCTGATTTCTAAATCATTTTGTATTGCTTCATTAAAGATTGGTGCGATATAAAATTCACCATTTACACGTACATCACGTTCTATCATTTGTTCGGCGTTTTCTACGAAATCTCTACCTTTTTTCCAATAATAAAATCCAACTGTTGCCATATCTGAAATTGGATTCTTTTCTGCTACCTCAGTAACCAACCCCTTATCATTTATTTTTACAAAACTCCATTTTGGGTGAGTTGCTGTAAATGTTACAATACCACCATCGGCATCGGTTTCATTCATCTTATACATAAATTCATTTGAATCCCATTCTACTATTTGGTCAGAATTTGCAAAGAATAATGGATTATCATTACAAATGTATTCTGATGCTAGTAATGCTGTACATGCCGCACCCTCTGTAACCCCATCTACCTCAACAATCGTACAATTTGGTGTTATAAGGTTTAATAATGTATCTAAGTTATACATTTCTCTATGTGTTTTCTGTACCACATATATATAATGAGCATCTATATTTAAATTTTCAACCACGGCTTGTATCATTGGTTTACCGTTTACCTCAATTAAAGGTTTTGGAAATGTGTACCCTGCTTTTTCAAATCGAGAACCGGCACCTGCCATTGGTATTAATACATTCAATTTATTATCTGTCCATTTAGGAACTTGTTTTATACTATTTGTTTTCATTTGATTAATTTTATCTATTATGTTTGTATATGTAACATCCTTTGGAGTTGTTACTCTCATTATATGTGCCTTACTACGAGCAGCCGCTAGTAATCCATTCGGTGAATCCTCTATTATTAATGTTTCATCTGGTATGAAATTCATTATTGACATTGCTTTCCAATACATTTCTGGGTGTGGTTTTGAATTTCGTACATCCTCATTTGATATTACCAAATCCATATATTCCATCACACCTAACTTAGCAAGTACGGTTAATACCGTCTTTCTGATTGAGTTAGAACATACTGCTATTTTATATCCATCATTTGATAATGATTTCATTATTCGTTGTAAATCAATATTAACATTCAATTGTGTTAATTTCTCTAATGTTAATTTTTGTTTGGCTTCCCATACCTCTTTGTGTACCGAGCGTGGTAATCCCTTAGATTCACTTAACATTTCCAACTTTTGGTTGGTTTTTAATCCATCGTAAATCGCAAGGTGTTCATCCCATGTAATTGCATATGTTTCACCAAGTGCTTCGTTTAAGGTATCAAAGTGTATTTGTTTAGCGGAAATCAATACTCCATCTAGGTCGAACGCTATTAATCGTATGCTCATATTGTTAATTCTCGTAATTCTGGTTCATATTGTTTTATTATTTCTTTAGCCCATTGTAATTTATCAATCGTAATAAAATACATTCAGAATCATTCCACATTATAAATCGAATGCTATTAGTTTAATCTTATTCATTATCTTCCGTATTTCGCCTCGTCGCGATGTGAGAAAAGTCCTTCACCGTGCGCAACCATATAATTTGATTCACACCACCATTTTGATATTTTACCCTCTAAATCAATTCCACCACCTGCGAACGGTCTAACTATGTCCAAATAAAACTGTTTTCTGTACAAACATGGATTATTTGTCCAATTACCGTATCTTGATTTAGATACGAAATATTCACCATTCTTATATATCTTATCTGGAAACTCTTTTGCCGGATCCAACCAATGTACTGAATCTAATAAATGTGGTGATGTACACTCAAATAATTTATCATAATACGTAAGTTCCCTGCCTTTATATTGCATAGAGAAATGTGGGTGTCCGGGGTGTTTACGGTGTCTGTAACGTACGCAACTGTAACCGTTACTCAATAGTACCAAACCACTCTCCAATCGTTTTAACGTGGTATTTTCATCCTCTATGAGTTTCCAATCATGTTCTAAAACAAGTATGTTTTCGGTTTGTGCTTGTTCGGTTAATTCTATAAATGCAGCACCTATACCAATGTTGGTTTCATGTGCAATGTATGGAATACCGAAATGGTCAGCTATTCGTTTATCTTCATCAGAACATTCTTGAAACAATATCTTTACATCATTCATGTGTTGTAAAAAGTTGTGTTCAAAGTATGTTGTTAATGTATCTATTAATACTTGACCTGAATGCCATGCTAAAATGCCAACTGAAATATTTAATTTATGCATTATTTTTTAATTTTCGTTTTACCCATGCCTCTCTTAATTTCTGTCTCACATCTTCTCGTTTTGATGGATTATTATCACCTGACATTCGTATACTCATTTTTAGTTTATATTCATCGGTATGTTTTTTACCTTTACGAGATTCACCAATTTTTAGTTTAGTTTCATTACTTAATTTCGTTCCTTTTCTATGTGAACCATTGTTTTAATATCATTAACTGTCGAGTGATTGAATACATTTAAATGTATTATAACTCGTTTCTGTGTATTTCATTATTTAATAATATAATTAAATCTTCACTAAGAACATCTTCAGTGAATATATCTTCTACATTACCATCACCTATAACAAAAGTATTACTACCACTGTCACAACCAGTACCACCGATTATTATTTCATCTTTGTTTTCCATTATACTAAATCATTTGGTTCACCTTTAAGTTTTTTGATTATCTCCTCATTTATAACCTTAGTACCAGATTCGGCTGTAACATGTTCACGGTATTTTTTCAAAATGAAGTCCACTCGTTGTTTTTGTGTGTGGTTGTTCAGTACTTTATTATATCCTGATTTGGCTATTGATTCTCGTTTCATAAAATTAGTAAAATATTCATTAACCTTATCAATACAATCTACCATATCATCATAATATACAATATCCTCACCATCTACAAATAATTCATGTAATCCTTTTGACTCATTTAATCTGTCTGTAATTACCAATCTTCTACACGCCATACCCTCAAATATTCTACGTGTAATTTCACCCCACCTACTATTTTGTAGTACCATCATTCCTTTGTTAAGAAATTCGGTATGTTCTTTAGCGTTCATGTTATTCTTGTTACCAAACGAACCATCTGAATGATCCGTAAGTGTATCCAAAAATTCAGAACCACCTTTACCACGTGTTGTAACTGCAACGTATTCAGATTTACTATCTTTGAGTGGAAATTGAACCCTTGTATCTGCAAAGTGTGTCCACCAATGGGCATTGATACCACGTTTAACATATTCATTACATGAATCCTTATCAGGAGTTAACGTCATGTGGAATCTACTTGCCTTTGGGAAATTACGTTCGAAATTCTGTGGGTCATCCCCACTTTCTTGTACCCAAAATGTGTTTGGTTTTAATGATTTATCTAACCATTTAGAATCAAATCTTCCGAAATCAAATAACATTACAATATCACTTAGTATATCTTGTTGTATCCATAACTGTAAATCCCTATCATGGTATTGTCCAGTTCTATTTGAACCGATACTAATGATTTCAGTTTCCCATCCTCTACTTTCAAATTCTTTAACTATTGAATGTGGCGTACTCCATTCCTCACCATCATATGCATATATTGCCGTAAACTTCATTTTGTAATACCTTTGATACTATTTGGTGCTTTGACTACTTTTAATCTAAAAGTGGTGTACACATTTGTCAACTGTAAATGTGGCTGTTATCATTGATAAATCCTGTGATTCCCAATCCAATTTACCAAACTCAAAACTAACAAATTGACCTGTATATTCCCACCGTGAAACTACATCACCAATCGGTCCAATAATTTCAAGTATTAACTTGGTTTGGAAGTTATATGGTAGTTTCATTTCGGTAGGAATCTTGGCTTCTAAAGCCCGTATTCCATTCCAAATTGCCTGTGATGTGGATGGTGTAATTGGATCATACATTTCCAACTGTAATTCTTCTGAGGCCGCACCATCAATTGAAATCATCGGTTGTGTTATACTCTTAATTACATATGGTTTTATATCCCATGGTTTACCAATTTTAACAATAAAACTGTCAGTTTTTTTTGGTTCAAACGATTCACCTTTTAATGTTGCATTTGAGTGTACTAAAAAACTCCGTGTTATTTTCTGTAATTTATCTTCGTTAGATTGTTTCATTTTTCATATTATATTACTTTATATTTACAGTTATCAAAAATGATTCTATATTACTACATCATTTTAGAATACATATCATTCTGCTGAATTTGCTTTATTATATCTTTGTGGTGATACATACACCATTCTTCTTTTGCAGGGAAGTTTGAAAAGTTATCATACCCTGTAATACGTTCGTGTACTTTATTCATCCATGTGATATCATCGGTACGTTTATACACCCTTGTTTGATAATCTGGGAAATTAACTATCGGTTTGTAATATTTAACGTATACATATTTAGCACCATCATCTACTACATCCAACACATAACCAAGTTTTTTTAAGTACTTATATTCATCACCATCAATATCCATTTCCTTTTCGGCAATTTGTGATTCAAGTTTTGATATTTTCCAACCCCATTGCTGTACATGTTTCTCGGTGATACCATCAACGGTATTTATTCTTGGTACGAAAATCAAATCAACTGGATTCGTTTCTAACAAATCACCTAGTGAACCTATCAAATTTATATTAGGTATTTCATCAGCATCTAGTGCTACTATATAGTCCTTAGTACTAAGTGTTTTTAGGTTATTCTTAAATGTTGAAAAATCACCATTTAATGGAAATCCAAACACCATGTGGTTTTCATGAATTTGTGCCATTAAGGTAATATATTCTAACACCTCTGATGTTACCGATTCTGAATCGTATTGTATTACAATTTCATCCTCGTTTCTGATATGTAACTGTAAGAAATTGAGAAGAGCTGTTAATTCTTCTAGTTCGCTACATACAGTAATGCAATACGACAAAGATGTTTTTTTATCCATAATAATTAGTTTTATTTTGTTTTTTTAAACTCTCTTCCCATGTTATAAATTGTAAATTATTTATATTTCCAATAATACTCGGTTCAATATTACATATGAACCCCTCGTGTATTGGTAATTTATAGTGAATCTAACTTAGTCGTTATCATGTTCAATAATTTCTTCTGTGATTACTTCCTTCATTTCAGGTACGGTCATTGGATCATCTTTTTCACCAAATAGTTTCCGTAAGAAATTATCGTCAAATCGTATCTCCCATATGTTTATAATATCGGGTAGTTTATATATTCGATATGAACTTTTAGTGTTGGCTCTGTATATTTTAGGATTTGGTTTTACAAATCTTTCAAATAAATCACCACCCTCACGTTTGGTTAATACCAATAATTCACTTAATTTCTGATTTTTCTTTATCGGTTTACGTTTATCGCGCATTTTATTAATGAACTTTGTAAAATCAATAGGATTGATTTCATTCAATCGTACACAATGTATAGTGTTACCAACTTTACCAATAACAAATACGTAACGTGAATCATCACCTGTTTTAGTAATTGGTTTCGAACCTCTGTATGTTGATATTCTGTATATATTTCGTGGTAGAACCTCACTACGACTTATTCTAACCTCTGGTCTAAGCAACCCCTGATATTTTCTGATATAACTCATTTATTCTTTTATTATTATGAATTTACATTTCAGTAAACTCGTTATTTCTTGTTGTCTTATCAAATCTCGTTCTTTATTTCTTTCATGAAAATTCTCAAAGTTTTCGTATAGTTGGAAGTTTAAGCTCGATTCGATCCGGAACAACTTTATATTTATCAAATATTTCACCAAGTTTAACTGTCATTTTATCTAGTGAAAAGTTCTTGATTATATTACTACGTAATCCCTTTGAGTGTTTCAAATATGTATCATATCGTTGATGCACATTATACATTTGTTGTGCCGCTACTGAATAATTAACGGTAAACCAACTACTATCTTTAAGAATGAATTTATTAACTGTGCTCTCATGTACTTTAGTTAATTCACCAGGCAGATAAATCGTATTAGCCTCGGGCAAGAAATCAGTATGACCACTCCACTTTGATACAATGATGGGTTTTCCTGTAGTTGCAAATTCTGCCAATGGTCGTCCGTATCCCTCACCTTTGGTAAACATAACCATTGTTTTTACCTTTGGATGATTATATAAATTGTTCAATTCTTCCTCACTCATGTCACCGAATAATAAAAATATAGGTGGACATTTGTCACCAAATGTATCTGTTATAGATTTTATCTTCTCACCAATGACTTCTCTATCACCAATTGAAAATCCTGCAGCTGATGTTTTTAGTATCAATCCAGGTTGTTTATCTTTTGGTATATCTTTGAATACGGTACAAAATGTTTGGATTGTCATTCCTATATCTTTTCTGTCTTGGCCAATATCCCCTTGTAACCAATGTCCACACATCAAAAATAGGAAATCGTTGGGAATCATATCAATTTCTTGATATATTCTACTTTCACTTTTTTTAACTTGTTTCATTTATTTTTTTTAACTATTATAACACCAATATAAAAATCACAATAAAAGTGTTATTTATATCCATTCTATTGGTTGAAACGTCTCCGTGCAGACCCCTTCGAAAAGTACCTCAACTGGTTTTTCTAGTTGTAATTGGCCTACACTTTTATGAGTGTTTTTATCAAGTTTATCATACACAGTTTTTTCTAATGTATCTTTGGCGAACTTGGAAGGAACTATTAATAAATCCATAGTATTTCCAGCTGTTATGAATTCTTGTGGTGCTAGTGTTGTTTCAACACCCGCAGTTATACCAATGTTATAATTACCAATTGGTCTGAATTCATTAGCAATTGTTAACTGAACATATACATCTGGTTTTTTATCTAACGTTGTTATCACATCACCCAACGCACGTTTACCGAATTCAGATGATGGGTCGAGTTGATTTTGTGGTGTTGCACCCCATTGTGTTGGAATTAGTTTAATATCAAATTTATCTAATTCGTACAAACTTCGTAGGATGTCCCTGGAATGATCTCC
>Ga0066834_10000450_pt1 | contig 19435 bp, 15 predicted proteins | sample ETNtaG_30_FD_66729 | JGI IMG/M metagenome (GOLD analysis project Ga0066834, IMG submission 66729) | Marine microbial and viral communities from oxygen minimum zone, Eastern Pacific Ocean - ETNP201306PF43B | ecosystem: Environmental > Aquatic > Marine > Oceanic | place: Pacific Ocean: Eastern... | reverse complement strand
GGCCTGCGGATGATGTCCGACGTCGCCAGAGGGCTCGAATACGCACATTCACAGAAGATCGTTCATAGGGATATCAAGCCGGAAAATCTGCTGCTGGACCAGAATGGGAATATCCGCATCGGCGACCTGGGCCACGCAATCAATGCTGACGATACGAAGATGGCAGAGGGGAGCATCGTGGGCACGCCGCATTATATGTCCCCCGAGCAGGCAAGCGGCCAAGCCGTGGATCACCGTTCTGATTTATACGCATTGGGATGCACCGCCTACAAAGCTCTGAGTGGAAGGTATCCCTTTGAAGGCCAGACCCATGATGAGATCATCACCCGCCAGATGACCCAGATGGCCAAAGCATTGCACGAGCTCAAACCAGAAGTACCTCTTAACCTATGCCGCATCATCCAGAGACTGATGGCAAAGAAACCAGAGGATCGCTACCAGACAGCCACGGAGCTCTTGCAGGATTTGACCCCGCTCCTGCTCACGACACTCCAGAGCTCGGCGCAGACCTCCACCACCCACACTCAGGTTTTGAGTAAACTGCTGTCGCAAGTACCAGGCGGGGATGCGCCTCTGGATAAGACCGTGATTATTGGGTGACCTCCGACCTGGATTGCTCTTCAAGCGCCGCGGCGATTACTTTTTTCAGATCCTGTCCCCTGAGCCCTGGCTTGATGATTTTGCCGTCGGGTCCAATCAGAATGATCAGAGGGATATTGGTCGTGTTGTAGAGCAGATCAATGCCTTCTTCTGCCTTCAGATTTTTGTTGTATATCTGGGGCCAGGGCATTTCGTGCTTTTTGACATAACCTGTCAGAGCGCTCTTCTTCTCATCCAGACTGACACCAAGGATATCGAACTGCGCACGTGGGAATTGCTCATACACCTCTTTCAGGAATGGCGTTTCCTTTCTGCATGGCCCGCACCAGGTGGCCCAGATGATGAAAAGAAGGTTTTTGCCCCTATAAGCTGACAGCGAGATCTCTTTGCCTGCCACAGTTTTCGCCAGAAAATCGGGAGGCGTCCCACCGGGCCTGACCGAGAGCTTAGTAATCTGAGCCTGAATGGAGGCCCTTATCTCTTCGTTCCTGGTATGGGTCCTCGCGCCCCGCAGCACAGAAATCGCAGGCTCAATCTGCCCAATCTGCGTCAACAGCGAGCTAAGATTACAGAGCGCCAGACTCGCCTCATCAGTGCCCGGATGCTTCTTCACAAAATCCTGGAGGGATTGGAGAAGGGGAACAACTTGCTGCGGCCCTTCAATGCCCTTCATCTTTTCCGCAAGTGAGGACTGGAGGACCTTCCAGTCTTTAGCGGCATCCGCCGAGAGGAGATTCGAGCTCAGGAAGAGCAGGAGGATGTTCAGGACGAGATGATATGGATTCATAATGACTGTCGTGGTTTCGATTGAAGGACGGCCCGGCTATCTTAGGAGTGCTTCCAGCCATCACCAGAAGTAGAGCACCTTAAACAGTCAGGAGAAAGGTATGGCACAAAAAGAGTTTCGAATCCTCATTCCACCTTCAGAAGGCAAAACTCCAGGGGGAGATGGCAAGCCTCTGAGGCGCGCCAGAAAACCATTGAAAGAAATGGTCGAACGACTGTCTGCCTTCGACGGTGACTGGGAGAAACTACTGGGTGTAAAGGGAGATGCAAAAGACGCTGCGATTGAAGCCAACCAGAACCTGCTTCGAACGGCCACCAGGCCGGCCATCGAACGATACACCGGCGTGGTTTACCAAGGCATCGATTACTCATCTTTAAAGAAACCGGCGAAGACTTTCTTTGACAGACATGTGCGAATCGTCTCGGCTGTCTTCGGACTCGTAGAGCCTCAACTTTGCATACCCGATTACAAACTGAAAATCGAAAAACTCGACGCGGCGAAATACTGGCGACCGTTACTCGCTAAGGAACTTTCGAATTGTCTGGTCGTCGACCTGCTCCCGCAGGCCCACAAAAAAGCCGTTGCATATGAGGATGGTATCGAGGTTGAGTTTTTCATGGAGAAGTCAGGGAAAAACAAATCCGCTGGTCACTTCGGAAAGTTGATCAAAGGAAAGTTCGTCCGCTGGCTGTGCGAAAACAAAGTGAAAAGCGTGGCGCGCTTCAAAGAATTTAAGGAAGACGGCTACCAGTGGAATGGTGATTTCTTTCTGAAGATGGATTAGTAAGGCTGACCGCCCTGCCTGAATCACCAGCGGGGCAAGCTGGCACATTCTCAACGCAGGCTCGCGTTAAGCACATACTCAGAAGCCTGGGATCTATAAGAGAGCTGATATTCACTCCTGGATTTCCACCGCCTCTAACGGGCCAGAGTCTTCCTTCATCGTTTCCTCCTCCGGCCCCCCAGGTTCCACCACCTCTTCAGCGGGCATTTCGAAATACTGCATCTGATGATCTTCCAGGAAGGGCATCGCTCTCTTTCGGCCCGGCGAGTATCCGCTCTCCATCTGACCCGGTAAAGCATCCAGCATTGCCAACAGACGGGGGATCGCCTTTCTCGCCGCGTCAGCGCCCCGAGCCACCGCAGCCATCGGTTTTCTGAAGTCAGCCCAGTGGATGTCTCCAAGTTCCGGTTCAATAAGAAAGTCAGCCATGCGTGCCTGCATGTTCCTCAATGCATTGCCTTCAATCATCGAGTTTCGAATGAGCATGTCTGCACCTGTCCGAAGGTCCACATCCGCCAGACCGCTTGAAACATCAACGGCGATGACGAAGTCGGCGCCCATCAGGTACGCAGGCAACACTGGAATCTTCTGGACGCTTGCACCATCGACGAGAAGCTTGTCACCGGCCGCAACGGGACGGAACACGCCGGGTATCGCGCAGCTTGCATGAACTGCTCTGCGAATGGGGCCGCGATTGATGAGGATTTCCTCGCCAGTCATCACGTCAGTGGATACAGCGACAAATGGAATTTCTGTCTCTTGGACAAGACGGTCCGGCAGACACTGCGACACATTGTGAGCCATCGCCTCTGCTGTAATGAAACCGTTACTCGTAAGGGTGGAGCTGTACATCACACCTTTACGAATAAGCGATTTCAGTGTGTTTATGAATCCGGGCTCGGCCTGGTTGGCCTGCCTGATGAAATCAAATTTGCTGCTCCTGAAGCCGCTGCTTTCCGCGAAAGCGATGGACTGTTCAGTCACCTGCCGTGCATCGGGATTGCACGCATAGCATCCGGCGACGAACGAGCCAAAACTTGATCCGGCAATAAGGTCGACGCTGATCCCCGCCTCATCAAGAACCTGCAGCACACCAAGGTGTGCGACTCCGCGTGCCGCTCCCGCCCCCAGCGCCAGACCGATTCTGTATGGGTTATGTCGAATGCGCATGGGATATTCCTCCTTGAAAAGAGCCGGATTTCAGGCCGGGGTAAAGACCTGTTTCCCTTACATTATTTATACGCGATAAATGGCCCGTTCCAAGGTCGAAAACCTGCTCCGCAGGGCTTGCGACTTGTGCCTGAATTCGCTTAGTGTTACCAAAGCGTTGCCCTCTGCTACGCGCTCCTCATAGCTCAGACCATGAAAATCACCGAACTGAAAACCTGCATCATCAACAACGGTGTGCGCGGTTACGTCTTCCTCAAAATTGAAACCGACGAGGGGATTCACGGCTGGGGCGAAGGCACGCTCGAATCAAAGGAACGCGCCGTCGTCGCTGCCATCCATGATCTGAAACACCACGTCGTTGGAGAAGACCCCACTCGCATCGAGTTCTTGTGGCAGTGCCTGCGCAGGCACGGATTCTGGCGCGGCGGAGTGGTCACCAACACTGCGCTCAGCGCAATCGATCACGCGCTCTGGGACATCACCGGCAAGGCATATGGCCAACCTGTCTACAAACTGCTTGGCGGGGCATGCCGGGACCGCATCCGCTGCTACTGTCACGGAGGTGCGGGGAACGTAAAGGACAAATTCGATGAAGGGTGGAGAGCCATTAAGTGCGGGGCAGGAGGCGTGGATGCCGAAGGTGTCTATCACGAAAAGAACGTCATCCCCGACTGCACGGAAAATCTCTCGAAGATGCGGGAGCTGGTCGGCGAAGAGATGGACATCATGGTCGATGTGCACGGCCGTCTTCGTCCCTCCATGGCCATTCGTCTGGCCCGTGCGGTCGAGCCCTTCCATCTGATGTTTCTGGAAGAGCCCGTCCCACCGGACAACGTCGATGCGTTCGCCAAACTACGCGACAGCCGCCCTTCCGTTGACATCGCTACCGGCGAGCGGCTCTTCATGCGCTGGGGCTTCCGCCGCCTGATCGAGAAGCAATACGTGGATGTGATCCAGCCGGACATCTGCCATTGCGGCGGCATCAGCGAGCTCCGCAAGATCGCGGCAATGGCGGAGACCTACTACATAAAGGTTGCTCCTCACAATCCGAACGGCCCCGTTGCCACGGCCGCCTCGGCACATGTCGCCGCCGCTATACCGAATTTCCTGAACCTTGAGACAGTCGTTGTCGAAAACCTCTGGAACGAGATAGTGACAGAAAAGGTCTTCAGGCCGCAGAACAGCTACCTGGAGCTACCAACCCAGCCCGGCCTTGGCATCGAACTCGATGAAGAACGTCTCGCTGCAGAAGGAGAATTCCAGCAGGGGGCTTACGGGAAGAACCTGGACCCGGATGGCGCACCTAGTGATATTTGAAAACAAGTCTGGGACATTGGAGCGTTAGATAAATGCGAATCCTTAACTCAAACGACATCAGACAAGCCCTCCCGATGGGCGAGTGCATCGCAGCGATTCGCCAGGCTGTGGTTGCGCTTTCAGAAGGCGAATTCGTAGTGCCGGAACGCATTCCGATGGAATCCGACGGCGGCATCAGCCTGATCATGCCCGCGTTGTGGCCGGAGAAGAATGCCACCTCTACAAAGCTCATTTCCATCTATCCGGATAATCCTGCGAAAGGGCTGCCCACCATTCACGGGATTCTGATCCTTCAGGACTCATCGACCGGACGCCCGCTCGCCCTGATGGATTCGGCTTCGTTAACGGCCCTGCGTACCGGGGCGCTGTGCGGAGTGGCGGCAGAGGCGCTGTGCAAGGAGGATAAACCGGTTGTCGCTATCTTTGGCGCGGGGAAACAGGCACGAACACAAGCGGAAGCAGTCCTGGCAGTTCATGACGTATCGCAGATTCGGATCTACAGTCGGACCAGATCCAATGTGGAAGAACTCGTGGAGGAACTATCCGATCAAGCCTGGTGTGATTGTGAGGTCTCTGCCGCAGATTCATCGTCAGTAGCGGTGAAGGACGCGGACATCGTGATGTGCGCGACCACTTCCAGCACACCGATCCTGAATGGCGATGATGTCAAGCCGGGCGCGCACGTCAGCGCGATCGGCGCTTTCACGCCAGAAGACCGCGAACTGGACAGCCAACTGGTGCAGCATGCCGATCTGCTGGTGGTTGATACCTACGCCGGAGCCCTCGAGGAAGCCGGCGATTTTCTCATTCCGATGAATGAGGGCCTCATCCGCAGGGAAGATTTCTCGACCGAGATCGGCGAGGTCGTCGCAGGCGTGAAAGCGGGCCGCACAAGCCCGGAACAGATCACGATCTTCAAAAGCGTCGGCAATGCAGCATTCGATGTCGCTTCCGCGCCGATTGCATTGGCCAACGCTGAGCGAATGGGGCTCGGGACAATGTGTGAGATCTGATTGAGCTCAGTCACTTAATTCGAAAAGCATACTCACCTCGTTCCTGTTCATCGGACGATTGAAGACCATCACTTCATCAAGCAGGCCCTTCTCACCGCCCCGGGATCCGATGATGAGCGAACCAAAAAACTCTTTTTCGGGGACACCGCTCAGAGCTTTCGCAGCGAACGGCCCTGCATTAATGCTCCATTCCATTTTCGGCCAGGCCCAATTGGCCACGACCAGGTACCACTGGCCGTTCTTCCATGGCGAGTACCTGTTCAGCGACGTGAACTGTTTCTGTGCCGTTGATGCCTTGACCAGGAATTGGATGCATTCCGAACGAATGAGTTTGCCCTCGGGCGCTCGCAAAGGGCCCTGCCGCTGAAGATAAAATTGAGAGCCAGCCGTCATGGCAAAGACGATGTTCGAGCCGTTCGGGCGGGCCCATTCCAAGGGCTTCACCCACATGGCAATCGCTCCTCTTCCCTGGAAATCAATGTTGGACCCGTTCGAATAGATCGCCGCGCCCGAGCCGAGCACGAGGGCACTGCCAATTCGTCCTTTTTCAAAGATGGGTGATTCGGTCTTCTTTGTGTACGGACCGAGAACCCTCGGAATGAATCTCGGCCCGGCCGCCATATCCGGCAGCATGGACTTATTATCGAAGCTGATGTGCAGAGTGACCGCATCCATCAGCGATTGCAGCCTGGGTTTATAGTAGAGGCCGTTCGCAGTTGGCTCAGCAAGGCAGGCGAGGCACAACGAAAGGAGTAGGAGAACCGCTCGCAAAGTCATCGGACAGGCCTTGTGGCGGCGGGCTGGCAGGCTGGCAGCCTGCCGCCACGCCCTTGAAGACATCCCAGTTTCTGCTCCCATCATTCAATCACCAGAATGCGGTAATCGTGTTTCTGGAGGACGAGCTTGAAACTGCTGGCCGCGCTCCCTTCGACAGCTTCCCCTGTCTCAAAATCTTTCGCGCTGGCATCCTTCCTGATGCCGAGTTTGTCTGTCTGCACGTTGACGTTGCATTCTCCGCCTTCGCCATAGTCGGTAACCACGATTAATGCTTTTGCTTTGTGAGCAATCGCAATCGTGCGCGCATCCACGGAATTCGAATTCACCGTGACAGGATGACCGGCCTGCCAGTAATTGAAGACCTCGCAGCCATCTTCTCCGTATCCGAATTCGAAGAGGCGCTCGTAGAGCTTAGTATCCGAAGGCGGGCGCCAGTTGAATGCCTGGATCTCATGCACGAGGCAGACGCCGAGCCGGGTACGCCACAGATGTGGGCAGCGCGGGTCTTTCGGATCCGGATGGCCTCCGGCGAGGATCGTCGGCCATGCGCCAACTTGGCGTCCGATCGTTTCGGCGACGGTCAGGTCTGGCGAAAAGCGGTCCTGGAAATCTTCGTAACCGTACTTCCATTCCCAGTCCATGTTGCAGTTTCCGAACGAGAGCACCGGCACGATCATCGTGTTCGTCATGTGCGAGAGGGTGAGGAGCGGTTTTCGATTGTCGGGGAGCTCCTTGCTTTCGTTGTGGAACATGACAGCCGTACGCTTGATAAGACTGCGCAGGTGCATGAGCCCCATGCCGGGATGCCACCGGCCCTTGTCGTCCTGCCAGGCGTTGCCGACCACCGGATCGTAGTTCGCAGAGAGGAACGTGTTGTCCCAATAGACGCCATCGAAACAGACGAGCATCTTCCTGTAATACCAGAGCGCAAAATCCACGAAGCTCTTCGAAGGGCTCACATCGTAGCCGACCGCGCCCTTTGGCGACCATTCACGATTGAACCAGGCGTAGCGCAGCCATTCGTCCTGGAAGGTCTTGAATTCGGGTGAATGAAAGCCGACGCCACGAGCATTGGTGTAGCCGAACACGCGCCAGCCCTTGCTCCATGGCGATGACCTTGCCACATGCATGCCGCCGCGAACGTGTGCAAGGAAATTTTCCTCGGTGCGCGTCAGCAGCTCTTTCTTCTTCATCAATTCTTTCATCCATGCGGTGATGTATTGCAGATCCCACTCACCGGAGATTCGGGCCTTCTTGAGTGTGTCGAAATAGGAGTAGTCCTTCTCAAACGGATACACGTCGTAACTGATCCCACCCCAATAGAAGGTGGCGCCCATCCAGCGAATGGGCCGTGCGCCTTCCGGCCTCTTGGTGGCCGTCCAGCGGCGCCAGCCTTTTGGCATGGGCTTGGTGGGAGTGACCTGAAGGCCAAAGACGATTTCGCGTTCAGCATCAATTGCGACTGGCCTGTTGATGAGGTGAACACGCATTTCGAGAGTGCCGCCACGGCGGACGAGCTCGATCATCGGCTTGTCGTCGTCGAGTGACAGCCCCCTGTCCGTATCAGCAAAAAAACAGACACCGCGCTCTGCCCTGCCAACCCAGACGTAGGGGAAGAACGCGCCGATGATGTTGAGCTTGTTGGCTTTGCTGCTATCCCAGACAACGCCCTTGCCTCTGGGCACGAAACCAGCGAAGTTGTGGCGAAGGCCGTCGCCCACCGAATGCATGTACCTGGCCTCGGATTCTTTGACGGGGATTCGGAAGGACAGCCGGTCGACCGTTTCGCCGTTCGATCGGAGCTTTAGCTTGACGAGCATCATGCCGTCGTAATCCCACGTGGTCTGCATGCGCGCGCTGATCGGCCCGGCCGACCATTCGGATTCGCCCACGACTTCCGTGGACTTCCGGCTTGTGGACTTCCACGGCCTGGAGGCTGCGATCTGCTGCAGGCCGCCGGAATCCACTTCCCATTGCATCGGGCCGGTGAGTATTTGAATGCCCTGACTCTTCACGGATTCCCATAAACCGGAATCTCCATGCTGATGCTCGCGCAACACGCACTTCACCGTCTTGCCGTTCACTTCAAGCGGCGTGAACGGAGGAATCACATCATCACTGAAACCAAGCTTGTTGTTTTCCCATTCAAAACGTTTTCGCTCGAATGCCTGTGTCACCGGTTTATCTGGTATCCCCTCTTCGCCTTCTAGAAAGAGGGCCAGTTCGTACTTGCTTTCGTCCAATTCTGGAATCGGCAAAACGCCTTCAAAAACGTCCTTCTCAAATCGGATTTCATGAGACCAGATTCCGTTATCCGTTTTCGTGCTTTTCAGTTTCCTGATCAACACTCGCGCACCGGATACCTTGTCCTTGAGTTTCAAACCGGCGATATCGGCCCGCAGCCGAATTTTGCTGTGAGAGGGGTAATACTTGAACTGCAGAGCGACGGCCCGGCGCTGCTCTTCGCCAATCGACCAGACTGATTTCGGACGGTGCATGCTCCACCGAAAATGGCGAGAGAACCAGACCTTCGAAGCATCCGAATTGGTCACCTTTATCCTGCAGGTGTGGAGGCCCTCCGGCCCGCCGTCTCTGGCTTTGAGCGCTACTTCCCGTGTTTCACCGGGAGGAATCGCGAGCGCCTGTTTCAACTCGTCCGCGGGATTGTGATGCCAGTTGTCTGCGATGCTCGCTTTAACGGACAGGGGCTTTGCGCCCGGATTCCGAATGGAGAGTCTGATGACCGGAGCACCGTCTTCCTGGAGAGACCGCATTTGAATGACCGGCGCGGCCGCATCCCAACTCACCAGCGGCATGGAAGGCTGATCGATATAGCTTGCTCCGACTGATTCCCATTGCGTCTGCTCGCCGGGTCGCCGCCAGTTACGTGCGATGCGAATCCCCCAGGCCAGCTTCAGGTCGCTCTCGACCACCTCCAGGCTTTCGAATGGGATCGCAATCTCCACCTGCCACCAGCCGTCCTTGAGCTGATGCTCGAGCTCCCACTTCGGAATGCGCCAATTGAAGTCCACCGGATTCTGCTTGTTATCGGGATTGACAGCGCGGTCGTAGAGAGTGCCGCGGCCGTTAGTGATCAGGTGATAAAAAGTCCGCGCCCCCTGCTTGCGCTCGCGTTTCGGATCGATGGCGAGTTCGATCGAGTCGTCATGGAACGCGGCAATGATGTCCCGCTTACCATCGGGCACGGCGCGGTTGAGGATGCGGCCGTCGGGCGGCGCTTCGGTCTTGATCGCAATGAAGAGTTGTTTACCGTCGCAGCCCACCCAAAAGACCGCGTGGCGTGCGGTGATGCGCAACGAACGGTGTCCGATGAGGCCGATGTTTCGGGTTGCGTCTGTCCATTCATCTTCGTGAAGCAGCCCATCGATCTTTGGCGCGATACCCATCAGAGGCAGCGTGACGCGAGGCTTTTCGAGCTCTGCAGCAGCGGGCAGGAGAATGAATGCAAGAAATGGTGCGAGAGTAAAGATGTGTTTCATACTTGAGGTGATTCAGGGAATTCCGGAGTCGAAATCGGCATCATACCAATATGTGGCCTGATACTTGAATCACACTTTCTGGTGTGGATCTGACTGCAGAATTCCGGAGCGACGGCGGAGGAATTGGGCAAACGTTGGTTCGAATTGTGCGTAGGAAGCTGGGAATGCCCTGAAACGGGATTGAACGGCCAGAACGGCTAAAATCGTCCGGTCGCCTGTCATTAAGGCAGAAATAATTGCACCTCTGAGCCGACAACTTTCAAGCCCATCGTTGCCATGGCGAGGAAAAGAATCAGATGAAGTCCTATCAACTCTTTCGAGCATTCGGGATCGACGTAAAAGTCCACCCGACGTTCTTGTGGTTGCTGGGCATCTTTGCCTTCGTGGGTTTCATCAACGGCGGAGTGATGCTGGCCGTGACTCAATCGGTTTGGATCATTCTCGTTTTCGGCATCGTCGTTCTGCATGAATTCGGGCACAGCCTGGCGGCCCTTCGCTTCGGCATACCTGTGTTGGATATCACCCTCTTGCCGCTGGGTGGTATGGCGCGTATGGCGTACATGCCGCGGAATCCGCGGCAGGAAATGGTGATAGCGATCGCTGGTCCGGCGGTGAATGTCGTCCTTGCGGGATTGGCCTTGCTGATCCCTGGCCCCCTCGAGTCAAACATCTTCTTTGTCATCAATACGGCGCTTCTGATCTTTAACCTCGTCCCCGCGTTTCCGATGGATGGCGGCCGTGTGCTTCGAGCCTGGCTGGCTACGAAGATGGACTACATAGAGGCGACGCGAAAGGCGGTGAAGGTGGCCAAATACGCGTGCCTCGGCCTGTTCATCTATGGCTTTTCGGAAGGGCAGTTCATCGTATGCATGATCTCCATATTCATTTACTTTGCGGGCAAGGCGGAGCTGCTCTCTGTCCGGGCGCAGAATTGGGAACGCCGTTTCTACGAGTCTTCGCCCATGTGGCAGGATGCCCAGGCCGCGAATGCCACCGGCGGTGCCGGCACCTCTGGTGAGGAACTTCCACCCCAAGACTATGAGGGACGAGTGGAAGAACTCAAAAAGAACGGAGAGAAGGTTCAAGTCATTTACTCGGGCGGCAAAATCCTCGGAGTGCTCAGGCAGAAAGAATAAAGTTGAACGGAATGTTGAAGTGTTGGCTGGTTGGAGTTGTGGAATGTAAGTCAGTCCGGCCAAGTGCGCGATGCGAATGAATCTCTCCAAAGTAAGATGCTGCCGTCATCCTAACCCACAGAAGGATTCCGATGTTAGTACAGATAGAGGGGCAGGATTTGTCCGAACCACTCGCATTTGATGCGCCTCTGCCAGTCCAGATGGTCGACAACTTGGGACGCGTCATTAACAGCCTTCGAATTTCTGTCACTGATCGCTGCAACTTCCGTTGCACCTACTGCATGCCGGAAGAAGTGGATTTCATGCAGCGGGATCTTCTGCTCTCCTACGAAGAGATTGCACGGTTTGTCCGATTGGTCGTCCCGCTTGGCATTAACAAGCTTCGCATCACCGGCGGAGAGCCGCTCATGCGAAAATACCTGCCGAACCTGATCCGGCAGCTCAACGCCATCGATGGCATCAACGACATCGCCATGACGACCAACGGTTTCCTCCTGAAGGAACACGCTCAGGCGCTCAAGGACGCCGGCCTGCATCGGGTCAACGTGAGCCTTGACACACTAGTCAGAGAAAAGTTTGTCGAGATTACCAGACGGGACGCCTTACAGAGTGTCCTTGACGGAATCCACGCTGCAGACAGAGCCGGCTTTTCACCAATCAAGATCAACGCCGTCGCCATTCGAGGATTCACGGAAGACGAAATTCCTGCCTTTGCCGAGCTGACAAGAAACTATGGCCACCAGGTCCGCTTCATCGAGTTCATGCCGCTCGATGCGGACGATACCTGGGAAAACCAGAAAGTGCTGCCCGGGCGTGAAATCATCGAGCGCATCGATGCGGCGTTTCCATTGGAAGCCATAAACAACAGCCACAAAGAGCCGGCCACGCTGTACCGGTTCAAGGATGGAATCGGCGGGGATATCGGGATCATTCCATCCGTCACCGAGCCCTTCTGCGACCACTGCAACCGCATCCGAATCACCTCGGATGGCAAGCTGCGGACCTGCCTGTTCTCCAATCGCGAGACCGATATCCGCAGCCTGTTGCGAGGCGATGCCGGGGACGAGATGATTGCGCGCCGCGTTGTCGAAGCCGTTCGCAATAAAGAACCGGGCCACAAGATCAACCAGCCGGATTTCGTCAAGCCGCAGCGAGCCATGTTCTCAATTGGAGGCTGACGGCGGACGGCAGCGACATCCCATTCTTCAGACTATATCCCCGGAGGTTACACCATGGGTGACTTCATCAGAGTCGCCGGAAAGGACGAACTGCAGCCAGGGCAGGCTAGGAAGGTAAAGGTCAACAGTCAGGATATTGCGCTCTTCAACATCGACGGAGATCTGTTTGCAATTGACGACATGTGCCCCCACGCGGGCGGGCCTCTATCCGACGGATTTGTTGACAGTGAGAGTGTCACCTGCCCCTGGCACGGCTGGGAATTCAACGTGAAATCAGGCGCCTGCCGGGTGGTAGGCCTCGAACAGAAGACATATCCCGTCAAGGTGGAAGGCGATGATATTCTCGTTAGTTCGGAGCCCAGCCCGGTCGAGGACCCTTTGGGAAAAGAAGCTACTCAGAGAATTGAAGCGAGTGCCCAGCCGGCGGAGGCGGACGCCCCCCAGGGCTTTGTAAAGGTTGCTGCCGAGGGAGAAATCGCAGAAGGGCAATCCAAGCTCTGCGAAATCAATAAACGTCATGTTGCCGTCTTTAATGTAGACGGCGAACACCGTGCAATTGACGACCACTGCCCGCATGCAGGCGGCGCACTTTCCGATGGTTGGGTCGACGGGGATTGTGCGGTCTGCCCATTGCACGGATATGAATTCAGCCTGATAAACGGCGAGAGCCCTTTCGGGTACATCAACGATACTTATGATGTGAAAGTGGAAAATGGCGAGGTCTTTGTCAGCACTACTCCCCGCCATGATGCCGCGACCGCAACATCGAGTCCTGAGCCTGAATCTGATTCGGCAAGCGATGGCGAGGCGTCAGAAGCCGATGAGCTGACAGAGGGGGCTGCAGAACAATCCGGACCGCCCGGGGAATTGTCTTTCGTGCGCGTGGCTGCCTTAACCGAGCTTGAAGAAGGTCGTGGCAAGTTTGTTGAAGCTGGCAGCAAGAAAGTCGCTCTGTTCAAAGTCGATGGCGAGGTCTACGCGGTAGACGATGTCTGCCCCCACATGGGCGGGCCGCTGTCGGACGGTTTCGTTGAGGGCAAGAGCGTCATGTGCGGCTGGCACGCGTGGGAGTTCAGCCTGGAAGACGGCGAATGCCAGTTAGGGATGTGCATCCCCACCTATGAGGTGAAGATCGAAGGGGATGACATTCTGGTGGGAGTGGGGTCGTAGAGCAGCAGTTTTTTTTCGCGGCGGCCCGCTTGGGCGGGTTTCATAGTTCCTAACGCGGTCTTGCGACCGCAATCGTAGCTGCATCGTAGGATGGGCGTCCCCGCCCGTCTGAGGCCGCATTCACCAGAGACGGCCGAGACGGCCATCCTACGTCCTTAACTCCGCACCATTCAATCGTAGCTGCGGCGTCCCGCCGCAGAATTCGGCGGCGAGACGCCACCGCTACATTATCCCCGCGTGGCGCAGAGAAGGTACGAAGCCAGACTCTGAATTCGCTGAAGGGGTCACTATGAACCATCCGAACTTTGAGTAGGTTCAGACTGGTGCTAGAATGCTCCAACCCTCGATTAACCCGATCCCGTTCCCATGCGCCGAATTCCGGGACTTTTTGTCACGCTCTTTCTGCTGACCGTTGTGCTCAGCCTGGCCTTCTTCCTGGCCTTGAATGAGCCGGCAACGGATCCCACTCCGGTAGGCGCGGGCGCGTTGGCACTGGTTGCACTGGGCTTCACCATGTGCCTGATGCTGGCTTACCTCGGTTATGCGAGCTACAAGGCGGCCTCACTTATCTATCGGCATGGCTCACGATTCACAGAGGCCCAGCGCAAAAAAACCATCCAGCGGCTGGTGAAGACGCTCGCATCCAAGGACAAAGAAAAAGCCAGGCGCGCGGCGCGACTGCTCGGCGAATTGACCGACGCCGGTGAGGTAGGCCCCGGGCTCGAAATTCAGGAAGGCAAACCAGGTTGGCGACGCTGGAACGACTGGTGGATGGAGCACAGAAGCACCACTCACGCCAATGAGGATCGGTTGTAGGAAGAATGGTGATGGTTGATGAAAGCCACATTTCCGGATCACTCGGATGCTCTACGACAAACTCGCCCGATTGGAGGAGCAATACTCTGGCAGTTTCTCATTCGAGGTACAGCGTCTTGATGCTGAAGCCGGCTTTGCTCATCGCCCACGGGAGGTGCTTCCAACTGCCAGCACTTTCAAGCTCTTCGTCCTCTGCGAAATGTTCCGACAGGCCGGAGAGGGCGCTCTCGATCTGAACGCGCCTATCACCTGGAAGCCTGCGTTTCACCGGGGTGGGGACGGTGTCCTGCGCGCCATGATTCCCGGTCAGGAGGTTTCGATTCACAATATGGCTGTGCTGATGATCATCGTCAGCGACAACATCGCCACGGCTACGCTGGTCGATCTGGTCGGTGCGGAAAACGTTACCCGGACCATGCAGTCCTGGGGACTCGCTGATACCAACATTCATCAGGGCATTCCCGGCGGCCCCAACGCGGCTCAGATGCAACAGCCGGTCAGCAGCGCGCACGATTTCTGTTCGCTGTTGGCTCGGATTTATCGTCGTGAAATCCTGACCTCTGAAACCTGTGATGAGATTATCCGGATTCTGCGCGCCCAACGCTGCAATGACATGCTGCCTCGCTACATTCCGGTTGGCGAAGACTGGGGCGAGGCGGAAACCTGGATTGCCAACAAGACCGGTTACGGCCAATGTCGGGTCGATATCGGCATTGTCAAGACAAGTGAGTCGATCTATTCGCAGGCGATGTTCTTCAGATCGCACGAGCCGCCAAAAAATCTCCTCAAATGTCTTGCTGACTACCCGCCCGTGCTGGCTATGGCGAATGCATGCAAAGCGGTCTACGACGAGATTGGACGGGAGTCGGGTTGATGCTCAGCTCCTGAGAGACTCTGCAATCTCCCTCGCCAGGTCTGTCAGTGAATGGTCCCGTGCTCCCATCACCAGAACCACATCGCCATCATTGGCCACATTCTGAAGATCGTGGACCAGTTTCTCTCGATCGACGGTCTGTGCCAGGGATGGCCGAATCCCGTTGATCGCATTCGCCATTTCCTCGGACGACACCGTCCGGTTTGCCGTTCCGCCCGCGTCAAAAATGGACAGGAGATAAAGCGAGTCTTGATGGCTTAAGTGACGCGCAAAGACTTTGACGTAATCATCCCACAGAAAGCGGGTGGGCCCGAAGCCGTGCGGCTGAAACACAGCGTGCACACGTCCACGTGCATATTGCGCGGTATCGAGCGCACTTTTAATTTTGGCCGGGCTGTGAGCGAAGTCGTCTATCACATCCACCCCTCTCATAGTCTCGACGCGATTCCACCGTCTCAGCAGGCCTCCAAACTCACTGAGCGCGCGCTGGCAAACCTCATACGAAATGCCAAGCGCACGAGCAGCAGCAATTGCGCAGAGCGCGTTGGAAATGTTGTGCTGCCCCGGTACAGGTAAATTGAAGCGATGACCCTCCAGAGCGAATTCTGCGTGCCATCCTCTGCACTTGAAACTCGCAAACTCGAGGGGGCCCTGCTGGCCGTATACCACCGCTTTGTGCTGGCCTCGATCCACGAGAAATCGTGAATGGTGGCAATCACCGTTAAGCACGGCGAGGTCTGCACCATCAAGGAATGGCATGAAGAAGTTAATCAGTTGAGCCGGCTCAAAATGATCCTTCGAGATGTTCGTAAGCACGGCCACATTGGGACGAAAGTTTTCGACACTGCCGTCGCTTTCGTCCACCTCGGCCACAATCAGAGAACTTCCCGGCCGGTAATTGCCTATGAACATCTCATCCTGATAGCGATATGCCGCAGCACCAACAAGGACAGTGGGATTCATACCGGCGTATTCAGCAATCTGCGCCACCATCGCAGTTGTCGTTGATTTGCCGCAGGAACCGCTGATGGCCACGCCCTGGTTGCTGTTAACAATTGAAGTAAGCAGTTCGGGCCGCTTGATAACGCGAATGCCCAGGTCCCGGGCCGCCGCAATTTCCGGATTGTCCTCTTCAACAGCCTGTGTCATCACCATGCAGTCTGGCTTCATTCGGGACTGCGTACCATCCTGTCGAATGAGGCGAATGCCTTGTCGCATCAACTTTTGATACAGCCATGAGGTACGCCCGCGGTCGTAACCACGATCGGATCCTGAGACCAGGTAGCCCTCATGATTCAACAGTTGAGCGAGCGCGCTCATACCGCTTCCGCCAATGCCGGTGAAGTGGATACGCCGGCAGGCTTTCAGAATGGGTACACGGTGAGAGGGGCAGCCCATGAGTGAACAGTCTTCAAGATCGGAGGTCCAGTCGCGCTGAGACGGTCGTCTCAATGAGGAGCCGGGTGGGGGGCGGGATTATATTTCGAGTCTTGTTTACGTGCTGCCCAAAAGAGGAAAGGTGCGCTTAATATCTCTCCCAACGAGTTGAGCGCAGCGTAAGGCCACCGTTGAGAAGCCACCTCACGACCAGCCGACCACTCGCATGCTTCATTCCGCCATCCATCCTCACTCTCCACCACGCGTTTTATTTCCCTTCACGGAAAACTATAATCGCAGCACCTTCTTTTTACTCATCGACAGTACGCCTGCCATGTCTCAAGACCTTGAATCACTCATTTCGGACTGGTCTTACAATGAGGACGACGAGGCCGAAAATGTTCGGCTCATCATCGGACTGGACGGCCGGGAAAAAATCCAGATTCGCATTCCCTGCGGTCTGCTTCAGTGGGAGGCCGATGGCCGACCTGACGGAGAACGGCCACACGGCCATGAGAGCATGCTTGACTACCTCGAAGATGAGCTTCTTCAAGGACGCTGGCCCGGGCTGGATCAGGATTTCAGGGACGCATTGAATCAGGAGATCATGGCCTACTACGCGCGCCGGGTAGCGTTCTTTCGGCTCTCAGAATTTGATCGGGCTAAGCGTGATGCCGAGCATAACCTGCTGATCATGGATCTTGTGCGTGAGCATGCCGAGGATGACGAGTACATCGAGGAACACGAAAAGTGGCGTCCCTTCCTCCTGATGGATCTGACCCGGGCGGCTGCGCTGAGCAAAGCAAAACAAGAACGATTTATTGAGGCTATCGATGCTATCAACGAAGGCATCGAGCGAATTAGAGACATCTATGAAGATGGAACGATTTCCCCCGGCGAAGGGCAGGAGCTGCGAGCCCTGGAAGATTTGAAATTCTTCTTAAGGGAAACACACGACCTGGGCCTCACCCCGCGCGAATTCATCCGGACCCTCGAAGATGAAAAACTTCTGGCCATCGAAGAAGAAGATTTCGAGCGCGCCTCAGAGCTGAACGAGCGCATCAAGAGTCTTCAGGGATCACAGAATTAGTGATCTGATGCGGGCGTCAATAAGGCCCTCACCGCGGCCATCTCTTCCTCGATCACCGCTCTCTTTTTGCACTTGCAGTAACCAACCATGATTGGAAACACACATACACGACAGGAAGTCCTCGACAAGCTCCGCGCTACTCTCGAAGCCGGTCAACCGATCATTGCATCGGGCGCAGGCACTGGTATCTCTGCAAAGTTCATCGAAGAGGGCGGTGCGGACCTCATCATCATTTACAACTCCGGCAGATTTCGGATGGCCGGCCGAGGCTCATGCGCAGGTCTGCTGGCCTATGGCGATGCCAACCAGATTGTCATGGAAATGGGCGAACGCGAAGTCCTGCCGGTTGTTAAACACACCCCGGTCATCGCCGGCGTCAACGGTACGGATCCAACCCGGCGCATGTGGCATTTCATCGGCCAGGTAAAGGATATGGGTTTCTCCGGCGTCAATAACTTCCCGACCGTTGCTGTGATTGATGGGAAGTTTCGGCAGACCCTCGAAGAGACAGATCTTGGCTACTATCATGAGGTCGAGATGATTCGGATCTCCAGAGCGATGGACATGTTCACCATCGTCTACTGTTTCAATGCGGAAGAGGCATCACAGATGGCCGAGGCGGGCGCCGATGTCATTATCGCTCATGTGGGCACTACGGTCGGCGGATCTATCGGCGCGACGGATTCGGTCATGTCCCTCGAACAGGCCGCCGAGACGGTGCAGAAGATTCTCGATGCAGCCCAGGCGGTCGCCCCCGATATCATCGGCCTTTCTCACGGCGGCCCCATAGCTACTCCCGAGGATGCAGCCTACGTCAATGTGCACACCGACGCGGTAGGCTTCGTGGGCGCATCAAGCATCGAACGGCTGGCCACCGAAGATTCGATCCGGAAGCTGACGGAGGAATTCAAGAGTATTCCGCTCGGTCAGTACCAGATTTGAGATCGGGAGCAGGCTTGGGGCTCGTGAATTGTGAATTGTGAATGGTGAATTGTGAATTGTGAATTGTGAATGGTGAATGGTGAATCCAGAATCCAGAATCCTGAAGCTCTCAATCCCATGCAAAGTTTTCTCTCACATCTCGAATGCACGAACTGCTCGGAGACATTCTCGTGTGACGAGATTCACACGACATGCCCAGCATGCGCAAAGGTTTTGTATGCCCGGTATGACCTCGATGCAGCGAAGCAGAATTTCAGGAAAGAAGACCTTGCCGGCCGGGCGCCGGATATGTGGCGCTGGTTTGAGTTGATGCCCGTTCGTAATTCGGAGCATGTGATCAGCCTTGGCGAAGGCCACACGCCACTTTTGCATGCGCGCACTCTCGGAGGACAACACAACGCCACCAACCTTTTCATCAAAGAAGAGGGACTGAATCCAACAGGCAGTTTCAAAGCCCGTGGGCTCTCCGCCGCGGTTTCCAGGGCAAGGGAACTTGGCGTATCCAGCATCGCCATTCCCTCGGCAGGTAACGCGGCAGCAGCGCTTTCAGCCTACGGCGCGCGTGCGGGAATCTCGGCCCACGTGTACATGCCCGCAGATACGCCCCAGATGATGAAGACCGAGGCCGTGGCTTACGGTGCGGAATTGACCTTGGTCGATGGTCTGATCAACGACGCGGGAAAGCAGCTTCGTGAGGTAGCCGAAGCGAACGGGTGGTTCGACATTTCGACCCTGAAAGAGCCCTATCGTGCGGAAGGCAAGAAGACGATGGGCCTTGAGCTCGCCGAACAATTCGACTGGGAATTGCCGGACGCGGTCATCTATCCAACCGGCGGCGGCACCGGAATCGTCGGCATGTGGAAGGCATTCGATGAATTGGAAGCTCTCGGCTGGATCGGCTCGG
>Ga0066834_10000448_pt1 | contig 19480 bp, 18 predicted proteins | sample ETNtaG_30_FD_66729 | JGI IMG/M metagenome (GOLD analysis project Ga0066834, IMG submission 66729) | Marine microbial and viral communities from oxygen minimum zone, Eastern Pacific Ocean - ETNP201306PF43B | ecosystem: Environmental > Aquatic > Marine > Oceanic | place: Pacific Ocean: Eastern... | reverse complement strand
CCGAGGGGTTGAATTGCCATAGAATCATTTCTCCTAGTCTTTGATATTTTCTTAGTGTCTACGATGAAAGAAACTTCATCTAACCATTTGTCAAATCCGCTACGATCCAGCAAACAGCTTTAGGTAGTGGATTCTATCTTAAACAGTCCCATTTGTCAAGGAATACGTGACAATCTGTTACACATTCAAACAAGAAGCATGTAACACTTGTTTAACCGTAACAATATGCTACACAAAAACCACTTTTTTATTTTCGGCTGATTCATATGCAGCGGTAACAATTTTCATATTTTGTAACCCATCGTACCCTGACACAATAGGTTGCTCGTCCCCAGAAACACATCGAGCAAAATGCTCAAATTGCAGCTGAAACAAATCTTCGTATTGGGATCCAATTACCTGCCGATGACCGTCAACGACCGTTTTAACCTTCCAACCGTCATCGTTGAAGACAACAACGGACCCATCAGTTCCATAAATTTCAAGAATTTGATCCGATCCAACCGCGGTAAAGCTTGTTTCGGTCACCGCTTGCCCCCCATTCTTAAAACGCATCATTAGCATAGCAGTCTCATCCACATCGTAATTGTGAATAACACTATTGCAAAACGCACTGACCTCAACCACTTCCCCAATCAGATATTCAAACAGATCAATACTGTGAACACCGAGATCGATTAAACTACCACCACCACTTTTGCTGGGGTCTATGTGCCAATCACCTGATAGTTTTGGTACATATTTCATAAACGGCATTCGTGCCTGAACAACACGACCCAAGCGTCCTTCAGTTATCCATCCCTTAATTTGCTGAAATGCAGAATGAAACCGAAAAAGGAAACAAATTTGCAATTGGACCCCATTACTGCTACAAGCATCAATCATCCTTTGGCACTCATTCACATTCATTGCCATCGGTTTGTCACACATGATATGCAAACCGTTTTCTGCAGCTTCGATCGTTGGCTCACAGTGCATGTAGACTGGTGTCGAGATATAAACAGCGTCGAGTTCTGTGTCGGAAATTAAATCTTCAACAGAAGTATAGTATTTGGATGCCCCATGCGTTTCCGCGAGCTGTTTTGCTCGCACTTCATCACGGGACATTAACGCATGAAGTTCTGCGTTGATAGCCTTATTGATCGCAGGCATTGCTCGACGCTGCGCTACGCTTCCGGCACCAATCACTCCCCATTTTAAGTTCATTCAAGATTCCCCATCAATGATTTCTATTTTTTCTGCTTAGAGTGTATCAAGGACTTTCTTTATCGTCTACCCAATATTTAGAATAATTTTAACTATACTGATTACTTGATTTTTCGATCGCATTCGGTCATAATACTTCATCCAAACAAGAATGTCCGGATAATATTCTGGTATGGCCAAAACATCATACAATTACTTGGACCCAGTAGCACTCTCGCGACTTGGAAACATGGAGCTCGTAGCGCGACTTGTGGTAGAAGGTTTCATCACTGGATTACACAAAAGCCCATACCAAGGCTTCAGCATCGAATTTTCAGAACATCGTCAGTATATGCCAGGCGACGAAGTTAGACATATCGATTGGAAAGTTTACGGTAAATCCGATCGCTATTATGTCAAAAAATTTGAAGAAGAAACGAATCTGCGTACATACATAGTGCTTGATGCTAGTGGATCGATGAACTATAAATTTTCTGATCAAAGATTAACCAAGTTTCAATATGGATGTTATCTTGCTGCGTCATTAGCTTATCTGATGCTGAAGCAACGAGATTCGGTTAGTCTCACGATTTTCGATCAAGAAATACGCAATTATATCCCCCCGCGCGGTAGGGCTTCGCACCTACGGGCTATCATTTCAGCATTAGAGGAAGCCGAACCCAGTGGAGATACAGGAATCAGCGAAATATTGCATAGCTTAGCCCAGAGAATTATACGACGAGGGTTGGTGATCCTGATTTCCGATTTATTGGATCAACCCACCGAAATATTAACAGCACTCAAGCATTTTCGACATCGAAAACACGAGATCATTGTCCTACATTTGATTGATGAAGCGGAGCGTGATTTTCCCTTTGATGGCACCGTAGTGTTTCGAGATATTGAAACAGGCAATATGTTGTCAACACACGCAGGCACATTAAAAGCTAGCTATATTCGCCAATTCAATCAATTTGTGAGCAATTACCAAAGGGAATGTGGTGCCAATTTCATTGATTATGAGCAAATTGGCACTACTACAAAATTTGATTACGCACTTTCATCTTATCTCTCCCGGAGAAAATAGTAACCTCTATTGGACAATGGCTAGCAAAGTGAGTGGAGAGATACTGTGTAAACTTCGTTGACCATTACTTTCGAGCATAAAGAAGGTCATGTTTTTCGCTGGTCGGTAGGGAGAAAATCTATATTGAAAAATGAAATTAAAATCTTCATATCTTACGAGCTTGTCAACAACGCGAGTAATGATTGGATAAACATATTAGGTTTTCCCAATAGGAAATTAAACACTATCCAAAATGATGCACTTTTCAGATTCAGATAGAACTCAGTTCTTATGTTCTTGTGCACAGTTTTTCCTAATGCTTAAACCGGGAGTATTTTATGCTAGTTCCTAGTCTTATTGTTGCTATTGCCGCAATCGTTTTGTTGCTTTTGATCCTTACATCTAAGCGCTCCACGGCAAAACCGGAAGCCTACTATGACCTTTCGGAAGCAGAAAGATACCTTCATAAATGGGGCTATGTTGATACTCGGTTTGAGTTCGATGATCCGAGAAGTGTCAAAGTCACTGGCAACCGCTATCCAATCTCGGGCTTCCGCATGCCACACCTAGTACCGTTTGTCGAAGAGATGCTGGGTTTTTCAATTCGCCCGGAAGATATGGTAGAAGGAAACCAAACTCATGATATTCCAAAGCCTAATATTGAAGACAACTTCTTTCAAGCAGTCGAAACCCAATTCAAGCCCGAACAATTCTCAATTAATGAGAGAGACAGGCTAGTCCATAGCCATGGTCAGTTGAGTGTAGGTGAAATTTACCGGATCCTGTATGGAGCATCTTTAGAACGTGTTGTTGATTTGGTTTTTTTCCCCGAAAGTGAAGAGGATGTCAAAGAAATTATCAAATTGGCGAACAAACATAACGTGTGTTTAATACCTTATGGAGGGGGAACAAATGTTAGTGGTGCGTTAGCTATCCCCACAGAAGAAGAGCGAATGGTAGTATCAGTTGACATGCAACGGATGAATCGAATCCTCTGGATTGATAAAGAGAATTTCCAAGCCTGCATTGAAGCTGGAATACGGGGCAAACAACTAGAAAAGCTCCTTAGTGGAGAAGGATATACCTCTGGCCATGATCCCGACAGTATTGAATTTTCGACCCTTGGTGGCTGGATTGCAACGAACGCTAGCGGAATGAAAAAGAACAAGTACGGGAATATTGAAGATATTGTTATTGAGGCAACACTTGTTACCCCCACAGGGAATATCGAAACTAAGTGTATCACCCCCAGAAACTCCACTGGTATTCGCCCCCAAGTTTTCTTGTTTGGTAGCGAAGGCAATTTGGGCATCATCACCAAGGCCATAATCAAAATCCACCTCGAGCCAGAAGCAAGGAAATTCGGATCACTTGTGTTTCCTAACTTTGAGCACGGTGTTCGTTTTTTGAAGGACCTCCGCCAGAATGGGACGTTACCAGCTAGCATACGTCTAGTCAATAACAATGAGTTTAGATTTGGACAAGCACTAAAACCCAACCCAACATTCTGGAAAAGAATCACCGGTGACTTCTTAAAGTTTTTCCTTTTTCGGATTAAAGGATTCCAACCTCTGGAAATGGTTGCTTGCACCGCACTAATTGAAGGAACAGAAGAAGAAGTTAAACAACAAGAAAAAGCTCTCCACCATATTGCCAAAAAACATCAGGGTATTAGTGGAGGTGCAAGTAACGGGAAACGAGGATATAGCTTGGCGTTTGGAATTGCTTATATTCGGGACTTCTTTGGCCAATTCAATATTTTGGGAGAAACGTTTGAGACATCCGTACCCTGGAATAAGGTCCTTCAAGTCTGTCAATCCGTAAAACAAGAACTGGAAGGACAGGCAAAAGCCCATCAGATACCAGGCAATCCCTACCTTTCTTACAGAGTGACGCAAACCTATCATACAGGAGTATGTATCTATTTTACCATGGCATTCTACACCAAAGGCTTAAAGGACCCAGATAAGGTATACCACCAAATTGAGCTCCGTCTACGCCAGGTTATTCTAGATAATGGAGGGTCTCTCTCTCACCACCATGGTATTGGTAAAATCCGGCAGGAATTTCTACCTCAAATCCACACTGGAAATAGTTTCCAAGTTCTACATCAGTCTAAGAAGGCCATGGACCCAAACAATGTGTTCGGTATCCGAAATGGTGTTTTCTATGAACCATCTGAGACAAATTAGATTCACGAAAAACACAAAATATTAATGTTACAAAAAAAAACAGTGGTTATCACCGGAGCTTCCTCAGGACTTGGCGCATCCTTGGCAGTTGCATTTGCCGAAATGGGGGCAAATTTAGTTCTTTTTTCGCGAAATCAAGAACGGTTAGAAGAAGTTGAGAGTTTATGCCAAGGACCAGGTGATCGTCCTATTATTGTAACTGGTGATATAGCCCAGCCTGACGATTGTGAGCGACTGGTGGCATCAGCGATTTCTCAATTTGGAACATTGGATTATCTGGTTACCAATGCAGGGGTAAGCATGTGGGCTAAGTTCGAGGATATTTGCGATGTCTCTGTCTTCAGCAAGATTATGGAAACGAACTATCTTGGGACGGTGCATTGTGTTTATTATGCTCTCCCTTACCTACGGAAGAGTCAGGGAATGATTGTGGCTATTTCCTCGATTCAGGGAAAAATTGGAGTGCCATTTCATACTGGTTATACAGCTTCTAAACATGCCATACAAGGTTTCTTCGCTTCTTTACGGGCGGAACTGACCGAAAATGATATAGATATATTGATTGTCACTCCTCATTGGTTGAGGGGAACCAGTTTACGTAAAAATGCTTTTGGAAAAGACGGAAACGTTATCGGCGTTTCGTCGAGGAAACATAGTCAGGAATCAATTCCGCTCCAAAAATGTAGCCAAGCCATTTTAAATGCCATCAGCAAACGAAAAAAGGAACTAGTGATTCCACTAAAGCTAAAAACCCTACCTTGGTTGAATTTAATCAATCCTAAGATAGTAGATTTTCTCGTTAAACAGAAAATGCTTGAACAGGACAGTGAATAATGGACATCTATGAAGACGAACCAAAAATGCCGATAATTGTCTGAGCTCCACATCTATATGTAAGAGGTTTAAAACACTATTTCTATGAAGCTTGTCCCAACAGATTCAGTAGAATACCAGACTCATAACACAAAAAAGAATCAAAAGTACAATTTTGGCATTGCCTTAGCTCAAGGGATACTCATACGCATCTCCTTCGCCTTTACCGATCCTACAACTGTATTGGCTACCTTTATTTATAAACTCACCCAAAACAATTTCCTTGTTGGTGTAACGGGATCGTTAATGACTACCGGGTGGATGTGGCCACAATTCTTGGTTTCAAACCTAATTGAACATCGTCCTCGAAAACTTCCATTCTACATTTTGGGTATGAGTTGTCGCGTATTCTGCTGGGTTGTTATCTGCCTTGGAACATTCTTTATCTCTACTCAGAATTATTTGTTACTGGCAACTGTCTTTCTAGTCTTTTACTTTCTTGCAGCTTCGTCAATGGGGGTGTCAACGATTCCATATATGGATATCATCTCCAAATCAATCCGACCTGAAAGAAGAGCTCGCTTCTTTAGCTTGCGGCAGTTAGTCGGCCGTGCCTTCGAAGCGTTGATTGGAGTTTTCTTCGTTACCTATATGCTTTTTGATCCAGAAAATGGTGCCCCGTTCTGGTTGGAGTACGCGAAAAAATTTGGGTTCGGTCCAAGCTGGGAGAATTCGAGGTTAGCATTTCCCTATAATTACGCGGTTCTGTTTTTCTGTACAACAATTTCAGCAACTGTCGCATTTGCTGTCTTTGCCAATATTCGTGAACCAATTCATCCAGTAAAAAATGAACGTCAACCAATATGGAACCAGCTCAAACAGGGTCTACATATTTTTAAAACAGATATTCATTATCGTCGGTTCATTTGGTTTCGTATTTCAGGCCACTTCTCCGGGATAGCTGCACCTTTTTATGCCCCATACGCAATACAAAAGCTGGGCGTTCCAGAATTAACAGTCGGTTATTTCCTGGCTGTCGGAGCTTTAGCTGGTATAGTGTCAAATGTATTTTGGGGATACGTTGGAGAGAAGTATGGAACAAGATCGATCCTAGTTATCACATCCGGGTTATTTTGCCTCCCATCGTTTGTCGCATTATCCAGTATTGCTTTACCAAAAGATTTACAGCTCTCGTACTACTATTTAGTTTTTGCGGTTGGGGGAATTACAACTAATGGTGTTATGGTTGGATTCATGACGTATATGCTCAATATTTCGCCAGAATTGAGCCGTCCAACTTACATCGGCTTTATGAATACTGTCCTCGTTTTGGTCAGCTTTGTACCAGCGATTGGTGGACTTTTGGTACCATTTATTGGTTATAAAGGACTTTTTATGATTTCGATTGTTTCTAGTGGTGTAGCTCTCATTATGGCTTGTCGGTTAGAAGAAATCATCCGTTCAGGCCATGAAAACAATTTTGGTTAGTATATACAAATAGGTATATATAAAGAATGTTGAGGCTTTTCGCAATTGCCGCGATAGTTCCCATTAGCGTGGTGGCAATTCTCGGTTGTGGGGTAAACTTGGAATCTATCGGTGTCAAAACTGACAAGTACTATTACCACATGGCTACAGAGGCTAGAACGAACAAGCATTATGGCCTGTCCAACCAATACATAGCAACTCTAGTTTCAGAATATCCGCGGAGTCCACTGATACCTAATGCTAGTACCCTTTCAAAGAAGAATAATGCGGACCTAGCGTTTATGGACCAAAGTATAAGTCAGCGAAATGCGAAGAAAAAGTTAGCCTCAATAGAGGTAATAGGTTGGTCTTGTAACTTATTACAGGACTCCCAAACAGTATTTTGCGAAGGCAAAATCAAGAACTTGCTAAATAAAAAAATACCGAATGTTGATGTCATTTTGACCTTGTATAATCATAGCAATTCCCTGATTTCATCTATGCGAATTCCTATTGATGCTGATCCAATATCTGCAAATCATGTTTATACTTTTCGCATGTTTCCACGCTATAATCCAACTATTAGCAAAGCTGCTCTTGAATTTCATTCAAGAGGAAGCAAGGTTCCTACCTTTCCATCTACTAATAATAAGGAAGTAAAAAGAACATGGCAAGGTAAAGACAAAGATTTAGACCAGAAAAAGACTCGCGATTTATTTAAGAGTGTGCCAGACCGTCTAGAATAGAGTTCAGATCTTATAATTATGTTGTATTTTAATGTGGTTGCAAATTTCCTACCGGTCACTCTGTTGATCATAATGTCAATCACTGGATGTCATAGCCAGAAAGAATATAGTATTGTTGACGTGGATCCAGATGATAAGGCGATTCATATTCCAACCCCACAGAGAAAATCTCGCTCCAATATTCGTTCTGCCAAATACTATTTTCAACTAGGCAAAAAAAAGATGGAGAGTAAGGAATATGAAGCTTCAAATTTTTATTTAAAAAAACTAACAGAGCAATTTCCAAATAGTCCGTTAATCAGCGAGGCAACGACATATTTAACCCGCAACAACAAAATACTGTTGGAAGTAAAGGATATGTTTGATAAGGTTATGAGATATCAACAAACCGGCAGGTATGAGGAGTCAAATAGATTCATAGATTTTCTGTCTGCGAAACATCCTTATCCTGACTTAATCGAAAAAGTCAGGATAATAAAACAAGAGAACTTGGTGAGACAAGGGCTGATCGTTCTAAAAATCCTAGAATGGGATTGGAGCGATCGAGAATATTCATTTGAATATCAGAGACGTAATACCGTAATAAAAGGTAAAGTAAAGAATATGTCAAATGCTAATTTAGCTGGGCTAGAGGTCGCAGCTATTTTATATGATCAAAACCACCGCGTTATTTCGCGAAAAGTACTGCCGCTTACAGATGATATCTTTCTACCAAATCAAATATGCGACTTTGAAATCGTGGATAATAGATACGCAAACACCAATTATGTTGAAGTAGAATTTCAAACTCAAAATGGTCTAGTAATACCTTTGAAATAATAGCGTTTAATAATCAGCGACTGAGCCATCAGTCAATCGATTGTCTGGCCACTTAAACGGCTGTGGAGGATTTGTGCCAAGTTCTATGACCTTAGCTTCGTTGACTTCAACCCCCAGCCCCGGACCTTCTGGCAAGGATACATATCCTTCCTCGTCCATTTCCCATGTTTTTTGGGCAGTATCTTCCGGGAGAACATTCTTGTACCCTTCATGGATTAAGAAAAATGGTATAGAAGCGGCAACATGAAGGCTAGCAGTCAATCCCAAAACCGACATTGTACAGTGTGGAGCCAACGGAACATGGTGAGCTTCTGCTAATGTTGCGATTTTTTTCATTTGACTGATGCCACCTCCATGTCCACAATCCGGTTGCAATATATCAATGACTTGCGCCTCAAGAATCTCACGAGCTTCCCAGATAGTCCTATCCCGTTCGCCTGTAGCCAGTGGTACAGAAACGGATTCTCTTATCCTTCTCATAACTTCGATGTTGCCAGGAACCCATGCTTCTTCTAGAAAAAGTAGATCTTTAGACTCTAACCGATCAGCAAATTGCCTCAATATTGGTGGCGGCAAACAGCTATGGGCATCAAACATAACAGCACCATCATCTCCTACCTGCTTTCGAGCTTGGAGTACCCGGTCCACAAGGGCTTCAATCTCAGCTGGCGTGCCCGAAAACGACTGAGATCCACCAGGTCCGGTTTTAATTGCTTTTGGGCTCGGATACATCCAGATCTTATCTCGACATGGCCCACCAAGGAGACGGAAGACAGGTACATTCCATAGTTTTCCTGCTATATCCCACAGTGCCATGTCAATAGCGGAGATCGTATGTATCATCAGCCCACCACCCCGAACGTTCCGATGGGCGCGAAACAGACGTTGCCAGTGATGCTCAATCCTAGTTGGGTTTTCACCAATAATAAGTTCTGAAAGGGACTCGGCTAGGCTACAGGCCACACGAGTTTCCATATTGTTAATCTCCCCCCAACCCGTTATGCCCATATTGGTTTCAATCTTGATATAGGCTTTCACTCCAATTGGAAAAGCATGGAGACCTGTAACTTTAATCTGAGACCCACTATCTTCTACATATTTTGACTGAACTGGCATATCAACTCTCTTTCCACTTTTAATCAATTAATTTTTACCTTGGCGACTAAAGATGACAGTAATATGGCATGTTTTTACCAGGTCATGCTAACATAGAGAAATGGCTTTCGCAAGAAGTAGCACACTTTCATTATAGCAATTGCGTTTAAGGTCATATCTGATCTTTATCTCAATATCAACTGGGAAGGTTCATCGCCATTCGAAGGAAGATAACCATCAGATGATAACGGATACAGGAAAACATGGGTTTGGCCTAGTTGGCTAAGGTTTGTTTTTGGGCATTACGCTAATGACATTAAGATGTTTTAAAAGCCAGCCGTGAGATTGTCATTTAAAATATGGTTGTGGAGTTGGAATATCAAGCGGCGCGTATCATAAATTCAATCAATCTGATGAAATGGGAAAATATATTTTAAAAGGCTAAAAAACTGGAGAACAGCGTTGCAATTATCTGGAGATGATTTTAGTGACAAGCTATTAAAGTGCTTAGGTGGGGAATGGCCACTTGTGGAAGACCTCAACGTTCGTTCGCGCCAAATAATGGAAAGAGATGGTTTTACTATTGAATCTGTGTATTATGATGCTGAAGCCAATGATGCTGTTCCAGCTTTTGTGTTAATTCCCGAAGGTGTATCTGCTGCTAACCCCGCACCTGCTGTTGCTGTTTGGCATCAACATGCTGGGCAATATCATCTAGGTAAGAGTGAACCTGCGGGTTTGACTGGCAATCCGATGCATCACACTGGAGCAGCTTTGGCAAAAGCAGGTTATGTAGTCTTATGTCCTGACGCCATTTGTTTTGAAGAACGACAGAATGAAAGTTTAAACGATCGCCAGTACGAAGAATTTGAGTTTCTCCGATATATTGTGGGAGGCAAGTGCCTAGCTTGGAAAAACATTCTAGATATGAAACGTGCAATTGATTTTCTTGTGAGCAGGCCAGAAGTCCAAGCTGACAAAATCGGTTGTTACGGTCATTCAATGGGATCAACACATACTTGGTTAATCGGGCCATGGGAGGATCGATTGCAATGCCTGGTAGCTAACTGTTGCTTACCTACTTATACAGCCATTCAACGCCAACACATGCTTCATTGTTTTCCAAACTTTATACCTAGAGTCCAGCAATATGGTGACACTCCTGATATGGTTGCCTTAATTGCGCCTAAACCATTACATATGAATTTTGGAGAACTAGATGGAGGGAGTCCAATTGAAGATGTTCGTGCAGGAATGAGGATAATTACACAAGCCTATACCAATATAGGTGCTACTCAAAATTTCTCCTATTATATAGAGAATGGTTCGGGACATATCCTTTCAGAGACAATGTGGAAAAAAACAATACAATGGTTCGACAAATACTTGAAGGATACTGAATGAGATTTATTTGGTAATAAGCATCCAAATTTGCAGAGGAAATGCAGTGAAGCTCGAATGCCTAAAGGAATCAGAGTCAAATTGGAGAATCACACTCTCGAAAGATAAGGAACCAAATATCAGTAGCTTGTGGCTTGGTGAATACCAAATGAAGTATGGTGCTTCTCTATTGAGGATGGGTGGAATTGGTGGAGTTGGCACAGGTGAAGCATATCGTCATCAAGGTTTTGCACGGCGGATTATGGATGAGTCCAAAGCCTGGATGAGCAATCAGGGTTTTGATGTAGCAATGCTATTTGGAATATCAAATAAGGACCTTTGAGATAGAAGATTTACCTGAAATTTTGGGGATTTACCACAGCAATAATACAAATCGGATAGGCACTTTAATTCGGGATTCAGATTCATGAAGGAAATTCAATAGAGGCATAACCTGGGAGCAACCTGCCACCCCATTTGTTGTTTTTGACCCAAATGATCAGGTCACTGGTTACTTCTTTAAAGGAGAAGATAGTAATCATGTTACTGTTTCAGAAATTGGTTTTTTAGATCAATCTATTTTCCCTTCAATTGTAAAGTTCTTAACCAATTATGCCAACCAAATTTCAGTCAATCAGCTTCGGTTCTCAATGCCACAAGATCATCCATTCTCAGTTTTTTGCCGACGTTTTGGAACCCAAACTACTATCTCTCACAGAAGGTGCGGTGGAGGAATGATGCGGCTTATCAGACAAACGACGACGCTGAAAAAAATGTGTTACGAACTGACAAGCCGGTTACAGAAATCAGCTAAATTCACCAAATGGCAGGGGATTATTGAGATCTCAACTGATCTCGGAACTGACTTAATTGAGGTTGATAATGGACATGTGAATCATCAAGAAAATTCGACAAGCAAGTCACGATACAAATTAGAAATAGCACAAAACAAATTCGTACAACTTATGATGGGACGAAGGACGATAGAGGATCTTATCTGGGATAGCAACGTGTCTGTGTCAATGGAGATTATCGATCTTCTTGATTATCTGTTCCCAACTCACTATCCACATGTGTGGTGGCCCGATCGATTCTAGTGATCTAAACTTATTCGGCTTTCTAGAAATTAAACAACCGAGTATCTAATTTCCCTTGATTAACTAATTGGTATATTGTCACTAAGTTGGATCTTTAATTCCACAGTGTCACCTGCTACATCAGATAGTACGAAGGAGCAAAAGAGACCAACTTAAATTGTGAGTTGTCAATCTGCACACGTCTTAAGCTACTTTTAAGGAGAGGTCCATGAGAATTTCAGACAAAGTTGCAATCATTACAGGCGCAGCCTCCGGAATAGGGAGGGCAACAGCAATCCTATTTGCCAAAGAAGGTGGAAAGGTTGTTGTGGCAGATAAAAATGAAGTTGGTGGTAACGAAACGGTTGATCTGATAAGATCTGATGGAGGTCAAGCTATCTTCAACTATGTAAATGTAACCTCAGCCACAGATATACAGGGTATGGTGAAAACAACGATCAATACCTACGGTAAGCTGAATATCTTGGTTAACAACGCAGGGATTGCCATACGTTTACCTGTGGTAGATTTGTCCGAAGAGGATTGGGATCGTAACATCGATGTCAACTTGAAAAGTATCTACCTTAGTTCTAAGTATGCGATTCCTAGAATGATCGAAAATAGTGGTGGTTCTATTGTTAATATAGCTTCAATCTATGGCATAGTTGGAGGGAGGATTCGTGCGGCTTATGCAGCCTCTAAGGGTGGTGTTGTCAACCTAACGCGAAGCATGGCGCTAGATTATGCTCTACATAAGATCCGGGTCAACTGTGTCTGTCCTGGCTTTGTCAACACACCGTTGTTGAAGAACATTTTGAAGGATAAGGAAGAGTATCAAGCATTAGCGAATCTTCATCCGATGGGACGACTCGGAGATATGCTGGAGATTGCTCTCGGTGTATTGTATTTAGCCTCAGATGAATCGTCTTTTGTGACTGGAATCGCCCTTCCTATAGATGGCGGATATACAGCAGGATAGGGTTGTTGATTATCGTGCTTAAATCTCAAGGTCGTCAATCATAGGATGGTTATCCCTGGACTTTTGTATTAGCAACCCGGATTATACAAAGTCAATTGTCACTTGGAACCATCGATTTATTTAAAAGCTCTCAGTGATATGGTATTTTGTGTTTTAGCACTGAGTTGGAACTGGAATCCAACGCTGATAATAATTTATGTACTGTGTAACCTTGAATTCCAACCCTGAGGATAGCAGGTTATCCTATACGATGGAACGTAAAAGGGATAGAATCTCCATTAGAATGCTGTCGTTTGGTTTCTCATTAGTCCTCTAAAGGAACTGATCGAGTCGTTGGTTTGCTAGACTGATCCGATTTCTAACAGCAATCAAGGTCGTCATCTTTGATAACAAAGAAACTGCAATGTTATCATATTCTAATAGGCAAAAATGGTTAGTTTTTAATCCTATGAACCCCAAGAACGCAGATTTATACTATAATTTAGGACTTGTTTTTCATCAACAAGGTGATTTGGAAGCCGCTGCTGCTGAGTATAAGAAGGCTATTGAGATTGATCCTCAACATTTTGATGCTTATTATTGTCTGGGAAATATTTATACAGAACAAGGTGATTTAAAAACAGCAGAGATTTTCTACAGAACAGCCATTCAAATCAATCCCAGAGATGCTGGGGTACACTACAATCTAGGACTTGTATATCATAATCTTGGTGATTTTAAAATGGCAGAGGATGCCTATAAAAGAGCCATTCAAATCAATCCAAAAGATGCAGGTGCATACTATAATCTAGGTGTTATTTATCAGAGTCAAGAAGATTTTGAGGCTGCTGTTACTGAGTATAAGAAAGCAATTCAGATTAATCCAAAAGATTCTAACACTCATTACTGTTTAGGTGTTGCTTATCGTAAGCTAGGTGATTTTGAGGCTGCTGTTACTGAGTATAAGAAAGCAATTCAAATCAATCCCAGAGATGCAGAGGTTTACCATAATTTGGGGCTTGTTTATTACAACCAAGGAAATTTTGAGGCTGCTGTTACTGAGTATAAGAAAGCAATTCAGATTAATCCCAGAGATGCACATGTTCATTACAATCTAGGAGTAGTTTATGCTGTCCGAGGAGACTTAGAAACTGCTGTCACTGAGTATCAATTAGCCATTGAGATTAACCCAGATTATGTGTTGGCCCATGACGATCTAGCTGCTATTTACGCACTTAAAGGAGATTTGGAAGCCGCTGTTACTGAGTATAAGAAAGCAATTCAGATTAATCCGGAATATGCACTAATCTATTATAATTTAGCCTTAACGTATGTTCTGAAAAATGAAGCAGTTCTGTCAGTAGAATCTCTGCAGACAGCAATGAATTTAGATGAAGAAACTATAGCAAAAGCACGGTTGGATAGCGGTTTCGACAGAATCCGAGAGAATCCAGAGTTTCAGGATTTTATCAAGTTCAAAGTACAGGAAATCAATGGAACCTTACACAGGAATGGTTATAGTATTAAATATCAAAACGATTAACTTTAACTACCCAGTAGAAATTTAAAAAAACATTGAAAGGTGTCAATGTGTCAAATAGACCTAATATTTTGTTTTTGATGACTGATCAAATGCAGGGACGAGTCCTTGATCCGGGACATCCCTGCCAAACCCCTAATATGGATCGCCTCATTCAAATGGGCGTGCGGTTCAAAAACGCCTACCCGGCCAATGCTGTTTGCTCTCCTTCCCGTGCGAGCCTCATGACTGGGTTGCTGCCACACAACCACGGAGTCTTAACTGTGACTCATACAGTTGATTCGGATCAGAGTTGCTTGCGTACCGAACATCCACACTGGGCACAAAGACTAGAAATTGCTGGGTACAAGACAGGATACTTCGGCAAATGGCATGTCGAGCGAAGTAGCAAACTTGAGCAGTTTGGTTGGCAAATTAACGGTACCAATGGAAATGAGTTATGGCAGCAGAGGCAAAAGGAAATTTTGGGTAACAATCCTCCTCAACAGACCTTTTCCCTACAACGCAATTTGGACAATCCTCCAGGGTACAAGGAAAGCATCTTCTATGGTGTAACAGATTTACCCTCCGAACAGCGAAATATGGGAGTTACCGTGAGTTTGGCAGAGGATTTTCTCCGACAAGCGTCGACAACAGATGATCCCTGGTGTTGTTTTGTTAGTTTACAAGAACCACATGACCCGTTCATCAGCGAGCAATCGGCTTTTGATCTTTATGAAGTCGACGGGATTGCGCTGCCACCGAATGTTAAAGATGACCTCCAAGGCCGTCCTGGCATCTATCGTAAAGCGGCACGTGTATGGCAAACTTTCACTGATCAAGAACGACGTGAAGCAGCAACCTGCTACTATGCGTCTATTACTGAGATTGATCAATTGTTTGGCCAACTCATTGATTTAGTAGAGATTAACGGTGAATCAGAAAATACCATCATTGTAATCACTTCTGATCACGGTGAGTTGCTTGGTGCACACGGTTTATATTGCAAGAATTTCTCGGCCTCAGAAGAGATTTACAACATACCACTTGTTATATCTGGACCAGGTTGTGCAAAAGGAATAACGACAGACGCTCGTGTTGGGCTGCATGATCTCTGTCCGTCGCTATTGGACTTGGTCGATTGTGAACCGATTGACGTTCCTGATTCGCGTTCCTTCGCTAGCATGCTTAGTGATCCAAAATCCGAAGAGCATCAGTTTATGACCGGTTTCGCTGAGTACTATGGAGGTCGTATGATTCTAACGCAACGTGTAATATGGAACGGATCATGGAAATTTGTTTTCAACGGATTTGATTTTGATGAACTATACAATCTGGATGCGGATCCATACGAAATGACCAATCTGGCCGAGGACCCGACTTATCAAAAACAATTAAATCAGATGACCTCACAAATGTGGCAGGTTGCAAACGACACCAACGATCACAGTTTGTTCAATTCACAATATCCGATTCTTCGTGTGGCTTCTGTTGGTCCATTAGTATTAAATGCAAAGTGATAATGGTAAAGTTAACACAAAAAAACCGTCCGGATCGGCAAACTATATCTGCTTGCCGATGTCTTAAAACAGAAATTAGATGGTATTTTCTATACATCTTAGCAATAGCAGCGTTAGCTGATCCACCAAGCAAGGTACTGACGCTTCGAGAACAATACAGTCAATTTGCGGCATCCGGTAGCGGCAACGTAGTCAACGGCCGAAAAATCTTTGAAGACAAAGAAAAAGCCAATTGTAAAAGTTGCCACATAGTAAATGATGAAGGCAGATCGGTTGGTCCCGACCTGTCCATCATTGGTGATACATATAACAAAGAGCACCTCATCAACACACTCTTGACCCATCTGCCAATATTTCACCAGGATATAGTACAACAATTATTGTGACAACTGAAGGGGTAATGCATACTGGAATTCTGAAGTCGACATCAGTGGAAGAAATAGTGCTTTCCAGTACGGATGGTGCTATTGTTAAAATTGCCGTTGACGAGATTGATCAGCGCCGCGCCAGTCAAGTCTCTGTAATGCCTGAAGGTATTGAGGATCTAATTTCAAAGCAGGAATTCTTGGATCTAATTGCCTATTTTCAGAATCTACGTGAATGGACATTAAAGGCCACACGTTCAAGCGAAATACCGGACGAAATCGGAGTTTTAACTAAAACTGTTCAATTAACCCCTTTCCATCCTGCGGAGTATTGCTTCAATCAGCCAGTATGGATATCAGAGCACCCTGTTCTAGCAGGATCAAAGGAAATTAACAAAAATTCGCCAAATCGGTCAGGCTCCAACGCGAATAGCCTCATTCGGAGTTGACCACCATGGCGAGATCTATCTGGTTGGATACGATAACGGCACAATTTATCACTTAGATCTCAGTTCAACGCACTTTAAATAAACCAATCAACATTTAAAACAAAAGAGGTTATCCCAATGTTAAATGAACAAAAAGAAAATGACGGGTGGGTTTTACTGTTTGACGGACAAACTTTAAATGGTTGGGCAACAACCGGAAACCCAGAGGGATGGGTAGTCGATAATGGTAACATTTTATGTACTGCCAATGGTGGTAAATATCTTTATACTCTCAAACAATACGAAAATTTTGTCTTGTCTGTTGATTTCAAGATGGATGATAGTGTTAACAGCGGTATTTTCTTCCGCTGGTCAGATCTAGATGATCCGGTGCACACGGGAATCGAAATTCAGATACTGGATAGTTATGGACGTGAAAACTTAGGATCCCATGACTGCGGTGCAATCTATGACATGGTGGCTCCAACCCATAATGTTTGTAAACCAATTGGTCAATGGAATAATATGACCATTCATTGTCAAAATAACATGATTACAGTAGAACATAACGGTGAAAAAATTACTGACATGGACATGGACCAATGGTCAGAACCTGGTATCAATCCTGATGGAACCAAGAATAAATTCAAGTATGCCTGGAAAGATATGCCGCATAAAGGGCACATTGGGTTGCAGGACCACGGCGGAAAAATTTGGTTTCGCCATATTAAGCTAAAACCGCTCTAGTTCTCACCATGAGAATAGTAGTCACTTTCCTAAATAACCGACTCATAGGCTCAAGGGATTTGGTTCAATCACAAATGTATTGGGGATAAACTAGCGTTATGCGAACCTTAAAAGTCAGCTGCGATGAAGTTAAATCGGGGCATATGCATGCAGATAATATTCAAGCATCAATAAAAGCCTTAAAGGAAGATGGTGTCGTTCTTCTTTCGGGAGTAATTGATGTTGATCATATTGATCGTTTAAGTCAAAAGATGCTAGAAGATGTCGATAGTGTGGAACAAACCAATGGAATTTCCAATAATTGGCAAGGTGTACGGCCACCTCCATTTCATCCTTACCTGTTTTCAGATATTGTATTCAATGAAATGGCAATTACTATCACACACCAGATCATGGGTGATGGAGTCATTCTGGACTCTTATGGTGCTAACACTGCCTTTTCTGGACATGAGCAGCAAGGGGTCCATGCAGATACCCATCAACTTTGGCCAAATCTGGATTACATACCACCACCTCACTGCATAGTGGTTAATGTTCCACTAGTGGATGTTGATCAATCTAACGGAGCAACCAAGGTTTGGCTTGGTACCCACCAAGACACTCGAATTCAGCCAAACAATCGACACATAACAGAAGAGATGATTGCTGAGTGGGATGCCAAAAGACCGGCTGAATACGTTTTTAGTCAGAGAGGAGATCTCATATTGCGTGATATGCGAGTCTGGCACTGTGGAATGCCCAACCATACAGATACCCCACGACCTATGCTGGCTATGATTCATCGCTGTGAATGGGAATCCCAGTGGGGATTTGAGGCCCAAAAAGGTACTGAAGCTTTTTTTCATCATCCAATTTTACGAACGTCGGCAGTATATACCGATGCACCAATCGATTATCTTCGACAAGGCCACTCAAAACCTCTAGCAAACTGAAATGAAAGGCTTTCCCAAGACCAATACGTGCTCTTGATCAATATGAGTATCTCCCAATTCTGCGTATTCCAACGCATTACTACAATTAAACACTAAGCAGATGACTCCAACCAGAAAAACAAATGGCTAATCTTTTCTTCATATCTAATCCTAAGAACCGTTTTAGCTTCATTTACCATCACACCCGACAAAGACAATCATCATCACAAGCAACAAGATAATTGATCTTTGGATCACCACATTCACCTTGTACTTTAGTTTTAGCTTAAATAAAACTTAATTGAGTCACAGAATCAAACCGTTTTACCTACTTCTCTAGTAGTCAATACACCACTTTCATACAACTGAACTTGCCTTCCATTCTTCCCATTTACCCTCACATAATATATCTTTCCTTATTATTCTTTTCAAAAAAAACCTAATGTTTTTTTCCATCCTGCCGATATATAAACAGTTTAATTGAGTGTAGGAACTCAAATAAGACAGAAACAACTCTAAATTACACACAACAAAAACTTCAAAAATATAGGAGAATTTACAATGAGTATCTTTGCACTACGCAGTAACGGATTAGCCTCTTCGGCTTACAAGAATTTATCCCGAACCCAATCCAGCCTCAATTCTAACATTGGTCGTCTCTCTTCAGGACTTCGCATTGGATCTGCGGCAGACGATTCTGCTGGTTCCAACGTCTCGGTTCGCATGAAAAACCAAATAAAAGGCATGTCTCAAGCCAATCGCAACGCACAGGACGCCAACAACCTGTTAGCCACAGTGGAATCCGGACTGAGTGATATTAGTGATATCCTGTCCAAGATGCGTGAACTTTCAGTCCAAGCTGCGACGGACACGCTGAATGACAATGATCGGTCCAGTATCGACTTGGAATTCCAGTCGTTGAAGGATGAGTTGACGAGAATAGCCAATGTGACGGAATACAATGGGATGAACGTCCTTAACGGTACCTACCAGGAAGGTGGTGGTAACGAACCGGCTTCTTTGTTCAGCAATCAGAATAACACAGCCAACTATAACCAAGCCCAACCAGGTACCAATGGTTATAGCGACCCACACGGTGATGCCGGAGGATCTCATATCAATAGAAACGGTCCACCTGATGACATCCGAGGCCACTGGCGGTTGCAAATTGGTGCTGATAACGACATTAACAA
>Ga0066834_10000446_pt1 | contig 19511 bp, 12 predicted proteins | sample ETNtaG_30_FD_66729 | JGI IMG/M metagenome (GOLD analysis project Ga0066834, IMG submission 66729) | Marine microbial and viral communities from oxygen minimum zone, Eastern Pacific Ocean - ETNP201306PF43B | ecosystem: Environmental > Aquatic > Marine > Oceanic | place: Pacific Ocean: Eastern... | reverse complement strand
TCACGCCGGAACCGAACCGGCGAAAAACCGTCCGGCTCTTGTGGTTCAAAGCGACTACTACAATTCGCGAATCAGCAACTCTCTTGTAGCCGCCATCACTGGCAATCTCAAGAATGAAGTCGATAAGGCTCACTATCTGGTCGACGTTTCTTCTCCCGCAGGTAAGCAGTCGGGCCTCAATCGAAACTCGCTTGTATCATGCCTCAATCTGGCGGTCATCCCGCCGCGTAACGTTGTCCGACGAATCGGGGAACTGCCTGATGATGTCATGAAACAGATCGACGAGAGTCTATCGGCGGCACTGGGAATCTGAGCGGACCAGGATGTCTATTATCGAGATGACCATTCGAAGGCCGCAGGGCCGAGATGCTCAGAAACATGAGCGCCTTCAGCGCTTTGGCGGGAGAGACGCCCGCCCCACAATCTTCACTTGCGACTGTAAAGTCGATTTGAGTAACAGGACTATTTGTTCTCCCATCGCAAGTGAGGCGCAGAAGAAATCCCCGAGCATTCTTTTCTCTGATGACTCACCACGAGTTCACAATTACCCCGCATTGATCTGTTCCAGAAGCAAAAGGACATCTTGAACTACCACGTGAGTATCAACAGTAAAATGCCCTGCAGCCCCCATCCCACATGCTGTCCGAGGATGAGGCCGATGGCGACGGGGATAAGCGCCCGGTAACCCACGGCGCCCCACAATCGCAACACGGTGACTTTGACCAACCAGGCCATAAAGAACGGAAACCACAAGTAAGCGACGGGAAAGGTGGAACCCACTGCGAAGCCCACCGGGTGCACCGGCCACCAGTGAATGAAATGCATCAGCACCATTAATACAACCATGACGACCGAGCCCATGAGGAAGTAACTCAGCCGGGTCCATTCCGGCCCGGTGGGATGCTTCATCAGATGGACCACTTCACGAAAGGGCCACAGAAAGTTGCCCCTCGTCGGCCAATCATCGAAGTTCAACGCGCCTATGCGATAACCGGTCAGGATGGTGTGCGAGCCCGCGGCCAGGCATCCCAGCGCGAAGGCCATCAGCAACCAGAAACCGATCCATCGTTTGCGCGTGCGGATGCTGTTTGTGAGCCGTACGCCGTGTGTTGCAGCCGAGATAAACGTCGACTGCACATCGCCAAACCAGCCGTAAGAAAATCCGAGCGCGGTCATCGTCTGCGGCGTCACCTGGTCTGATCCGATGCCGAAGAAGACCAGCCGCTGCGGGACACCCGGCAGTGTGAACTGGATAAGCCCCGTCTGCGCTACGATCTTTGCCACCGCCAGGAAGCAGAGGAAGATGGCCGGCACGACGATGACCACTGCTTTCCATTCCATCCCGCTCAGGGCCAGCCATCCGCTGATGACGGCGATTCCACCAAGGGATCCGAACAGAGCCATGCGATAGGAAAGGAACTCCCGCGAATCATCGATCGACGGATCCAGCCAGAGAGCCTTTCGTAATACATCACGAAGATGTCTCCTGGCCAGCCAGAGCCCGGCAGTGGTGAAGGCCATCAGCGCGCCAAAACACTGCCAACTCGTGTTGGGCTCGGTCCATTGATAAAACTCGTACGACCCGACGGAATAACCCCATGACCGCAGGAAGGCCCTCTCCGCCCAGATGACCCAGAAGAACAGCCAGATGCTCAGCGAGATATTGACGGGCGTGAGGTAGGCGAACCCCATCCCGACGAAGGACATTCGACCGAACACATGGACCGCGGGCAGCCCTCTCCCCAGATGAATGGACCGACCCAAGGCGATGCCGGGAAAAGTCGTCGGATCGAGGCCGTGCAGCGTGTTGATTGCCGTGATGCTGAATGAAAGAAGAAAGCCCAGCCAGAAAGTGCTTTTCCGAAGGAGAGGGTTGCCGTCATCATCCGGCTCGGTGGCTGCGATCAGTTGCTGAGGCAGTTGCACCAGGGGAAAAGCCAGCCGCTCCCGATCGACCCACTGCCGGCGCATCATGGCGACCAGGCAGTAGCACGTGAACACGACCGCCAGCCCGAGCACAGCCCAGGCGAGGACCGGAACTGCCCAGTCCTGCCACGGAATCTTTCGGCCTTCCGGCACCCCCTCGAAGTACCAGAGAATGGCATGATTCGCATCGGATGGAGCGATCCACGATGGGACGTGCTTCATCACTGTGTCCGCCACGTCCTGGTCGGTTCTGCCGAAGTAGTGGGGCCCGGTAAACATCCCGATGATAAAGATGGTGTAGAAAAGCGGTGCGGCAGTGGCGGCCAGCGCAATCGCGAAGATGACCCCGAGCTCTCCCGCCGAAAGCCGCAGCGATGGATACAACCGGCCGAGCCCGAGATTAAAAACAAGCAGCACGAGGAAGACGGGAAAGACCGCCCCCATCGGCATATTGGAATGAATGAACGCCGTGCCCAGCCCGATGGGATGGTGCGAAGCAAAAGCATTGATATGCGATTCCATGAGCCCAACGCCAACCGTAATCCCCAGTCCAATCAGAACCGCCCGCATCGAGACAGCACGGGCAGCACCGGCAGTGGACTGGTTTGATGCAACGTCCAGATTGGTCATGAATCAGATTGTGGATTGCGACCGGAACGCCCGCCTTCATTTCCTGAACCGGATGGCTACTTCGCTCACCAGAACCCAATGAGAGATCAGGCTGTCACTGGCGGCCAGGTTTCGTATCTCGATTTCGTTGTCGCCTTTCTTCAATGTTCCGGCGGGTAAGGGCCACGAGATGCGTTTCCAGTCCTGCTTGGGAAAACCATTTGTGCCTTCGAAAATCTTGCGGCGGTTGACGAATACCTGAATCGGGACTGGCGCGCACCAGTGCTTGTCGTTGTCCTGTGCCTCTATCTCGATGATACCTTCTCCGGTGGGGGGATCGTCCATCAGGCTCAACTTTGCGGTGACGCGTGACATGGTTGTCATGGTGCCACGGACGGCGACACAATTGACGCGCTTCGGGCAGTACCAGGAATAGCTGCCGTAATGCTGGCCGCCGGTGAACTGCAGCCCGGGCAGGCGCCAGCCGTCTTCGAGAGTTTCGACAAAATTATTCTGCCGGTGTTTTTCAACCACAGCTCTGGGGTTTTTGAGCAGTTCCTGCAGCAGTGCTGGCAACTCACCCTCATTTTCAGGTTCACCGATATCCACGTAGGCGCTGCTCCAGACGCGGCTGTGCAGGCTTTTGAATGAAGGCATCTTGCCGCCCTTCTCCTTAGCATCGGCGAGTTTTGTCTGATAGTTCGGCATCCATTGGGAATAGATGTACTCCTTCAGGTTGCGGGCGTACACCCAGTATTGATCGTCGGTCAGCTCTCCGAATCGGCCAGGCACCAGGCGGGAGCAATTCGCGATGAAGAGACTCTTTACAGATAACAGATCCTTGTGCGCCATGGATTCCGGTGGCACCAGTTTGAGAGCCGTATCAAACAGCTCAAAAGCCTTCTTCACGAAAGGGCCATCGAAATAATCGGCGGGGGGATAGCCGCCCCAGATCATTCGCCCGTCGTAATCACCGAATTCCAACCGGTCGTAGATCAGATCGAAAAGTTGCCGAACCGCAGGCGCTGCCTTGCCGTAATAGGCCCGGATGAATTCGTTCTTCAGACGCCCGATGTCTTCGGTTGGATCCCAGTTCAGTCGGCAATGGACATAGTTGAACAGTTCCCTGAAAGAAAGATTGCCGCCGCAGTACCAGATGGCGCTCATGTTGTGTTTGGCACCCCACTTTACGCGCCAGGCCATTCCGTAAATGGTGTATCGGCCCCTGCCGTTGTAATCGTAGAGCCCCATGTTGTTTGGCGCCATCTTCAGCCAGCCTTTCAGGTGCGAGTAGGCCACGATGTTTTCAGGCGCTTCAAAATCGCGGAGGGAATTCGGCGCGCTTGATGCATTCGGCCAGGCGGCATAGAGGCAGACCAGATTCTTTTCCGGCTTCAATCGAGTCGGGGGGAAGTCCGCGCCGTTGTACGCGTTCGTGACCAGAACTTTGTCCGGAAATTTATTCGCCACTTTTCGGGCCACATAGTTTGCCCAGAAGAGCGTCTGGTCAGCCTTGTTGCCGACTGCTGCACATTCCCTGCAACTGCACCATTCGGGCCCGTCGCCCTGCGAAACGCAAAAGTACTCGCGGTCGTTCTGCAGCTCCATCCAGCGCAACATCCGCTCGGCCGAGATTCTAAGGACGTCCGGATTAGAGAGGCAGATCATGACGCGAGCCGCGGGGGTGTCTTTTGCGATTCGTTTGCCATTGCCCAGAAGAGCGTAGTACTCGGGATGTTCATCGTAGTATTTCCTGGCGGGCACCAGATAGGCCGCGGTGTGATCGAGCCAGAGAGTTCGGTCGAACCAATCCTTTTCACCGGTCTTCTCCAGGATCTTTCTTGCATCGCTGAAGAAATTGTAACTCCAGCCTTTGATGGAATAGTCGCCCACACATCCCTTGACGTTATAGACCGGTTTGTCAGCCAGCTCACAGGCCCGGAGCAGATTAGTTCTCTTCTTTGGGAATGTCCGCACGTGAAGCGTGAAGAACTTGCAGCCCTGTTTCTCGAGAAATGAATAAAGGCCATATCCGGCGCCGTGTTTTGTCTTTCCTGCAATGGTGATTGAGCTTTCCTTCGCCCGGATGATGAAGCCTTGATAGCCCCATGGTTTGAGCTCTTCCTCCGTGATCGTCCGGCTCTTCAGGGCCGGCCCCCTGCCGAGAAAAATCACGTTCGCCAATTCGGGGGAAGCCGTGATTCCTTTGGGATTCAGTGGAATTTTGATGCCGGTCAGTTGCTCCAGCAGGCCCTGGAATTTCCCGCCAAATCCACTGTCATCGAGTATCGCATAAATGGGGAAAGCTATTCCCTGGCTTTGGACTCGATTAGCAGCCTGATACAACAGCATCCGATCCTTATCTACTGTCGAATCATCGGGGAGAGCGGAAATACCAAGCAGTTTGACGGAGAAATGCTCCTGGCTTTTCAGGAACGAAAGCCTGATGCCCGAAACCTTGTCCCAACCCGCGGCTCCATCTTTGCGCACGAAAGTGCCCAGGGGCAGGAGGATGATCTGTTCGCCTCTGCGGATGTAGAAGCTTCGCGAGTAATCACCCTTGCCCGCTGCGAAGCTGATTCGTCCACTGGCAGACTTCGGGCTGTAAAATGCAAGCGCAATCGATCGGGACTCAGTCAAATCCAGTTGGAGAACCTTCCGCCACTCGGCCATTCCTTTCTTCGCCACCTCGAAGACTGTCGCAGGTACAGCCTTGCCGACTGGCGGATCGTATTGGCTTGAAGTGGGCGCCGACGATCCTGTCCAGGCCGTGTCGTTTCCTGAAACGATCCGGATATTGGTTTCGGCACGAATCGCACTGCCCTGAAGGAAGAGCACGGGCAAGGGCAGCAAGTGAAGGGCGAGCGTTCTTATTCTGTAAATCTGACGTAGGAACATCTTCCTCTCCGATTCGGTTAATCAGCAGACGAAGTCGCGGGACACCGGGCTATTGAGGCAGATTTACTTTTGTCAGGATGCTCTCACTTCTGCAGCAGGGCCCGCATGCGCAGACGCAGGGCGTTCAGTTTGATGAAACCTTCGGCATCGTGCTGATCGTAAATCTCGTCCTCTTCAAAGGTAGCGAGCTCCGGATTGTAAAGGGAGTTTTCTGACTTCCGGCCGGCGATGATGCAGTTGCCTTTGTAGAGCTTGACCCGGACGGTGCCGGTGACGTTTTGCTGCGAGTCATCGATCATCGTCTGCAGCATCTCGCGTTCGGGCGCATACCAGAATCCGTAATAGACCATTTCCGCGTAACGCGGGATAAGCGAATCGCGCAGGTGCATGACTTCCCGATCCATACACAAAGATTCGAGGGCACGATGCGCGTTGAAGAGGATGGTGCCTCCGGGCGTTTCATAAACCCCCCGGGATTTCATCCCAACATAGCGGTTTTCGACAAGGTCGGTGCGACCGATGCCGTTGGCACCGCCGAGCTCGTTGAGCTTCTCCATCACACCCATCGGAGTGAGCGATTCGCCATTGACGGCCACCGCGTTTCCATCCTCAAAATCTATCTCCACATAGGTCGGCCTGTCGGGCGCGGCTTCCGGTGAGACGGAAAGCATGAACATGTCTTCCGGCGGCTCAGACCAGGGGTCTTCCAGGATGCCTCCTTCAAAGCTGAGGTGGAGCATGTTGCGATCCATGCTGTAAGGCTTCTCCGCGGTGACCGGCACAGGGATGTTGTGCTTTTCAGCATAATCAAGAAGGTCGGTGCGCGATTTAAACTCCCATTCACGCCAGGGCGCGATGATCTTGACGCCCGGCATGAGCGCGTACGCAGTGAGCTCGAAGCGCACCTGGTCGTTGCCTTTACCTGTGGCGCCGTGGGATACCGCGTCCGCGCCTTCCGCCTGTGCAATTTCAATCATACGTTTCGCGATCAGCGGCCGTGCGATGGATGTGCCCAGCAGGTAGACGCCTTCGTAGATCGCGTTCGCCCGCATCATGGGAAAGATGAAGTCCCGGGCGAATTCCTCTCGAAGGTCGTCAATGAAAACCTTGCTTGCGCCGGTCTGGATGGCCTTTGGTCGCACTGGATCCAGTTCTTCGCCCTGGCCGAGGTCGGCACAGAAGGCGATGACTTCGCAATCGTAGGTCTCGATCAGCCATTTCATGATGATCGATGTGTCGAGCCCGCCGGAGTAGGCCAGCACTACTTTTTTCGCTTCACTTCCCATCGTTTTCTCCTGTCAAGAATTGAAATTTTCTGTTGTTTTTAGAGCCGGCTGGCTTATAGCCTGTTTTCGCGGCATTCGCTAGGCAGACTACTGATCTGGTGACTCCCCACCGGAGAACGCGTGCGCGCACCGGATTTTCAAATGGACAAAGAACCGCGGGAATGAAGAATAGGAAATGTCGTAACACGCCGCAGACACCCACCGAATCTCAATGGCCATCAATCCCGATACGGAACGCACTCCGTCGCTCGGCTCTCTGCCTGCCGACACTTTCGAATTCTCTGTTCCTGCATCTTCTGAGTCGGGCACGCGCCTGATTTCTGTAAGCGTGCCCGCGCCGCAGGCAATAGAGGGGTGTCATTCCTGGCGAGTCTGTTGTGGCGAGGAATCTGTCATCCCGCAGGTGCAGGTTCTGAACGAGGCAGATGACGGCACGCCACGAACTCTGATGGTGCGTTTTCCCTGGAAGGTCGAGCAGGGCCAGGACTATTCATTCAGCATAGCGAGCGATGAGGATGCTTCGGACGGAGAAAACATCATCGGGCAGGTTACTCCGTATTCCTTTTCGATGAATGCCGGCGAACGAAGCCTGACGCTCCTCGGCAATTACCTCACGATTCTGCGTAATGAGGCGACGGAGTGTGGTGTGCAGGTCGTTGCCCCGAATTTTCCGACCCGGTTCATGGGCCCGGAAATCAAGGTGATTGAGAATGGGCCTTATTTCGCCTGGGTGAACGCGGATTACTACGGGGGGATCTGGAATGCAAGGCTGGAATTGAAGGCGGACCTGTTTGGAGAGGTCGAGTTCACTTCGCGCCTGCTGCGCACTCGTCGCGATGCGGCCATGCCACGGTACGGGTTTCGGATCTTCTCGTCGAACGGGCAGGCTGAAGTCGGCGGCGAGCCGGTCAAGGGGAAAAAGGTCATTCGAGAATTGGCGAAACAGGAGTTCCGGATCACTTCTGAATCGCTTCAGACATCCTTCCTGATTCCTGGGGGCCCGCAGTTCCGTGAGGGGCAGTTGCAGAGCGTGGATAAGACTGGCGTGCAGATCGACCTTTACCGCAGCGGAGAATTGGAGCCTGGCGGCCGCTTTCTTGAGGGGCAGGAACGTTCGTGTCACCTGATCATGCTTGGCTCAGAAAACGGCAGTGGGCAGAGCCAGCACATTCGCGGACAGGCCGCGGTGGACGCTCGCCGCGCGGCAGGCAGGGCCTATCCCGAAACTGACTGGGGCGCGCTGCTGCCTCTTCGCAAAAAGGCAACAAGCCTGGCCAGGAGCATGCAGGTGAGGGACGGTGAGGATTTCGGTCGTATACGCTCGCACGACTCTTTGCCAATGTCGCACCTGGATGCCGCGCTCGCGATTCTCGAGGATTACTATCGCGGTGGAGACGTCCGCCTACTTGACTGGGCCCTGGATGCGGCCGAACATTATCTCTCCATGCGGCTCTATCGCGGCTGGGATCTCAATGCGTACGGTGGCGAGCGCAATGAAGAAGATTCCCGGGAGATCGAGGCCTGCAACCAGGCCGGCACTTTTCTGCTGCTGCTGGCCTACGATCAGACGGGCGACCCGCGTTTCCGTGAGAGCGCGATTGCCTGCGTCGACCGGGTGGCCCAGCGAATGGAACAGACCTATTTCATGTCCGGGTATTCGCTCGACCGCGGCTGGTCTCTCGGTGCAGACGTGCGGGGCGGCTACTTCGCCAAAGACCTGGTCGATTTCTTTCAATACACGGGCGAAGCCAGGTATCTGGAAACCGCACGAAATATCCTTCGTGGGCTCGGCAAGCTCCGGCTCGGAGAAGGGCTCTGGAAGGAGGAATACAGCGACCCTTACAGCCCGACTGCGCTGACGATAACGGGTGAAGATGTGGGCATCATGCATGACACCAAGGATTTTGAGAATCCTTTCCACCTCACACAGATCCTGCTCGGCGCGCAGGCCGTGTATTCGCAGACGGAGAACGAGCTCGCGAGAAAAATTGTCTCGGACATCAGCGACTGGCTGGTAGCCAGCCAGTCCGACGCCGGCCTGTGGAATTCTCCACAGGCGGGTTCGCCTGCCGGCCAGATATCCGGGCTGTCCCTTCAAGTATCTACTGCTCTGCTTAAATCGTACGGCCTGCTCGGAGAGCCGGATTACTACCAGGCCGCCGAGAGCTCAATACGGCTTGTGACCCAACTGTTCGAGAGATTCGGCGCCTTCCCTGAGGGAGTGCCGCCCCAGGACAAAGATTACTTCTATACCGAGGACTTCACGGAAGTGGATTTTCTTCGGCTGAAGCTGAATCTGGAGACGATGAGTCTGAGCGCGCTGTCGGGATTTTTCAGCGCTGTGAACGAGTACATCCATCTCGCATTCGATGCATCGGAATCTCTGCGGCAGCCGATCTCGAATCCGCTTGGAGTGTTTCTTCTTGACGAGGCCGAGTTCGCCGACGAAGAGGCCCAGCTCGATTTCGATGCAGGTATCCGCATCAGCGAAGTGGACGCCGACTACCAGAAATGCCGGGAGGCCGAAGCGTTTAACACCACAGAAGAAGCTATCGAGTCGTGGGAGAAGTTTGTCGCCGACCATGTGAACGCCCCACTCGAGAGTTTTCGGGTCATCCAGCTTGCCCGTGAAGCAGGAGACGCCGCCAAGGAAGAGGCCGCTACACAAGTCTTCCTGAACGATTTTCCCGGTCATCCTCGATCGGGTTGGCTCAGAATAAAGCTGGCTACTCTCAATTATTCACTCGATGAGAAAGACCGAGCGACCGACATTCTCAAGCAGTTGGTTGACGACCTTTATGGTTCTGTCTGGGAGCGGGATGCTTCAGCCCTTCTGTATCTCTACGGTGAAGGCCCCCGGCCCGAGGCCAGCCTGCTGGCCGGCAAAGGCGTAGCGGAAACGATCACCATGATTGACCCCAATACCGGCGATCCGGATGAGCTGCCGGTGAGCGTGAGCTGCGAACATGATGAATCGAAAATCAGGTTCTCCATCGAGTGCCGTAAACCTGCTGTCGGCGGCGTGGAGGCTATTCGACTTTATCTCGATCCCGTCCACGACTACGAATCGTGGTGCTGCTTTGAGGTCTCCAGCCAGGGCGATACTTCGTTTCAAGAATTGAGCTGGGCAGGGCAGGGGGAGATCATCAAGGGAGGTGATGATTGGGCGGCGAAGGTGAGCGATAAAGAAGAATCGTGGCTCGCGGATATTTCGATCCCTCTCGATAAGCTCGGCTTGGATGGAAACAGGCAGGGAGAGCTTTGTGGTCTGAACATCGAAAGGGTGTTCTCCCTAGGCCTTCGATTGTGGCAGCCGATGCACCGGGATCCTGTCATGCCTCAAGCATTCGGCAGGCTTCTGTTCTGTTGAAATTCTGCGACACATCGAGGCGATTCCGATGCGAATTTCGTCGCAATTTTGCAATCCTGAAATAGTAGTATACGACCCCTAGAGCCTTCCTTAAGGGATTCTAGGCGATTAGGGTAATTTTATTGCATGGGGTCGCGCTTTAAGTAGACTACCGCCACTTTCCAATCAGCATAACGGTTATTCTTGCCCACAAGAATCATCCTCAGACGGCACGTGGGAGAGCTGTCCTGATGGGACCGTTTGGCTGTACCACGCACATAAGCTCCCAACCAGTGGGCCGAGGAAAGGAAGGAGCATGTCTGTACGAGTTCTTCTGGTTGAAGACCATCGGATTGTCCGAGAAGGGTTGCGTTGTCTGCTTGAAAACCAAGACGGTTTCGAGATCGTCGGTGAAGCAGAAGACGGAAGGGCGGTCGTCGATTTGGCAAAACAACACCAGCCGGACGTCATTCTGATGGACATAGGGATGCCGAATATGAATGGTATCGAGGCAACTTGACTTATTTGCAGGGACTTGCCAAAGGTCAAGGTCGTCGCTGTTTCCGCCCATTCGGAGCGCAGGACCGTCCAGGAGATGTTTCGGGCCGGAGCAATCTCTTACGTCACCAAAGAAAACAGCAGCGATGAGCTGCTCCAGTCCATTCAGGATGCGGTGGAAGGCAAAACCTATCTAGCGCCCAACATCACGGGGGGTAGTTGTCAGGAACTATGTGGCAACCATCGCCGGCGAGACCGGCGGCGGGACGGACCTGACTGCCCGTGAGCGCGAAGTTTTACAGCTCCTGGCAGAAGGGCTGTCAGCCAAAGAGACAGGTCATCGCTTGAACATCAGCCCGAAGACCGTCGAGAGCCATCGGAGAAACATGATGGCCAAAACCGGTTTCTACAGCATCGCCGAGCTCACAAAGTACGCGCTCAGGGAAGGGATTACCTTTCTGGAGGGTTGATGGCTCGCTCCTCGATTTCCGCGCACCATCGGCGTGATGCACTCCCTCATTGGCGGCATTCCAAACTTGATGTTACGTTTCCGCCCCTTAAATTGAGGCGAATGCGAGCCCGCGAATGCGGGCCGTTTTTCATCACAGCCACGGACAGGAAGAACATCATCATGGCCACTGAACCCACCAGTGAGCAGAAGGCCTCGCCTAATGGGGACGTTTATGAGCACCGGGCAAAAAAGGCCGGCAGCGATGCCGCGAACGGTGAACTGGAAGGCTCTGTAAAAGGCGCGGATATTGTTGTCACCACCATGGAGCATCTCGATGTCGAGCACATCTTCGGATACTCCGGAGGGGCGATACTCGAGGTCTATGATGAGCTGTTCAAGGAACACAGATCAAAGATCCAGCTCCTCAAGCCCGCACACGAGCAGCACGCGGGCCACGCAGCACAGGCCTACTCGCGGGTGACTGGCAAACCCGGGGTAGTTCTGGTCACCTCAGGCCCGGGCGTCACCAATATCATCACTGCGGCCGCGGATGCGAAACTGGACTCGGGGGGCATCGTCATTCTCTCGGGGCAGGTGCCGACTTTTTTTCTGGGGACGGATGCCTTCCAGGAAACGGACGCTGTCGGTACCTCGTTCCCGCACGTGAAGCACAGCTACCAGGTGATGGAGCCCGAAGACCTTACGCCGGCGATCAAGGAGGCTTTCCATCTGGCAGGAACCGGCCGCAAAGGCCCGGTGCTGGTCGACCTGCCCAAGGACGTTCAGCAGGCGAAGATCATTCCCGACTACGACACAGAAACAGATCTGCCACAATACGATAAGAGCCCAAGGCCGGCTGTTGCAGGTTTGGAGGAAGCAGCCGACGCAATCAACGCAGCCAAGCGCCCACTTTTCTACGTAGGTGGAGGCGTTACCGAGTCCGATGCCTCTGAGGACCTGCGGGCCCTGGCTGAGAAAGCCCAGATACCAGTAACCACGACCATCCTCGGGTTGGGCACGTTTCCACACCCGCACTCGCTCTCTACTCACTTCCTGGGAATGCACGGCTCGTACGGCGGCAACTACGCCGCCTACCGGTGCGACCTTCTCATCGCTGTCGGCACGCGTTTCGATGATCGGGTGACCGGCAAGAAAGATGAATTCGCCAAGGGCGCCAAGATTATCCATATCGATATCGACCCAGCCGAAATCCATAAGAATAAAAAGGCGGATATCCCGATTATCTCCGACGCCAAAACCACGCTTGCCGAGTTACTACCACTGGTCAAGGAAAAGGAACATCCCGAATGGCTGAAAGAGCTTCACGAGATAAAGGAGCAGTATCCAACCACGTTCAAGGATTCCGACGACGTGATCATGCCGCAACACGCCATTGAGCTTCTCCATCAGATCACTGAAGGCCAGGCCATCATTACGACCGGGGTGGGGCAGCACCAGATGTGGTCTGCTCAGTATTACCACCTGGAGCGTCCTCGTCGCTACGTCACATCAGGCGGGCTCGGCACGATGGGATTTGGCGCGCCAGCGGCAATTGGGGCACAGGTAGGTATGCCTGACGACCTGGTCGTGGATATAGACGGTGATCGCAGCTTCAACATGACCCTTGGCGCGATGGAAATGGCCACCGTGTATGACCTGCCCGTGAAATTCTTCATTCTCAATAACGAGGCCGATGGCATGGTGGTACAGTGGCAAGATAAGTTCTACAACGGTCTTTATGCGGCATCCAAGTCCCGCTCGCCCGATTTTGTGAAGATCGCCGAGGGCTATGGGGTCAAAGGCAGGAAAGTAACCCAGAAAGAGGACCTTGCGGTCGCGATCGAAGAGATGGTGGCTTACAAACATGCCTACCTGCTGGATATCCATGTACCGGCGACCGATGTCTATCCGATGATCCCATCGAACAAGACCTTTAACGACATCATCGTCGATCCGAACGTTTTTAGTTGATGGCCAATTGGCGAGGACAGGCTCATAAGGATTCGGCGCGCGAACAAAGTAGTGGAGCTTCCAGCTCAAATTTTACGGTCGATAAGCTCAGGTAGAGGCGGCGCCTCGCCGCCGGATATTCTACGCCGCAGCTACGTCGCCATGCCGAATGGGACCTGTAAACCGGAAAATTCAAGATGGAAGCTCCAGTGGGACCTGAAAATTCACAGTTTACTTTAAGTCCCGGAACGATCGTTGCTCTTGGCGGGAGCGTTGTTGAGCCCGTGTGATCAGGCTTCACTACGCAGCCCCGACAGAGCTGAGAATCTCAGGAATTTGGCTTGCCTGAAATCCTCAAACGACTACTACCCAAAAGGTTAAGTTAACTGTTGGCCATCAGAGCGGGACATTGACCGAAACAGGCTCGTGACAACGCACGTGACTGTCTGGCCTTTTCCTACCACTCTTGTCGAAAAAGTGCCCCAAATGTCGAGTAATACCCAGGCAAACCAGACGACTTCTCAAGTTGGTGAAGACACACGCATTGGCAGACTGCCGGAAGCAGGCTTTGGCGTTCCTGAAGATGACGACCTCCGTCTTGATACAGCTATCCTTTTCGATGATGACGAGGAAGAGGAGAAATTTCCCGAGACTCAGCCGTCGGCGGTGTCCGCCAACCCGTTCAAACAGTTTGAGGAACCGAAGCCTTCCGAGGCCCCAATCACAGAGACTGAGGATCCCGCTCCCGACCTGACAAATAACATCCTCCAGCAGGTGATGAAGGAGCAGGAGCTCTTCCGTGAAGGTTCCAAGCTGCGCAAGAATCCCGTGGTGAACAGTCGAGCGAAATCTTCCGCCACGCCTGCCCCTCGTGAGCTCACCCAGCAGGTAGCCAACGCCCTGCCCCCTCGAGATGCCACCAAAGAGGAAATCTCTCGTTTCAATGTGAACCTGTTAAAGGAACTCCTTGCCGAAGGCGTTACTCCCGAAAAGCCAGACGAACGGAAAGTGGAACTTTCTGATCTTGAGGATCCCAGCCTGAGTTCGGAACTGGCCGCCGATCTTGATGGCCTGGAATCTCAAGTGGCTCAGCTTGGTTCGCTGAGTAAAGAAACAGACGAAGACTTGCCGGAGACCAACGATTCAAGCCGGGCAGAAGATGTCGTTACCATTGAGAGTGTCTTGCCAACCAAGAAGGTCGGTGAGAAGACCTTCGTAAACAAGATCAAGCTCGAAGGGGAGAATCTTGTCGATTCACTCAAGGCGCTCGAAGAGGCCGCGAAGCTGGCGGACAACACTGAAACCATCGAAGACGCCAAACCCGTTCAGATGCCAACCGCTGACAAGATCGAAGATCTGTCCGACGACGAAGAACTGGCCGGCAAAGCTGCCTCTCAGGGAGGAAAATCAAAAGTCTTCCGATTCAATCCCGAGCTGGCCGAGCTCGAAGAGCAGATGGTCAAATCGGAAAGCACGCGCAGTTCAATTCACAAGGCCCGTCCCACGCAATCCACCATCATGTTTTCTGTGGAGCGAAAGGGGTCGTTCTCAAGAGTAGTGAATTACCATTTCAAACGTGCCGGATGGAAACTCGAGATTGGTGAGGGCGCGGACAAGACAATGCAGCTCGTCTCTCCCGACCGGCTTTCTCTCTTGCTGGCCGATACCACTATCAAGGGTTTCTTTGAGCTCCTGATGGAATTGAAGGTCAACAAAAGCACCAACCACATTCCCATCATCGCCATTTCCCCCATGGAAATGGAAATGAATGATCAGCACGATCTGATGGTCCTGCCGGACGAGGAACTCGTTGAACCCTTCGAAATGGGCACTTTGCTGAAGCAGTCAGATTGGGAACTCGCCCGCTCTGCGAGAACCGGTGTCTCCTTCGACCAGCGCGTGCACATGATACTGCCAACCCGGTTGGACAAACTCGACCAGGCGAAAGCCGTCATGGAACGTCTGCTCATTCAGAGCGGCCTGGATAAGAAGAGCCAGATCAGTCTCGCCGCCGGTTTCTACGAAGCGCTTGGCAACGCGGCCCGCCACGGAAACAAGAATCGTCCCGCCACCTGGGTCGAAATTCTTTACCTGCTCGATGCCGACAAAATCACAATCGCCATTAAAGACGAGGAGAAGGGTTCGATACCACACCCTTCTGCACCCATCACGGGACCGTGGACAAAGTTCACATCCTCAAGGAGCGTCTCGAACTTGAGAGCATCGGCGCAATGGGCGTCCCCATGCTGTCTCAAGTGGCCGACCAGGTTCAGTACAATGCCAAGGGGAACATGGTCACCCTGACCAAGTATCTCAATGGCAAACCTGCTCCAGCCGACGCCAAAGAGAACAAGGCTGCGTTAGAAACAGTAGAGGCGCAGCGAAACAGATTCGAAAAGCAATCACGAATACCCACCATTGCCAACGCTCCCGATGAGGATGAGCCTCTGGAAGAGGACGTTCCTGACTTCGAGGACCTTGCCGACCCCACTCCCGCTGGAAGTAATAAACCAGCAACCTTCGAGATGCTGGCGATAAAGCAGAATTGGACTGAACGTTAATCCTCGAATAGCTCAGGTCGCACGGTAGGCGCGATATCCGATTCCTCGAAAACTGGCACAGGCTCCCGCTGCTCTGGATTCTGCTCCTTTCCGGCACCGATAGGCTCGATGACAAACTCGAGCCCGAGGCCGTCGATCCGCTGCTTGATAATCTCGCGCTCAGGTGTGATGAATGCCGTGGATGCTCCAAGGTCGTCGACGGTGATCTTCACCACAAAAACATCGTAAGTGTTCTTGTCGACGGACAACTGGTCCAGCCTGGAAACGATGGCTCTGGCTTCCTGAAATTTCTGAGTAATTGGATTGAACACCTGGTAGCGCCAGGTCCTTCCAAGCTCCAGGTCGGGCATGATGTCGAAGGGTGAGACGATGTTTGCCAGGACTTCATCCCCTTTGAACGGGATTCGAGTCACGCCCAGACTGCTGCCATCCATGCGGGTCAATTTCACATGAAGATGTTCATCGACAACCCGGCCACTGAGATTAAGAGCGCCAGTTTCAATTATGGGAATTGCCAGAGTACCCCGGATGTTGCGCAGCCTGAAATCAGGGCCAATCGACATCTTAATCCGCACGCTTGAAGGCCGGTCACCAAGTATCGACATCTGCAGCCGAGTAAAGGACTCGATATCGAATCCTGGGCTCTTTTGCCGATAGGTGGTCCGGGTCATCCCGATGCGTTTGCCTCCCAGGTAAATCCCCATCTGCTTCTGCTTGTTAAGAGATCTTGTTTGGATGATCGAAGCGTAACCAACCTGTGAACTGCTTTGCTGCCGCTGCCGCCAGGTACGATGAACCAGCATGCTCATCATGCCCAACCAGAAAATCGTAATGGCCGTTGCTATCGTCTTCTTACCCATGTTTCCATTGTCCGTCCGGGACCGGTTCGCCACAACAGCCGGTTAATCGGCTGAGCTATCGTCAGGACTTCCTGCTCTATTCAGAGTGTGCGGCGATGCCCAGTTACTATATCGCGAAACCAACTGCTGCCCAGTTTTCCCTTGTTCTGCCGGACCTCACGAGACCTTGCCGCCTCCAACTTCATTCTCGCTGATGCTCCTCTGCATCATGTGCAGCGCCACTTTCAGATTGGCCTGAGTCCATAGGAGCGGCGTCACATCATTTGGAACGTACTTGCCATCCTCGAGAAAATAGGATTCGGGACACTTGAACGCTCCGAACTGGCAATCTTCACCGGTGATCTGTCCGAGCGAGCGATTCAGGTACTCCGTCTGACTGGCAAGCGCGCCTTCCTCGTGTGTCTCATGAAATCTCAATCCATAGAAAGACGAAAGAGTCGGATCGAAGATGCACCATTGCGCTTCCTCGCCTTCCGCGAGCAACGCATCACGCTCAGACATGTCGTCGCTGAAATCGGTGGTACGGACCTCTTCGCTCATCTTGGCTCGATAATCAGCACACCAGTAAGAATCACCCAGATATCGGCGGATACCATAGTCGCCCTGCAGGTTTTCCGTGACATCAGCAACGATCTTCTCGGCAAGCTCTCCTTCAACAACCTGCGTTGGGAAGAGCAGGAACAACAGCGAGGCATCGTACCTACGGCTCTTGGCGGGATCGTCTTGCACGCATTCCGAAGGCAGGATGGCATACAGGGAATCGAGGCCCAGCTTGATCTCATCTTCGACCACGTGATTCACCACATTCCATTCGCCGACAGACACCTGGATCATGCCAAGTTTTTCGTAGAGCAACTGATGCATCCCTTGAAGACCGGCTGTAACCATGCCGATGCTGGATGCATTTACTTTTCGTGTCTCCTCCCAGTGACCGCTGTCCTCATCTTCATGAAATCCGATCGTCTGGAGATAGAGAACCAATAACCCGAGTAGTTCGAGGTCTTCCTTCTGAGGATAGATGTGGCCTTCGTGCGCCATCATTGAATATAGCCACATCAGAATCCCGAGCGCATCGTTCTGCGCATGCGCCCATTTTTCGTCGTTCTCCTCAAGCTCCGAGCCATTGAAACGGACGTGGGGCCGGTTCATCGGATCGGCCGGGTCAAGCTCGCCACGGACAATCTGTTCAATTCGGTGACGATGGGTCTTGTAGAATTTCTTGAGCGTCTGCACTGTCTTGACCGCGACGTCGATTTCGCCAGTGATGTAGTGCGCGTACGCCACATGGATGTTGTCACGGAGCCAGACATTATTGTAGCCGGTGTAATCGTTTCCTTCGGTGGTCGCTGCCGCGGAGAAGAGGCCGTTCTCCAGTCTTGGAAAATCAAACGTGCCTTTCTGATGCAGCAGTTCAGATATGGCGTGGATCTCGTCGAGAGTGTAATTATCTTTGATGAGCGGCTTGAGCTCTGCGTTGTGGATGTGCAGCATGGTGCGAAGCTTCAAAGGGATCAAAAACCAATCGGCATATTCGGTCAGCTATAGATGTTGCGATGGCTGGGGGCGGGAATCAAGCGAAGTAGAGAGAACCAGAGACGAACAGCGGAACAGCATGCCGGTGGAAAATCAGGGATTGAATTGGAGAAGATAACCTTGAAGATGGACAAGATGAGGAGAGTGATTCTCGAGCTCGATTCCGAACGCCGCCTGCTTTCCGGCAGCGAGGATGCTCTTGTGCACGCCATTCGCAAAGGGGCGGATCTCCGCATTTACACGGAGTTTTTGCATAACGAGCACATCGACGTTGCATCCGAAAATGCCGAACGCGTTCGTGAAGTCGCCGAATTCGGTGTCACGTACCTGGTGGAGGATCGCTGGGCGGCCGGAATCATGAGTCTGCGGCAGCCCATCAATCTGCCGGAAGGTTTTGGAGCGCAGCCATCCATGTCCTTTTTTCTATACAACCAGAACGGCGAGCAGGCCATTGCCAGGCCCTACCTTGATGGATCATCAGCGGCTGGCCCGCCGGGCCGTTCGCCCGCTCAGCCCCCGGATGGCATGCACAAGTATCACGTCCTGGACAGTTGGGACGGCGAGACAAACGCTCCCAGCCAGAACTTCATCTATGATTTTGATGTCTACCGTTTCTGTGTTAACGAATCGTGGCAAGAAGTGCTGGCTCACGATGAGCAAGGCCGTGTCGATTCCGGCTCGCCTGCTGATCTGGTTGACGCGTTTTCTGCCGGCTGCGCGGTCAAGGTAGCGGTCCGAGGTCTGTGCTCGGATATCGCCGGAAAAACAGAAAAGATCTCAAAGCACGAGGTGTTTGTTGAGACCGGATCTGGTTATTTCTACACCGAACGGGAGCTTTTCTTGGCAGGCACGCATCCTGTCATTCGAGTGAGACCAGGTATTCCAATGCGATACTCAACCGGCGGCTGGGATTTCGGCTGGCTCATGGTGCGGACGGACGGGCGAATCGTCTACCGGCGTTGCGATCCTTACACTCTGGAGTTTGCCGACCACGTTTACCAGTATCCGGTTCGATGGTTTGTCCGTTAGGGAACGCGAAGAACCTGTTTTTCGACCGCAACGGTCAGGCCTCCATCCTCAACCAGGCACACACAGGCAACAATGATGAAACACATACTGATCGTTACCATCGATACCTTGCGCGCCGATTATGTTGGGTGTTACGGCCGGCGTGAAATCAGCACTCCAAATCTCGATCGTTTTGCCGCTGAGGGCGCGAGGTTTGGACAGCATCTGACCAGTGTGTCAGCCACCCTGACATCCCATTGCAGCCTGATGACCGGATGCACGCCTTCCGTCAACGGCATCAATTGGAACGGCGTCACACATCCTCGTCGCAGGAAGACGGCTGCGGAGATCGTGAACGAGGTGGGGTATTCGACTTCCGCTATCACGAGTTGGGGTGGCTTTCAGAATCAACAGGTTTACGGTTTTGAGAATGTTCGCAGTGAGGGAGGCGCCGCATCCGAAGAGAACCGCGGTGACCGCACGATCCGGCGAATCCTGGATTGGCTTGATGCTGCCGATGCCAGCCGACCTCAGTTGCTCTGGGTGCACTTCATCGATCCGCATACTCCTGATAATTGCCCC
>Ga0066834_10000438_pt1 | contig 19769 bp, 10 predicted proteins | sample ETNtaG_30_FD_66729 | JGI IMG/M metagenome (GOLD analysis project Ga0066834, IMG submission 66729) | Marine microbial and viral communities from oxygen minimum zone, Eastern Pacific Ocean - ETNP201306PF43B | ecosystem: Environmental > Aquatic > Marine > Oceanic | place: Pacific Ocean: Eastern... | reverse complement strand
GCCAAGCAGCAGAATCAGAAAAGAAAACAAGTTGAGAATGTGTGAGTCTGCCCGCCCTGCCGGGGTACTCGAAAGCCACCCCATAAACAAGACAGCCGCGAAAGGAATCAAGGATGCGATGAACCCCAACAGCTTGAACATTTGATCGATCTGCATAGGTGCCGCCAGCTTGTAGTCTCCTATTCTCCGTTACGAGACCTTGCTCCCGGCCACGGCTCTGGTTTCTCATCCGGCAGCACAACATCAGAAGTCTTCTGATCGTAAATCTTGAAACCGAATCTCTGATAAAACGCGAGCGCGCTGGGATGATCCTCGGTACAGGTGTTCAAGCGCACTCGGCGCCCAGCAATTTGCCACGCGCGTTCGATGGCGCCGGACAACAACAGACCACCGATGCCCAGGCCAATGAACTGGGGCAGCAGGCCAAAGTAAACGATCTTGGCTTGGCCTTCGTCCATCGGTTCCAATTCAAAATATCCTGCGGGCGTACCCGACATGGTCGCCACCCAGGTTTCGTACCCGTCCCGGCCAAGACACTGCTGCCAACGCTCATACGTCCAGGGAAGCCGGTCCACCCAGTTCCACTCGCCACCGACCGCGGTATACAGGAATCGATTGAGTTCCGGACAGGGAATCTTAGCCTGAGTCAGACTGAACTCCGGCACCTCCTTGCAGGACGCCTGGAATTCCGATGGGTGGTTCATCTCAAGGTAGGAGACGGTAACTTGCTTTTTCATGGCGGCGCGGGCTTCAGGTCATCGTTGGGAATCTGTACGTGATAAAGGTCCAGGAAAAATATCCGTATGCAACCAAGGCGGGCCCAAACCAATCGCGCGGTAGTCTTCGGATAGCAGTGTGCTGTGCCATTCTCCTGGCTGGATATCTGGAGCAATCGGCTGCCGAAACGCAGCAGTTCCGAATCAAAATTGAAGGGGTAAAGGAAAAATCGCTACGAAAGAAGATCGACCTTGTAGTGGACGAGATCAGAGAAGACTCTGAGCGTTTCCAGGCGAGGGCCATCCGAAGATTTGCCGAACGGAATCTGACACGAGTCAAAGCGCTACTCAGAGCGGAAGGTTTCATCGCTGGCAATGTTCAGCTCTTGACGGGCAAGGCGGATGATCTCGTCCTGCGTATCGAAACCGGCCCCATGTTCCATTTCCGCAAAGTAAAGCTTACCTACGCGGACGAAGAACCCATTCTTGAAACTCCTATTCTCCTTGAGGAATTGAAGGCAGATTCTCCTGCTGAATCGGCCGCGGTCCTTCGCGGTGAAACCAGAATTCTGATGGCCCTCCAGCAGGCCGGCTACCCAGGTCCTGAGATCACAAAGACACACGTCGTCGCGGATCACGCAACTAAGACTGTGGATGTTGAATACGTCATCCGTACCGGGCCCGCCGCACTTTTCGGCAAGGTTGAAATTACAGGTCTGCTCGCTCTGCATCCGCATGTCATCCACAAGAAAATTCCATGGTATGAGGGGCAGCGGTTCGATATCAGGCACTTTGAAACACTGCGCCGCGAACTCCTTTCGACCTCGCTGTTTTCCATGGTTGGCATTCTTCCAGCGCCCGAAGTCGATGCAGAAGGTAAGCTGCCAATTCGGATAAAAGTGAACGAGCGAAAGCATCGGACCGTCCGCATAGGGGCGAGCTACAAGACCGATGAAAAGCTTGGAGGAAAGATCTCGTGGGAGAACAGAAATCTGCGAGGTTTCGGCGAGCAGTTACGAATCTCTGCGCACGCATCGGGATTCGGTGAAGGAACCAGCGCCAAGTATCGCTTCCCTGGTTTTATCCGCGATAGCCAGGCACTTCTGCTGGGACTCAATGTGGCTCGAGACAAACCAGATGCCTTCGAGAGCAAGAATCTCTCGGCCTCGGCGGCTGTCGAACGAAAACTGCGGGGAGGAGTGACCCTCGTTCCTGGCATTGCCTATCGAGCTGAAGAAGTTGAACAGCTCAGCCAGACAGACAGCTTCGGACTGCTTATGTTTCCGGTAAGACTTTACTGGAATAAGAGCGATGACATCCTCGATCCAAGCGCCGGGTTTCAACTGGATTTATCACTCACTCCTTTCTACGACACCTTCAGCAATTCGCTTGCATTCCTTAAAACTCAGGCAGGGATGCGTCACTACCTGCCCGTGAGTGAAGATGGGAACCACGTGCTCGCCTCTCGATTTCGCATTGGCATTCTGCAGGGCGCATCCAGAAACGCCGTGCCCGCGGACGAACGCTACTATGCAGGAGGAGGCGGCTCAGTCCGCGGTTACGAATTCCAGTCTCTCAGCCCATCCGAGAACAGCGTTCTGGTGGGCGGACGCTCAGTGTTGGAAACCGCGGTCGAGTGGCGGGCGAAATTCTCGAAGCAGCTCGGATTTGTCGTTTTTGTGGATGCCGGCTCCGCATTCGAATCTGAGATTCCGGATATCAGTGAAGATTTTCGATTCGGTGCCGGTGCAGGCTTGCGTTACTTTACGGGCATCGGGCCTTTACGTCTGGATTTCGGCTTTCCTGTAAACCGACGGACAAGTGATGACGCGTTTCAGGTCTACGTGAGTCTAGGGCAGTCCTTTTGATGTAGTGCGCAGAGAGACCTCCAGAATGTCTGATGACTCACAGCAGAATTCGAAAAGCGGTGCGGCCCACAGCCCCTCGATAAAGCGCAAGCTCCGCAAAACCATTCTTTTCATGGCAATCGGCGGCACGCTGCTTCTCGGCCTGATATTCGGTTTCCTGCAGTCTGGATTTGGAAAGAGTCTTCTAGCAGGTTTCATCAACAGTCATCTGAAACCATCGGGTCTGCAAATATCTGGAATCCAAGGCTTTCTCCCTTTCGAATTCCGCCTGGCAGGATTGCAGTGCTCTGATTCGGAAGGCACATGGCTGGAAGCAGAAAACCTGGAAGTACATTGCACATGGTTTTCCGGCGAACTGGATTTGGACATCAAGCGATTCTCCTGCTCGAAAGTCACGATTCTGCGAATGCCGGAAAATACCGATGGTTCGAAGGAGACGAAGCCTCTATGGCCTCTGCCGCTCGAGGAATACGCGCTTCGAGCCCGATCTATGCAAATCCAGGCAATACATGTGAGCCCGGACATTGTGGACAGCCTTGGCATTGAAGAACTAGACCCTGAAGGCGATGGAACGGTCTTGAGTGTCGATGGCAGAATGGAGGCAAGCTGTATGCGGCTTTCGGGCGAAGCAAAGATTGTCGTTGAAGAATGGGCAGATGCATTGTTTGAATTTGAAGCAAAAGGCAACCTGCCCGAATTAACGGGAAAAATTGTATTTGCTGAGACCGGACGCGACCTGATTGCAGATCTGTGCGGAAAAGAATTAGGCAAGGTCAAAGTGGAGCTGTCTGGGAAACGTCCGCCCAACTCGGACGCGCTCAGCCTGGATTGCCAATTATCCACGGAAGAGCTCGGGGCCATAAACTCTTCCTTTCGAATCAGAGTTGAATCGCCGCATTCAGAATTGACATCCATCAAGTTAAGCTGGCAGGAATCGGTTATCGAAGCGAAGGGCACTTTCAGTCTTCTCGGCGGTCCCCTTGAAGGGAATATCACGGGCCGATTTCCAGATCTCAGCACACTTGAAAAACTGATCCCAGGTTTCAGATTGACCGGCAGCGCCGGCTTTTCGGCCAAAATTGGCGGCACTGGCGCGAGACCAGAAATCGATGCCGACCTGACTCTAACGACGCCGGTCACAAGATATGCCACAGCAAAAAAACTAACTCTGAATCTAAAGACAGAGCCGCAGGACGACCAGTCCATACGGGTCAACATGCAAGCCAAAGGCGAGGTCATTACGACACCAGCCGTCTCTCATACCTTTGAAACCGTCAGCATCGGCGGAAAGGCCACCCTCGAAAGCAATCTGATTCATGGCGTGGAATTGCACCTGAAAACGACCGGCGTCGCTTTGAATGCGAGCATGCCAGACCTGAATTTCAGTGAGGGCCAACTAAAAGGAAGGCTGCAGTTTAATGTAGACAGGCCATTGCGGTTGAGCCGAACTTTGCCCTTGCCTGATTTAACCGATCTCAGCCTCACTGCAGAAGTAGAGGCACACCTGAACGAAAAGAAAGCAAGTGCCAGGATTCAGGCTTCCGCTGAATTCACAGAAGGCGACAAATCAGCCGCTGCAAACGTCCTGCTGGCATTACTTGGCGAGAAACCAGATTTTAACGGTGAGCTTCTGTGGGACGGCGAACAGATTCATTTCAACGAGTGCCGTCTTTCAGGAAGTGAGATCACAGTCAAAGTCGGCGGCACCGTATCACCCTCTTCCAAGCGTCTGGCCTTTAAGACCGCAGCCAGTCCTGTGCGGCTTGAAGCCATCGGCGGAATGCTCGGATTACCCCTTGGGGGAGACCTTCACTTGAATGCAGACGTGACAGGAGACTTCAGCAATCCAAAGGCTGATGTTGCCGCCAAAATCACTGCTCTGTCCGTCCACGACATTCATAGCCCTGAGTTGTCGTTTTCATTATCAGTTGGAGCAGAGAAGAATGAAACCGGCACTCAACTCCTCAAATTGAAAGGGAAAACGAAGGCCGACCGGTTGAGCTACGCTTCAACGAATCTGGTGAATCTTAATAGTAACTTGGAACTAGGGCTGGCGCCATCCAAAGGGAGTTGGACTGGACAACTTAGCGTAAACACTGGATTCCCCTTTTTACGAACGAAAGCTGCAGTCGGAAACTTGTCCGCCACATTCGATGGAAATACCGATGGCAGGTTCCGCCTGAAATCCAAGCTCGAATTAAGCAATGGCAGTAAGGAAATCGAATCCGGCAAGATTGCCGTCGAGTCTTTTGGCAATTACAAAAAGGGCGATATTGATGCACAATGGAAAGCTAATTGTCCAGGCAGTTACCTGATTCCAGAGGATGTGCGGTTCTTATTTGGCGAAGAATTAGAGAGCCAGGGCTCATTGCTACTTAGAAACAACATGTTTCAGGAAGCGGAGTCCCTGGGCTCCTTTGGAAAGATTCGTTATTCACTTGCAGCGGCATCCGATGAGGGGGGCATTCGCAGCTCTCTGACTTTCGATATCCTCGATGGGAAACAGATACTGTTTCAGGATGTATCGTTTGCCGGGGACACGAGGCTGAGGCTGTCCGCGTCTGGCAACCCTATTAAACCTGAAGTCTCACTGAATCTTCGGTCAAGCAACATCAAATTTCCTGCGTGCGGTATCAGGGACCTGGAGGCAGACCTGACGGTACCAGCCCTGCCTTACTCAAAGCTCCAGACAGATCTGGCAGTAAAGGGAAAGGCACGCGCGAGCGTTGTCGCGGATGCGATCAAGGAAGGCTTTCCTTCGCTTCCAACAGATCTGACATTTGATGCCAATCTAAAAGACCAAGAACTGAATGTGAGGTCGCTGACTTTCAGATCCGGTCCAGCTTCTATGACTTCCGCAGGGAGGGCCTTTCTCAAGAAAAAAACTGCCGACTTTGGAGCACAGTTCAAACTCAAGAACACGAAAGGCCTGCAGGAACTAGTTCCACACATTCCTGACGGCACATGCTCAATTGCAGTCAGAGGATCAACAGACCTCAATAAGGGAATCGCACATGTTCATTTGGAGGGTGACGCAGCCAAACTCAGTAGTTCCTCAGCAATCGTGAATGAGGCCATGGGCAGCAAACCTCACTTTCAAACGGACCTGGTGCTTGATGCGGAACACATCCTTCTTAAAAACTTCTCAGTGAAGGGAAGTCATGTACTTTTGGACGGCGACGCAGACTATTCCAGATCTTCAGAGGAATATAGTGCAACGTGTAAGGGAACAATTCGGAAGCTTGATGCGTTTTCTACAGCTCTAGAGATTCCCCTGGCAGGAAGCGTCAAACTGGACGGAAGCATCAAAGGAGATTCTAGAAGAACCGAATATCAGGTTCTGCTGACAAGTGAAATTCTGGAAATCTGTGGTCAGAACCTGAACGAACTGAATATTCAAAGCTCCTTCACACAGTCGCCTAAATTCAGGGGAGAAACAAGGGCAACCTTTGAACTAGGCGAATCGTCACTTAAGTCAAGAGCCAGGTTCGAATTCATAGACAATGGACTAAGGATCTCTGAGCTCAACATTGAAGGATTCAATTCAAGCTTGAATGGTTTGCTTGTTTTGAACTGGATTGGCTCTGTACCAGTAATAGATGGTACCGTCAGACTCAAGTGTCGTGATCTTTCATTACCCGCCTCTTATTTTGATACGACTCTGTCGGGCAGCGCAGATGCGGAATTGAGTCTGCAGGCTTTTGACGGCATCCAATCGGCAAAACTACAGATGGCCGGTACGAAACTGAAACTGAAACTGCCCGATTCACCATCCATTAGGGTGGATGACCTTGAAACGACTCTGTCCAGTTCACATCTGCGCTCGCAGGAGTTAACTGAATTCAATCTGAATGTGTCTGGTTTCAATCGAACGGACCTCGCCCTGGATACAGCAAAAATCAGTGTAAGAAAGGGAAATGATTCATTCTCAATTGAGGCGAGTGCTGTTGGAGATTGGCAGAAACAGAAGGCGAACTTTGCGCTTGCGGGCGCATTCTCGGAGAAGAACATACGTCTCTCCGAGCTGAAGGGCATGTTCCGAGAGATTCCTATCGAGCTACAGAATCCGGCGTCGTTGACCACAGATACATCGTTCCTCGACTTTGAGGAGACTGACTTCCGTTCATCCAATTGGGATCTGAAGGTTGGCTTGGGAAGACTGAAAGGGCAGATAGACAAGAAGGGAGAAAACATCAGTTCGACGCTGTCAGTGGCTGCAATAGAAATCCAACCGCTTCTGCCTGCTGAACTGAGCCACATCGAGGGACTTGTGTCAGGTTCGATTGCCCTTAGCGGTACCACGACCAGTCCCAATCTAAAGGCTGAACTTGAAGTCCAGGATCTGACCAGTTCAGAGATAGGCCCGAAAGAACTTTCGATTAGACCAACGCTGTCGTTTGAGCTCAGGGAACAGAAGCTCCGCGGCAAAATTGGTTTATTGGATCAGTCTGAAAATCTGACCAGTGCCAGTCGGGTTGAGTGTAAATTCAGCGTGCCAGTCCATGTGCGCTTGGCCCCCATGGTTTTTGGATTAGATCCTGAATCACAAATCAGCATTGGTGTTTCATCGAGTGTCGATATTGCCCGTTTGGATCAATTGCTGCTCGTTGACGAGCATTCTCTTAACGGGAAAGCAAAACTGGATTTTTCCCTGGAGGGATCTTTCAACCAGCCGCGATGGAGTGCAAATGTAAGTGTTACTGATGGAACTTACACAAATACAATCACAGGAACGTCATTTCAGTCCATTGGGATGGATGTGACTGGCACCGATTCAAAAATGGTGATAAAGGCATCGGCGACCGATGGCGGTCTCGGGAGTCTGCGAATGGAAGGTTGGCTGATTCCGAGTCTTGCTAGATCATTCGCTCATGCTTTCAAGTTGGAACTGAAAAACGCACATCTGGTGCGAGTGGATTCCCTCGCTCTGGCCGCGAATGGCGACCTCTCTTTTGCAGGCGATATGCGAAGACATCGACTGAATGGAGAACTATCCATCAGTCCGGGTGAATTAGTAATTCCCGGCAGCTCGGGTGAAGAAATCGCGGAGATCGCAATCACTGAAGTGAACGGCCCTGCGGACCAGATGCCGGACAAGCCCTCTGTTAAATCGAGTCTACCGGAGGTGGATCTCGACATTAATGTCAACGTGCCGGGGCGCGTTTATGTCAGGGGCCGCGGCTTGACTTCAGAATGGAAAGGGGGCCTGTCAGTTTCAGGTACTACCGACTCGCCGACGGTTACGGGAAAGTTGTCCATCCTGCGGGGACATTTCGTTTTTGCTGGCAAGAGATTCGGAATCCGTTCCGGCAGTTTAGTTTTTGCCGGCAACAAACCTCCATCGCCGAATCTGGATATAGAAGCCGAAACAGAAACCGGAGGCATTACCGCCGGTCTGAGACTGTTCGGGCCAGTCACATCGCCACAACTGGAGCTGAAGTCCATTCCAGAGCTTCCCAGAGACGAGATTCTGGCCCGCATTCTGTTCGGGAAGCAGCTTGCCTCCATCTCGGCTCTCCAGGCCTTGCGATTGGCCAGTGCAATCAAGACGCTGGCCGGTGGTGGAAGTGCATTTGACCTGTCCGCAAAACTCCGAAGATTTACCGGTGTGGATCAGATCGAACTCCGAAAAGGTGAGAACGAATCCATGGGACAGGGCCGAGTTGCCGTTGGCAAGTATGTCGTTGAAGGCGTGTACGTCGAGGTGGAGAAAGGGCTGCGAACCAACCAGGACAAAGTAACCGTAGAAGTAGACATTACCCCGAACATTTCTGCGGAGACAGAACTGGACGCCAAAGGGGGGAGAGGCGTTGGGCTGAACTGGAAATGGGATTACTGAAAAGAGAATCACATCTCACTTTTTGAGTTGCAGTTTCTCCTTGATCCAGGGCTCGTACGCTTTGACCAGATCGGTGTCCTTGAAATCACTTAACAGCTTTCTTCCGTTAAGCCGAATTTTGGACGACTTGAACTGCCTGGCTGCCATTTGGAGCCGATTCAAATAAGTCACCGCCTCGGTATCGCGGGTCAGGCGTACGAACGCGCGAAGCACTTCCGGGCCCTCATAGTCTTCCGGTAATTCAGCAAGCCACTCTTCACCCAGTTTGGACTCTCCGGCAGCATATGCATAGATGGCCAGACCGTATTTCTGATGATCCGTCAGTTCATCATCTTTGAACAATGTAGCCAGATTCTCCGGCTCAAGTTTGCCTAATGGCCGTGAGCCGGATTTCAAACCAACTTTTAAGCTCACGGTTTGCCGTGTCACGCTCACGACTTTAACCACGCGGCCGAAGGCCCTGATCGACCTGCCGGAAGTCTCGGCCAGTTTCGTCACAATGGACCCCATGAATTTTTCACCGCGTTTAATCTCATCAATGGAATCGGTCAGGAGCCCGGCGATGGGTTTCACTTTCGGCTGGTTCAATTGCCCTGAAATAGTGTTTATGACCAGATTGTATTCGTGCTCCATCCAGTCCTGTTTGATGCGTATCCATATGTCTTGAAAAGCCAGGGCTCTATTCAGCGCCATCGCGCGGTTGTTGCCTGCTTCAAGCTCTTCAATCTGTGCGCCTACGAGAGTATTGATCTCGGGAATATCGAGCTTTTGAAGTGGTTTAATTATTTCTAGAGCCTTCGCGTACTCATCTGCTGCCACATACTCCCTGATTTGAGATTGCTTGTTCTTGAATCTTTCTCTGGCTTTGCTGATGACTCTCTGTCGAAGGGATTCCAGTTTTCCTGGTTCCGCAGAATTGGTGACGGAATCGGGTGCCTCATTCAGATACTTCAATGCACCCATAAAGTCTGATTTATCCATGTGAGTCAGAAAGCGGTTTTCAAATTCAAAATAGCTGAGCTCTTTGGGTGCAGCTGGCTCAGGTTTCTCTTTTTTTTCAGGCTCAGGTGTCGGCACTGTGGGAACAGAGGTACTGGCCTGAGACTTCCTTTGGGGAGGGGTGATCTTTGGTTCCGCGTTTCCGGCAACAACGATAAAATAAATGCCATACGAGAGCACGGCAAGGACCACGAATGGGACGGCTGCCTTGACTATTTTGACTGCAATGATCTTCTTTCTGGAGAATTTGATCGGTACCACATTCGTTTCTGTCGTTCTTCTCAAGACTTGGGCGGGAGACTGTGCCGCACTGAATCGTTCAGTCTCTACCGGTGATGCCCCTTCTTTTATCGGTAATGCCCCCTCCAGTTGCAGAGATAGATCTGCCAGCGGGGAAACAGGCTGAGCGTCAGATTCCGGGGGGGGCGTGGGGACGGGCGGAACCGAAGGCGGAACTGCGACCGGCTGCGGTGCAGGATCGGCTAGGGAAGGATCGGATAACGATGGCTCGGCCAACGCAGGCTCTGTTAAAGAAGGTTCGGACAGGGACGGTTCCGATAGGGCAGGCTCAGATAACGAGGGCTCAGACAGCGAAGGCTCCGACAGAGAAGGTTCCGATAACGAAGGCTCCGACAGAGAAGGTACGGACAGGGACGGTTCGGATAGCGAGGGTACAGATAACGAAGGCTCAGATGATGACTTCAGTTCACCCAGGATGGAGTGAACTTGGTCCGGTTTCAGGAATCTCAATTGAATGAAAACCTGAGGCACGGATCCGGCAGTGCCCTGCTTTTCCAAGGTCTGGAAAGTCTTTCGGGCCTGGTCTACCTGATATTCAGTTACCAGTCCCCGTTTGAGGATTTCCTTGAGGAATGCTGTGTCGAGTTCGCTGGCCATGGGATGCTGAAGACGAGGTTACGGAAATCGGCCCTGTGTCATCAATTGCCTCCTTCTCTTGCCAGCGGATCTGATCTCAGATGGATCCGCTCTCCCAGACGACTGCTTGTAATCGATGCCTCAATTATTTCAAGAGTACGATACGCCATCGGCAGCCCAGGTTCCGGTTCTTCTCCTTCCATGAGGCATTCCAGATAGTCGTGAATACACGGCGGAATCGTCTCATTGTATGAACGGGGGCCTTCACCTACTGGAATCCAATGGTCGCCCTCTTTATCCATAATCCGGAACGGGGTGTCTTCCTTGCCATCAAGAACAATAGTGCCTTCGGTGCCACAGATCGCGCAAGGGCCATGCGGGGGTGAGAAGGGAACTGCAAAAGCTCGAGTTACCTGCACTTTGATGCCGCTGTCAAACCCAATCGTCATGGTGACGAAATCCTCACCTTTTTCAGGAATATCGATGGCGATCTGATCCGCGACCCCCGTCACCCAGGCCGGTCGGCCGTAGCTCTCAAGGAAAAAGAGATGCCGATAGATCTGATGGAACCCGCCATCGATCATCGGACCACCTCCACATTGCTCCTTCGTGGCCCGCCAGTTGTTCTGATCGGTCATGACTCCAACGTGGTGCAAGCCATACTCGAAGGCCAGGAAAGGCTGGCCAATCGCTCCCTTGTCAATGACCTCACGAATTTTTCGATGCACCGGGTTGTAGAGCTGGTTCATGATGACGAAGTAGCGAACCTGATGCTCACGGCTCGCCTCCAGCATGGTCAGTGCCTCGTCCATGGTGCGGGCCGGAGGCTTCTCGCAAATGACGTGCTTGCCGTTTTCCATGGCTGCCACCGCGACCGGCAGGTGCATATCGTGAGGCAGGACAATATCGATGATTCCGATTTCGCTGTCAGCAAAGAAATCCTCGAAGTTGTTCGTGATGCTTCGAACCTTTGAATGTTCCGCTTGAAGTGTTCTGAGCTTTTCCAAGTTCCGGCCAGCCAGAGAAATCGCGGAGATGTGAGAGCTTTCCTGGTAAGCCCGGAGGTGATTCTGGCCAAAGCTGCTGGCGCCTATGAGTCCGACATGCATGCGTAATGAGTAATGGTTTCTTCTGAGTTTTTGCGCGGCGCGCAATTACTCTTGTTAAGCGGACGGTCGATTCGAGAGTGCGTTAGAAGTTTTATCTTATTGATTGAAGCTGTAAAGGGCGTTGTGGTACTGGGTAACAAGAGCGAAGAATCCCATGTCCATGACCTGACCGGCCAGAGGACCGATATGCATCCCAAACCAGTTAGCCTGAACGTGTTCATCACGGATAGAATAAGCAACTTCATTTCTCCTTACCAGATTCATGCCCTACCAAGATCTTGAACATCGGATTCAGCAGGTTCGAATGCGGCAGAACCTCCTGGCCTTTCTGATCGCTGTCTGCTCATTGGCGGTCTGGACGGTCGCGCTTGGGACGGTCTCGTTTGTGATTGACTGGCAGTTCAATCTGCCGAAACAGTATCGGATTCTGATGATCATGACGCCGGCCGTCGTGCTGGCGGTGGTAGCGTTCAAGCACATCCGTCGCTTCCTGCACCGCGCATCCGATGACGAGATTGCGCTGCAGTTGGAGCGCAAACATCCGGAACTTGGGGCAAGGCTCATTTCAACCGTCCAGTTTCATCGGATGCGAGAGAACCCGATCTACCAGCAATCGAGAGGAATGATGGATGTCGTCGAAGAGCAGACGACCCAGTCCACTCGCACGATGTCGTTCGGAGATATCCTGCCGGTTGCGCGGATGAAGAAAGCCGCGCTGATTGCGGTGGGTGTCGGGTTGGCATTCGGGCTTTCGTCCTACAAGTTCCCGGACTACGTGGACGCATTCTTCAAGCGCCTGCTTCTTGGCGAGGTCAAGTATCCCACCCTCACGCGTATTCCAGAGGTGCTGCCCGGTGACTTGACTGTCGCACGGGGTGAAATGATTGAGTTCGCTGCGACCGCGGCTGGGCGCATTCCCGGCTTTGGCCACATCGTGCTCATCGAGCCGGAGACCCAGCAGCGTCATGTCTATGAGGTGGAACGAGGCGAAGGCAATCGTTTCGCGTTCAAACTCGACCCGGTCACTAGGGACTGGCAATACTTTTTTCGGATCGGCGATGCCGTGAGCCCGGTTCATAAACTGGGCGTGACAGAATTGCCGCGGGTGTCAGAAATCAAGATAGCGATGCGCTTTCCCCCATACACGCACCAGGCCCCAAGGACTACGGAGCTCGGTGACGTTCGGGCCCTTGTCGGAACGAAGCTGCGGTTTGATGTAAAGACGAACAAACCGGTCGATGCGGTGACTCTGAGCATCGAGGGCGGAGAAGATGTTCCTGTCGGCATTGATGAGGGCGACAGTTTCGCTCTCGAACGCACGGTAAAGGCTCAGGAAAAGTATTTTTTCAAACTCGTGGACAGCCACTCCATCGAGGGCCGGCGGCTGACAAACCCTGAGCCCGTTCTTCACACCATTACCCCGCTCGAAGACGCGCCCCCTGGAATCAGTATTACCCGACCTGAGTTTCAGATGGAAGCCACGCCGCGCAGCATCATCCCCCTGGAATTCAAAGCGTCCGATGATTTTGGTGTGGGCAGGATTGCTCTTCGCTATGCCAAGGTAATCGACCAGGAAGAAATCAACCCAGTGGAAATCGATTGGTACGATGCCGAAGGCCAGAGGGCCATCGACGTCACAGACCGGCATTGGGACCTTCTTCCGTTGAAATTCGCGGTCGGGGATGTGATTCGTTTCGTCCTCATAGCCCACGACCAGAAAACGCCTGAAACCAACCTGACGGAATCCAGGTCGGTTGAAGTTCGTCTGCTGTCTCCTCAGGCCATGCTGAGAAAGATCTTGCTGCGCCAGGGCGAGGCCATGGATCGCATCGAGCGCCTTATGAATATGGAAACCGAAAACAAAACCGGTGTGGACAAGCTTCTCAGAGGGGGCGAAAAAGATCTCGATTCTGAGGAAGCGAATCCACCGGATAAATAGAGAATAAAAAATCCTTCCAGGCTCCTCCCACCCACCAAATCAACATGAAGCATTTCATTCTGCTCGCAGTCGTTGTCTGGCTCCCCGTTTTCGGACAGGAACAGCCTCAGAAGACTGAACTCGAACGCAACAGCAAAATTCTTTCTGAGGAACTGCAACAGAAACGGATCGGCCGGCTGACAGGCGACACCTCCGATGAGTTCGGGACGCTCATCGAACTGCTCAAGTTCAATCGCCTCGGGAATCCGGACCAGCTTGGTAAGCTTGATGGCACCTCGACAGAGCTGGGCGATCTGGAAGAAGATGAAATGGCACTCGTCGTCTCGCTGCTGCGATCGGCCCGGCTCAAGGCGCTCGAATTGCCACCGGAGGAGAATCTCGCCAAAGCGACAGTCAAGCAGGACGAAATCGTCGAGCGTCTGAAAGCTCTGCTCGAACTGCTTCGTCAGCGGGCTGAGGCCGTCGAGGCCGCGGCAATCATCCGCGAGATGATTGAAAAGCAAAAGGAGCTCAACCATGAAACCCGCGATCTCGCCCAAGAGAATCTCGGCAAGGAAGAGCTTCCCGAAGAGGATCAGCAAAAGGCAAACAAACTCGCGCAGAAGCAGCAGACTCAGCAGGAACAGCTCGAGCAGCTTGGTGAGGCCCTGCAGAAGATGACGAAGCAGAAACAACAGAAAGCCGAAGCGGCAGAGCAGGCGGAAAAGGCCCTGGAGAAGCTTGAAGACGCGGAACTCGACCGGCAGATCGAGGAGGCCGCCGAGCAGCTTGAAAAGAACCAGCTTGCCTCCGCTTTCGAACAGCAGCAGGAGCTGCTGGAGAAGCTCGAAGACATTCAAAAGGAGCTCAGTAACCAGACTCACAATCCGTTGCAGGATCTCGCCGACGTTCTCGAAAAACTCGATGAGCTGGAACAGAAGCAGGCGGAGCTTCAGCAGGAGACCCAACAGGCGCAGGAGAATCAGGCATCACAGCAGGAGCAGCGGCAGCTTCAGCAGAAACAGGATGAGCTCTCTCGCCAGGCACAGGATCTGTCAAAGCAGACCGAGCAGAACGCGCCCAAGGCTTCAGAGAAGCTCCAGGAGGCAAGCGAAAACATGGAGCAGGCCGAGGAGCAGATCGCCCAGCAGAAGAACCAGCAGGCCCAGAAGGAACAGGCCGAAGCCCAGGAGAACATCCAGGAAGCCAAGCAGGCCATCCGCGAGGCCATCGAGCAGCTCGCCGAGAAGACCGAATCCGAGGAGGCCCAACAACTGGCCGAGCAGTTGAAGGAAGATGCGATAGAGGAATATAAGAAGGCAAAAGAGCAGGCTCAGAAGGCAGCACAGCTTGCCGAAGATCAGGAACAGCTTAACGAGAAAACCAAAAACAAAGAGGAGAGCAACGAGGACCTGGCCCAAGAGCAACAGGATCTCTCGGAGCAGACGAAAGCGCTCCAGGAAGAAATCGCCAAACAGGATGAAGCACAGAGCCAGGAGGCGCAGGAACAACTGGCACAGGCCGAACAGAACCAGCAGCAGGCACAAGAGCAACTGGAACAGGCTTCCGAGCAGCAGCAGTCCGAGGAGAGCCAACAACAGCAGCAATCGGAGCAGAGCCAGTCAGAGCAGAATCAGCAGCAATCGGAGCAAAGCCAGCAACAGCAGCAGTCAGAGCAGGAGCAAAGCCAGCAATCCGAACAAGATCAGCAGGAGCAGGAGCAATCTGAAGAACAGCAGCAGAGCGAGCAAAACCCTCAAGTTCAGTTGGATCAGGAAAAGTCCGAACAGGACCAGCAGGCTCAAGCGCAGCAGCAGGAGCAATCGGAGCAGAGCCAGCAGGAGCAGCAATCAGAACAGAGCCAGGCGGAGCAGAAGCAGCAGCAGGCTCACACCCAGCTCGAGGCAGCCAAACACGAATTGGAGGAGCTTGCAGAACAGAAGGCCCAGGCCCTCTCCGAAGAAGAGCGGGCCCAGGCCGACGCCGAGCAACTCTCAGAGCAACTTGAAGAGCAGGAACAGCAGCTCGATTACCTGGCCAAAGCCGCCAAGGCCCTTCAGGAAATAGAGGAGCTGAAACAGGAACAAAAGGAGCTCTCCAAAGAAACCGCGAAAGCGGAGGAATCTAAAAACAAGAACCAGGATTCCGGAGAAGAACAGCAGGCGGAAGCAGAGGAGCAGAAAGGCCAGGAACAGAAGGCCCAGGAATCCGGCGAAGAACAGAAGACGGCACAGGAAAACGGGCAAGAGCAGAAGGCACAGGAGGCCGGAGAGCAGCAGGGCGACGAGGAGCAGACGGCCGAGGAATCCGGCCAGGATCAGAAACAAGAGGCCGAATCCGGTGAAGAACAACAGGCGGCAAACGAGCAGGCTGAAGAACTGGCCGAACGCCAGGGCGATCTGGCTGAGCAGGCGGGTGCCGTCGAAGAGGAACTGTCCGAAATTGACAGCGAGACCAAAGAACTCCTCGCCGAGGCTGGGGAAGCGATGAAGAAAGCCGAAGAGAATCTTCAGGCAGGGAACAGCGAAGAGACCGAAGCAGATCAGGGAAAGGCCGAAGAGAAGCTGGGCGAGGCACGCGAAAATCTCAGCGAAAAAATCAAAGACATCGCAGAAGCCCTCAAAGGACTCGAGGGCCGCATGGAGCAGGCCGAACAGCAGAGCCCGCATGAAAGCAGTCCACATGCACCATCTGGGGGCGAGCCAGAGAATTTTGATGAACTGTTCCAGATGGCCCGCAATCTCGTAGACATCCAGAAGCTGGCGAAGGAGCAAAAGGAGACCCTGGGGCAGACCCGCGAAGAGGCAGAGAAATCAGAGGACGCCGCCTCTGAATTCGAGGAGCAGGAAGGACAGCCCGATGAAGGGCTCAGTGAACAACAGGCAGAACACGCTGAAAGGGCTCGCGAACTGAGCGAGAGACTTTCCCAGCAATGGCAGGATATCGCGGAAAAAATGCAGGCGGCCGCCGGCCAGATGGAGCAGGCCAAAACAGACCTGGACAAGGAGAAGCACCAGGACGCGACCGAACAGCAGGAGCATGCCCTCGACCAGTTAGCCCAGGCCCAGGAAGTCTCACTCTCCAAGCTGCAGGAACTGGCCAAAGAAATGCTCACCCAGCAGATGCCCATGCAAATGGCCCAGCAGGAACAGCAGGAGCAACAGCAGCAGCAGGATCAACAACAACAGGACCAACAGCAGCAGCAAGAGCAACAACAGGAATCAGAGCAGCCGAACCAGGGCAAACAGGATCCAGGCGCCGTTGAAAACGGAAAGCTCGACGACTCAAAGAAAGAGTTCGGCGACTGGGGCAACCTGCCCGAGCGTTTCCGCGATGAGGCAAGCCAGTCGCGCAGCGAGCGTTATCCCAGGGGATACGAGAAGCTGATCCAGGCTTATTACAAATCACTGGCAGGGAAGAAGCGGAAGTAGGCTCAGCCAGCCTGATACCAACATAATTCATCAATGTTCACCAAGAAACTGCTATTTTCTCTAGCTCTGTGCTGCCTGTTCCTCCCCGCGCACGCCAAGGGCCCCAACTTCGTGGAGCTCACTCCTGATGCGGACGAAGCGATCCGCAAGGGACTTCGCTTCATCGCGAACCGGCAGAATGCCGACGGCTCCTGGAATGCCAGAGTGGGCAAAAACGTGGGTATCTGTTCGCTCGCGCTTCTCTCCCTCATGGTCAAAGGCAATATTCCGGGGCGCGGTACGTATGGGAAAACGGTGGCCAAAGGGATGGCCTTCGTCCTGAGCGCCAGCGCTCCCAGCGGGCTCATCGCGAAACACACTTCTCATGGCCCGATGTATGGCCACGGCTTTGCCACGCTATTCCTTGCCGAGGTCTATGGCATGACCCAGAACCAGCGCGTGCGCGACAAACTCAAGAAAGGTGTGGACCTCATCGTTCGCACGCAGAACAGCCGCGGCGGATGGCGATACCAGCCGATTCCCTCGGATGACGATATCAGCGTCACGGTGGTTCAGGTTGTCGCGCTGAGAGCCGCCCGGAATGCTGGTATCGACGTACCGAAGGCTACAATTGATAATGCGATTAAGTATGTGCGCGCCTGTTATAACAAGAAGGATGGAGGCTTCGGATACCGGCCTGGCGGCGGCTCAGGATTCGCACGGACAGCCGCAGGATGCATGTCACTGCAATTATCCGGGGAATACAAAGCCGAGGAAGTGAAGGCGGGGCTCGAGTATCTCATCAAGAACCGCGAGGCCAAAGATCACCATTACTTTTATGCGCATTATTACGCGGTTCAGGCCATGTATCAGGAGGGTGAAGAGTTCTGGGAAGAGTGGTATCCAAAAATCCGTGAAGACCTCATTTCCAGACAGGAATCGGACGGCAGTTGGAAAGGCGGCGCGGGCAACATCTACGGTACAGCCATGGCATGCCTGATTCTGGGCGTGCCCTATCGCTACCTGCCGATCTACCAGCATTAGGTTTCATCTGAATCGAACGATTCAGGATTCAATCAGACCGGCCCGCACCAGTCTGAACGCGCTGCTCAGCCGCTGCTTTGTCACCGGTTTTGAGAGCACGAGGTCCACGCATTCCGGCTGCTCTCCCGCTTCAAGCATCTCTGCCCCCAGAGAGGTAAGCATCACCACCGGCATGTCAGGAAAACGGGCCTTGACATTTATCGCCAGCACGTCGCCGGACATCTCAGGCATGATGCGATCCGTAAGCAGGAAATCGAACTGTTCGCTGTCCAGCAGGTCCAATGCCTCAGGGCCTGAACTGGCGGATTCAGTGACGCATCCCAGGACCTTGCAGGCGCGTTCGGCAGCGAGAACAGAAACGCGCTGATCGTCAACTACAAGCACCCGCAAACCTGGAGGCAAAGGCGCGGGCTCGTTGATCTCTTTGATCAATATCTCCCCAGTTTTGGGTGACTCGAATTTCTCGGTGGTACGAACAGGCTTTGCCCCGGCCTCCTCCCGTAGACATGCCTCCAATTCCTCTCTTACTTCCGCTGCATTTTCGGGGCGACCCTCTGGTGAGCGCGACATCATCCGCGACACCAGAGAGAGCAGTCTTTCAGGTATCTCGGCATTGAGTTCCCCGAGAGGCCGTGCATCACCAATCAGTTGATCTTGAATGATTTCTTCAGTGGTTGCCCCTGTGAATGGATTGGCTCCACCGACCGTACGGTAAATCGTGCAGCCAAGGCCGTAAATATCCGACCGGCAATCAACAGGCTTGAGCTCCGCCTGTTCGGGTGACATGAAATGCGGTGTGCCTACCAGCCGCGACGTCTCATCAGGGGAGTCTATGTGCATCGCAGCACCCAGATCTCCCAGTTTTGCGCGGCCGTGGTCGGTCAGGAGGATATTGTCCGGCTTGATATCGCGATGGACGATCCCTTCCTGCTCGATGAATTCGAGAGCATCGCCGACATCAATCATTACTGGAAGGGCATCCTTCAAGGGCAGCTTGTTGAGTCGTCCCAGGTGATCCTGCAGGCTGCCGAATCGCATGAATTCGAGTGCGATATAATGAAGACCCTCCTCTTCCCCAAACGAAAAAACCTCCACGATGCGCGGGTGTATCAACTGTACGGAGGCCTTCGCTTCCCCATAAAAAGCTACTACCGACTCCGGCTGCTCTGTCCTGGCGGGCGATAGCACCTTGACAGCCACCGTCCGATCAAGAGCCACCTGAACGCCACGGTAAACAGTGCTCATGCCACCCCGGCCGATACGCTTCTCTATTTTAAATCCGCCGATTTCTCTCCCGACCGGCCCCGTATCCGTCCTGACTTCTTCATCTTCCGAATAGGTGAAGGTGGTATTACCTGCATCGATCTGATCGCCATGATTGAGCTTAGCACAGGCTACCTTCTCGCCGTTGAGGAAGGTGCCATTACGGCTTTGCTGATCGATCAGCAGCCGGCCCTCTCTCTGATGCTCGACGACGAAGTGGACCCGGGAAGCAAGACTATCTTCAAAGCTGACCTGACAGTGAGGGCTGCGTCCAAATAACAGAACCTCTCTATCCGGAACAGGGATGGCCTTGCCCCTATCGGACCCTTTCTCAATAAAGATGTACGCCATCTAATGATCTGATGCGTGAAACAGATTAGAGCCCAACTCGTTTGGACCAGATCGAATCATACGCAGGAGGTGACGCCATTCCATTGATCCCGGTGAAAAGCCAAGAGGGGATAAATGTTTTCCCTTAACACGATGTCCGTCTTGACTGTCTACTGATATTTCGGCACTTTGAACTGCCTACACATCCACCCATGTACCGGCTTCATTCGATTTATAGCAGGCTTCCATGATCCTGACCGCGTCCACCGCGCATTCGAGATCCGCATCGAGCTCATCTCTGCTCAGCGTGCCCTCGATGGCCGCCACAAGGCGATCCACTCGCGTTGGTTTTTCTGCGCCGGAGGCGACGCTCGCCTGCTCTTTGCCCGGCGAAGCG
>Ga0066834_10000431_pt1 | contig 19915 bp, 17 predicted proteins | sample ETNtaG_30_FD_66729 | JGI IMG/M metagenome (GOLD analysis project Ga0066834, IMG submission 66729) | Marine microbial and viral communities from oxygen minimum zone, Eastern Pacific Ocean - ETNP201306PF43B | ecosystem: Environmental > Aquatic > Marine > Oceanic | place: Pacific Ocean: Eastern... | reverse complement strand
CTTAACGCTTCGCTAGAAGTTACCAACATTTCAACAGTCAAGAAACAACATCAAAAAAAGTAAAAGTGTCTATAAATAAAAAAGCTAAATTTGTCCAAGAGGGTTTGAAGTCAAACAGTGCTGAAGTATATATTACAGATGAAAATCAATTGGAGACTTCACTTACAGAAACCGAATCTGGCACTTATTTGGTATTAGATAGTTCCTTTTCCGGGCATGTTGGAATTTCCTATCAATTACACGTAAATCTTCCTGACGGAAGAAACTATATATCTGATACTTGCAGGTTACTTCCTCCATCTCCTATAGATTCTGTTTACGGCCTTCCTGAATCCTTTAATATAGAAAATGAAAATAAAGATTTACATGGAATTCAATTTTATATTGACTTCCATAATGATCTACCTGATAAATATTATCAACTTTGGAAATTAACTCAAACGTTTAAATATCAGGCTACATTTGAAATTGACTATACATGGGAAGGGGCATTCTTCCCATTTCCTAAACCTGATTCACTAAAAACATGCTGGCGTTCATCAAAAATTAACGAAATCTATGTTTTCTCAAACAAGTACCTCGATGGAAATAAAATTACTCGTTTTCCATTAGTATATGTATCAACAAAAGCAAAAGATTTAAGTATAAGATATAGTTTGTTAAACAGTTGTCGATTTCAGAAGATGCTTTTAATTTTTTGAATGCGCTAAAGGACCAAAACATTGATCAAGGCAATATGTACTCACGGCAGCCTATTCAAATCAAAGGAAATATACGCAATGTTGAAAACATTAATGAACCCGTACTGGGTTATTTTATTGTAGCTGGCATAGAAAAAAAGCGAATCTATTTAAATCGACCAGCGCTACCTTTTTACTATGACATATGCGTGCCGGATTTTGATTTGAGATTTATTTCCTTCGAGCCTGAATCATTCTGGCCTATCTATATCGACGATATTATGTTTCTAGGATGGGCCAGAGGTGCACCAAATAGTTGTTTCGATTGCCGTTTGGAAGGGGGATCTTTAACGCCTCCGGGTTTTTGGATAGATTAAATTTAAGACTTACATATAACTTAATAGAAATTCGTATAATTTTACCAATCGAAAAAAATAACAATTAAAATTATAAACATGTTTAAAAAAGAGGTTTATACAGAGAGAAGAAATAAATTAAAAGGCGAAATAAAATCAGGTATTGCACTATTTTTGGGAAATGAAGAAGCTGCGTTTAACTACCCTGCTAACACATACCATTTCCGTCAGGATAGTCATTTCCTTTATTTTTTTGGATTACAGAACCCTGGTTTTGCAGGAGTAATCGACTTTGATAATGATAAGGATTATATTTTCGGTAACGATTTCGATATAGACGATATTATATGGATGGGTGTTCAACCAAAGGTTACTAATCTCGCTGCAAGTGCAGGAGTTGAAAATACACCGCCATATGGCGAACTTGCAGAATTCATTACAAATGTAAAAAGTGAAAGCAGGCAAATCCATTTTTTACCACCTTATCGGGGGGAAACTATTATAGAACTATCGTCCTTACTTGGGCTAGTCAATTCTGATGTAAAGCCAGCTGCTTCAATAGAACTAATCAAAGGAGTTGTTAAACTTAAAGAAATAAAAAGTGCAGAAGAAATTAAGGATATCGAGAAAGCAGTTGATATTGCCTATGAAATGCACACTACTGCAATGAAAATGGCTAAGCCCGGAGTGGTTGAACAGGAAATTGCTGGTACCATAGAAGGTATTTCTCTTGCCTTGGGAGGACCTGTTTCCTTCCCAATTATACTCAGTCAGGATGGACAAACACTTCATAATCATTATCATGGTAATGTGCTTGAAGAAGGGAGAATGATGGTGACCGATGCTGGAGCTGAAACACAAGAATGCTATTCGAGTGATATAACACGCACAGTACCTGTGGGTGGAAAGTTTAACGATCGCCAGGCAGAAATTTATCAAATAGTATTAGATGCTAATATGACTGCTATTGAGGCTATTAAACCTGGATTGAAATACCGCGACATTCATTTTCTAACAGCCGGTGTAATTGTTGATGGACTGAAAAATGCTAGCCTCATGAAAGGTGACACAAATGCCGCGGTTGAAGCTGGCGCACATACTCTTTTCATGCCCCACGGACTTGGTCACCAAATGGGAATGGATGTTCATGACCTTGAAAGCGTGGGTGAAAATTATGTTGGATATGATGAGGAAACCCAAAGAGCTGAAGAGTTTGGAACAGCTTATTTAAGATTAGGTAAAGAACTAAAACCAGGTATGGTACTCACTGTGGAACCCGGCATTTATTTTATCCCCGACCTAATTGACAAATTCCGTAACGAAGGAAAATACCTCGACTTTATTAACTATGATAAAGTGGAAACATATAAAGGCTTTGGAGGCATCAGGATTGAAGATGATGTATTGGTAACAGAAACTGGTCATCGTGTACTTGGAAAACCAATTCCAAAAACTATTGAAGAGGTTGAGGCTGTTATGTCAGAAGGTAAATAATAAAAGTATTTGAATGACCTTTCAGGAGTTTTCACTTCATGAAAAGTCATTTCGATGAAATGATAAGTTATTTGTCATCGGCAAACTCAAAATTCTTTGCAGAAGCTTGTTTTTTTACAGCCTGAAGGATTGCTTTGTCAAGCATGTTGTCACTATCTTCACCACGTTTTTCAGCTACAAATTTGTCTCGTTTTTTTGATAGTTCATTGATTTCCTTTTGAATCTTTTGACGCTCTTGTTGTTTATCATCAATGTACTTTTCCTTTTCTTCTTTTGTCATGTTTTTCATTTCATCAGGTAGGTCTTCATCAGAAAATGATTCAATGTCAAATTCTTCCATCTCACTGGCATCAACCAGATCCCATTGTGTGTTTTTATAAGTTATACTGCTTTTTGAGGCTGCTCTTTTAATAGCAACACTTTCATTTAATGAAAATGCATTATAATCCTGTGTTGCCTGACGAGTATAATATGCTCCTCCACCAGAACCATATACAACGTAAGTTTTATTTAGTTTAGAATTAAGCTTCATAATCCTGTCGTCATATGGAGATTTGATATAAACATATTCGCAATCCTGATCAATGTTCATATAATCACCACCACCTATATACGCACCATCTTTCCAGTTAGTTTGTACTCCTACGTTAAAATTACCACAGAATATGGTGTTTATTGTAATATCATTATTACGAGCTGTTTTGCAAACTTCGCGGTAGCTCACATTACCCTGGTCGAAAGGTTCGTTACCTGCAATGAAAATCAATTTCAAATCTTTGGGGTACTCTTCCCAATCAAGTTCCTTTAATGACATTCCTATAACCTGACCACAGTATTCACTACCACCATCGGTTCGTAACGCAAAGAGTTTTTCAGAGATTAGATCCAGATCATCTGTAAATGGTGTTACCAACCTGATATAGCCTTCACGCATAGGAAGTCGGTCGTTGCCATACTCATATAAAGCAATTTCAATATCTGGTATAAGTCCGTCGCATTTTGCGGATGAAAGTTCGTTTACAACACTCCACAGTTGTGATTTAGCCTGATCTATCAAACCATCCATACTATTACTGGTATCAAGGATAAGAGCTACCTTAATAGATGTTGCAGAAGGTGTTTGAAAAGAAAACAAAGGTAGGAGAAAGAGGCCGATTATAGCTAGCTGTAGTTTTTTCATGATATGGATTTTTTAGTTTAACCTAGAAAATCCAAAATGTATGCCAAAGTAATTAAAGTTGAATCTTGAAATGTTAATTAATGTTTAACGGAAAACAAAAAAGCACCTCGCTAAAGGTGCTCTAAACATAATAATACTAATTTTAATATCGATAGTAATACTCCTTCGATAATTATTACAAATTACTTTCTTGGGAGTGTTCAAAAAAGTGTGTCATTCTTAATTTTGTATGGCAAAGTTCTGTAGCCGTAGGCGAAAGGGCTTTGCCTTCCTTCTTTTCAGCTCCTCCGCATTTACCTTCACCGCACTTGCCTTCAGAAGTTTTCTCAGTTTTAGCTTTCTTTTTCTCAACTTTACCTTCCTTTTTTTCTGCTCCACCACATTTACCTTCGCCACATTTGCCTTCGGAAGTCTTTGTTTTAGATCCTTCTTTTTCAGCCTTAACAGTTCCTTCTTTTTTTGTTTCTTTTTTTGCTTCTTTGGTAGTTCCCCCACATTTGTTATCCACAAAATTGTCTAAGACAGGAATTGTGCTCAAAGTGGAACTTTCGATCAATGTAGTTACATTGTTGTTACTGTCAGATAACCCATCGTTAGCTACAACATCCACAGATGAAAAAATTACAATTAAACCAGCCATTAAGGCAATGGTTAACACATTTAATCGTTTAATTCTTTTTGTCATAATATTAAATTTTAATTTGTTAAAAATCTTCAAATAATAAACTTTATAATTACTCTGTCGCAATTAAATTTAAAACCTTACACAAAAATTAAAATTAAATGTGGAACTAATTATTATTTAACTGATTATTAACGACTTCAGGTATACAGAATAATTTCTAATCTTACCATAAGATATGAATATGAGTAAGAAACCAAAGCCACTATTTCTCCAGATCAATCTTAGAAATTAGCTGTTTTCAATGAATTTCAACTTTTTCATACTCTTAGGAAAGGACGAACTTAATGACTAGTTTTATCATTTAGTTCATTGTGGTGATTTTTATACACTCCTAAGTTAATTGTTAAAGTTAATTAACTTTTGATTTGATGAAATTAAATAGTAGTCTAACTCCAACACCTGTTCCGCCAACAGTTCGATAACTATCAAATTTATTTAAAAATGATGGTGAGGCTATATCAAGATGTATATAAGGGTAATCAGTAAAATGTTCAAGAAACTTAGCAGCTGTGATTGCGCCGGCTTCCATCCCACCAATATTTTTTCTATCAGCAACCTCTGATTTCAATTGCTCAGCATATTCATCCCACATAGGAAACTCAACAATTCGTTCGTGCACAAGTTCACCTGATTGTTTAAGTTTGTCAAACTCAGTATCAGACTTAACTTTCATTCCTACCATTGCTTGTGGACCAATTGCTCTGGCCGCAGCACCTGTCAAAGTAGCAATATCGATTACCAATGTAGGATTGTATTTTTTTGCATAACTAAGTGCGTCGGCAAGTATCATCCGTCCTTCTGCATCAGTATTCATTACTTCCACTGTTGATCCATCAAACATAGTAACTATATCACCTGGAGTGTATGCATTTCCATCAAGTCGGTTATCAGTTGCCGGAATTAATCCTACAACATAAATAGGGAGTTTTGATTTTGCAATAGCATACATCGTACCAGCAACAGCAGCGGCGCCTGCCATATCACTTTTCATAGTATCCATAAAGTTAGATGGCTTAAGGCTTAGTCCGCCTGTATCATAAACAACTCCTTTACCAACAAATATATATGGTTTGCTATTAATACTATTTTTGGGTTTCCATTCAATAATTGTAAAGGTAGGTGGCTCAACACTTCCCCTGTTCACAGCAAGTAACCCTCCCATTTTAAGTGTTTCTATCTTCTTTTTGTTGAATACTTCCACTTTAGCACCTGAAGATTGGCCAAGAGCTTGTGCTTCTTTGGATAGCTGGACAGCTGTCATAAAAGAATCTGGCTCATTCACATAATCCCTTGCATAACAAACCGCATCTATCACAATTTGAAATTCTTCTATATCCTTTGTAGTTATATCTTTTGAATAAATTTCAATTTTGCTCAGACTATTTTTCTTTTTATTATCTCCAGTTTTATATTTTAAAAACTGATAATTGCCAAGCACCAGACCTTCAATAAAAGCTAATGTTTCCTCTTTGGTTGAATTAATAGAGTTTACTACAACTCTGCTAATTTTTGCGTTATTTAGTAATAGAAGAGTATTATTACCTGCTTTTCTGTACGACTCAAGTTTTATATTTTGTGCCCCCTTGGTATCACCATAAACAATAAAAGTTCGGTTTTTAAATCTGTTTACTTCTATTATTTGATTTTTGCCTTTACGTTCTTTTTTAACAAATTTCTGTTCAATGTCGTTCAATCCTAAACCGTCAAGATCTGAATTAGTTTTAATCAGAGCAACTGAATTTGCAACAACAGATTTTCTACGGGCTTCTTGTATCAATATATCCATTCAATTTAGAATTTTAATCTCGTCAAATATACAAAATAGTGATTAATAGGGAAATCTAGTTTTAAACTACTAACTTATTATATAATCAATTGTAAGAATAATTATGGTTTTGATTAAATTAGTAATGTTTACCCTGCTATAATATATTCTTTTGCCTTATTTATTACTAGCTGAGTAGCTCCAGCATTTATATGGACATAATTTTTGGCAGTAGAAGAACTTTTCCCATATGCATCTTTGTTTTGTAATAGTTTTTCGAAAACCTTTAAACATTCTTCAGAAGTTTTGATTGGGTAGCCACCTCCGTTATCTCTTAATTCAATAGCTTCACGGAAACGCTTATAATTTGGGCCGAATAATACCGGGATTCCATATGTGGAGGCTTCCAGCAGGTTATGTATCCCAACACCAAAACCTCCACCAATATAGGCAATATCTGCATATCTATAAAGCTGTGCTAACATTCCAATGCTGTCAATTATCAGTACACGATTTATCTCAGGATTAATATCAACTACTTTAGAATATAATACGGGATCATAATTTCTAAATCGATCTTGAATATCAAAAATATGATCCTTGTTTATTAAATGTGAAGCTACAACCAGTTTGAAATCAGCTTTAGAATTAAGAAGCAAGTCATACAACACTTTTTCATCAGGTTGCCAGGTACTTCCCGCTATCAATAAAAAGGAATCTCCTTTAAATTTCTCAATTATAGGATATGAAACAGGTTCATTAGGCAATTGAATCACTCTGTCAAAACGAGTGTCGCCACTTACTTCAGCATGGTGAATACTAATTCTGTCAAGTAATTCTAATGATTCTTCATTTTGTACAAATATATAGGTAACCTTGTTTAATTGCTTGGCAAACCAGGCTCCCCATGGTTTGAAGAAATGTTGCGATTCTCTGAAAATTACAGAAATGAAAATCAATGGTATCTTCTGCCGGTATAATTCATCGATATAATTAAACCAAAACTCATACTTAACAAATATCACAAGTTGTGGCCTTACATAGCTAATAAAGCGGTGTGCATTTTTAACAGTATCTAGAGGTAGATAATAAATATAATCTGCAAATTCGTAGTCTTTACGCACTTCATAACCCGAAGGAGAAAAAAAAGTAAGTGTGATTTTATGATCTGGATATGTTGTCCGTAACATTTCGATTACCGGTCTACCTTGCTCAAACTCACCAAGACTTGCACAATGGACCCAAATAATTTGATTTTCGGAAATATGATCTTCTTTAATTCGGGATAATAGGTTTTTTCTTCCATCAACCCATTGTCTGGCCTTATTGTTAAAAATTGAAGCAAATCCAATTGTAGCTGAATAAAGAAAAATGAAGATTTTATAGAGTATTTTCATTTATCAGATGTTTGTCCTTATTATGAAACAAATAAAAATCACAAACATATTTAGTTATAATAGTACTTATTAGGTGCTCTCTTATAAATAGGTAACATCCAGCCAATTTTTAATCCTATAAAGAAATCGATGTACTTGTCATTATCCTTTTTCATGGTACTGAAATCCCAATCACGAAGGCTATGGGTGAAGGCCTGATGAAACTCGAATCCAGCATAAATATTGGTAAACCTTGAATTACCCATATAGAACCATCCAATAAACTGGTTTAAAGATATACCTCCAATAAGCATATCATAACCCTTCGCATAATCATCCGAAATCTGGGGTGCTGTTCTATGCTGATTATCAATTTTCATTCGAGTAACCATATAACCAAAACCAGCTGTTATCATCAATCCAGAATTAGGGTTTGGATTTAGTACAGGAAATATCTTCCCAAAACTAGCATTAAAATTGAATCCTCTTTCGTACAAAGCATATAGAGCATAAGTACCATTTCCATCGATAATAAAACCATCTTTGGTTTGTACCATCCATAAGATTGAATCAGCATTTTTAATTTTGCTTCCAAATATAAAATTGCCATCAAATGAGAAAATAAAATTTTTACTTGTCTTATACTTTAATCCTCCACCAATTGTTGAATTATCGCCATACCTACTAGCAATATCACCTCCTGAAAATTGGTAGGAATATGAAACGTGAGGAATAAATGCTGCTACAGCAGAATCGCTTACATTTACCTGAGCATTTATTTGTGAAACGGTGTATAAAACAAGCAAAAAAAGCAATACTCTTTTAAGCATATCGTTATAATATCGATTTGAAGCAAAGATAGGTGAATTATTTTAGTTGAAGGTGTAAGCCATATGTCTGAGTTCATTGTTAATAACGGTTCAACTTCCGACTCCAAACTTTTACCCTCAAACTCCAAACTCTTTCCGCAACTTATCTATCTTTGCAACATCGAGTTAGTACAATAACATAAGAATATATGATTAAACACAATATGGTTGACTTAGTTGGTCAGTACAATAAAATAAAGAAAGAAATAGACATTGCTGTTTTAGACATAATGTCTGAAGCTTCATTTATAAATGGTCCTGCTGTTAAGGAATTTCAAAAAAGTTTTGAAGAATATTTGGGCATAAAACATGTAATACCTTGTGCAAATGGCACTGATGCTCTTCAAGTTGCATTAATGGCTCTGAATCTTAAGCCTGGTGATGAAGTAATAACAACTTCTTTTACTTTTATTGCCACAGCAGAGGTAATTGCATTACTCAAGTTAAAGCCTGTATTGGTTGACGTACTGCCTGACACTTTTAACATTGATCCTGTTGCTGTTGAGAATGCAATAACTTCAAAAACCAAGGCAATTATACCAGTTCATTTATTCGGACAAAGTGCTGATATTCATTCATTAATAAAAATCGCACAAAAGCATAATCTTTATATTATCGAAGATACGGCTCAAGCTATTGGTGCTGATTTTACCTGTCCAGAAAGTGGGAAAACAAAAAAAATCGGCACATTTGGCCATATAGGATGCACATCTTTCTTTCCATCTAAGAATCTGGGAGCATTTGGTGACGGTGGTGCTATTTTTACAAATGATGATGAACTTGCAGACAAGATGAGAATGATAGTTAACCATGGAATGAAACGCAGGTACTATCACGATGAAATAGGTGTTAACTCTCGTCTTGATAGTATGCAAGCAGCCATCTTAAATATTAAACTCCGTCATCTTGATGAATATTCAACGGCAAGACAACTGGCAGCTGCTTATTACAATGAAGCATTTGCCGGTAATAAAAAAATTAAAACACCAATAACTGCAGATTCCACAACTCATGTTTTTCATCAATATACGTTAGTACTCGTTGATGTTGACAGGGAAGGATTAATGAAGCATCTTGCAAGTAAGGGAATTGCATCTGCAGTATATTATCCCGTTCCATTACATCTCCAAAAAGCTTATCTTGATCCACGTTACAATGAGGGTGACTTTCCGATAACAGAGATGCTTTGTAATTCGGTAATCTCGTTGCCGATACATACCGAACTTACACCTGAAATTCAGAAAGAGATAACTGACGCTGTGCTGGAATTTGTTAATAAATAAGGCCTATTAAAATGGAAGATAACTATTTTGCTCATGAAACTGCAGTTGTTGATGAAGGATGTAATATTGCATCTGGAACAAAGATTTGGCATTTTTCACATTTAATGACAGGTTGTGTTATAGGTGAAAATTGTAATATCGGCCAGAACGTAGTAGTATCACCGGATGTTGTTCTTGGTAAAAACGTAAAAGTGCAAAACAACGTGTCTATTTACACAGGTGTTATTTGCGAAGATGATGTATTTTTAGGACCATCGATGGTATTTACTAATATCACAAACCCGCGTAGTGGAGTTATTCGCAGAGGGCAATATACTCGTACATTAGTAAAAAAAGGAGCAAGTATTGGGGCTAATGCAACAATTGTTTGTGGATATGATATAGGAGAATATGCATTTATTGGAGCTGGTGCAGTAGTTACAAAAGAAGTTCCACCATATGCCTTGGTAGTAGGAAATCCTGCCCATCACGTAGGTTGGATGAGTGAGTTTGGGCATCGGCTTAATTTTGATGATAAAGGATTTGCCGTATGTTCCGAAAGCAATGAAAAATATCAATTAAAAGATAATTCCGTTAGAAAAATTGATTAACCGATTGGAAATTAAATTATTCGTTTTACAGTTCTCAATAAAGATATAGACTACTATGAAAATACTTGTTACTGGTGGTACAGGATATATTGGTTCTCATACTGTTGTAGAACTACAAAATAAAGGGCATGAAGTTATTATTGTTGACAATCTTAGTAATTCAAGTGCTGAAATTGTAGATAAAATTACCTTGATTACAGGCATTAAACCTGACTTTGAGATATTCGATCTTACTGACATTGAACTTACTTCTGATTTTTTTAAACGTCATAATGATATTGCTGGTGTAATACATTTTGCAGCGTTTAAGGCCGTTGGGGAATCCGTTCAGGAACCTCTACTTTATTATCATAACAACTTAACTTCGTTAATAAATATACTTCAGGGGATGAAAAATAATGGAATACATAATATTGTTTTCTCATCCTCGTGTACTGTGTACGGTCAACCAGACGAGCTTCCGGTTACTGAAAATGCTCCTATAAAAACTGCTGAATCACCTTATGGAAACACAAAGCAAATTTCTGAGGAGATTATCAAGGATACTTCAAAGGTGAATGATCTTCACGCAATTGCATTGCGTTACTTCAACCCTATTGGAGCACATGAAACTGCTATAATTGGCGAATTACCATTAGGAGTACCTAATAATTTAGTTCCGTTTATTACGCAAACAGCTATTGGTATACGTGAGTACTTAAGAGTTTTTGGAGACACCTACCCTACTCCTGACGGAACTGCGATTAGAGATTATATTCATGTTGTCGACCTTGCAAAAGCACATGTTATTGCAGTAGACAGAATGATCAATAACAAAATGAAAAATAATTTTGAAGTTTTTAACCTTGGAACAGGTAATGGATATTCAGTTTTGGAGGTGATCAAGTCATTTGAAAAAGTTGCAGGTATAAAACTGAATTATAGTATAGTTGACCGCCGTGAAGGTGACATTACACAGGTTTGGGCAAATCCAGATTATTCTAATAAAGAGCTTGGTTGGAAAGCTGAAAAAGGCATAGATGAAATGACGCTTTCGGCTTGGAAATGGGAAAAAGCATTAAGAGAAAGTACTAAGTAATCCTTATACAAGTTTCAAGTGGATTATTTGATTGAGTTTATTGAAAAATACAAGATAAATGAAAAAAATACTCATTACCGGAGCAGCCGGATTTATTGGATCACACGTTGTTAGATTATTTGTTAACAAATATCCTGATTATCAAATTTTCAATCTCGACAAACTCACTTATGCCGGGAACCTTGAAAATTTGAAGGATATTTGGAAAAAGTCAAATTACGATTTTATTCTAGGAGACATTGTAGATGGTGATTTTGTAATGGACCTTTTTAAAGAATATCAATTTGATGGAGTTATACATCTTGCAGCTGAATCGCATGTTGATAGATCGATTGAGAATCCAATGGAGTTTATTATGGCTAACATTGTTGGGACTGTAAATTTACTTAACGCGGCACGCCACATTTGGGATGGTAAGTATGATGGCAAGCGATTTTATCATGTATCCACAGATGAGGTATATGGTTCTTTGGGTAATGAAGGGTTCTTTTATGAAGATACACCTTATGATCCACACAGCCCATACTCAGCGTCAAAGGCAAGCTCCGATCATCTTGTTAGAGCCTATCATGATACGTATGGATTACCAATAACAATTTCAAATTGCTCAAATAATTATGGCCCTAATCAATTCCCTGAAAAACTGATACCATTATTTATTAATAATATTCGCCATAACATTCCTTTACCTGTATACGGCAAAGGTGAAAACGTACGTGACTGGCTTTATGTCATTGACCATGCTCAAGCTATTGACCTAATTTATCATAATGGTGCTGATGGTGAGACATTTAACATTGGTGGCCATAACGAATGGACAAATATTGATTTGATAAAAGTTGTCTGCAAAGTTATGGATGAGAAACTTAACCGCGAACCGGGCACATCAGAAAAACTAATAACTTTTGTAACCGATAGAGCTGGTCACGATTTACGTTACGCAATCGACTCATCAAAACTTCAAAAAGAATTGGGATGGCAACCATCACTTCAATTTGAAGAAGGAATTAATTTAACAATTGATTGGTATTTAAATAATCAAGATTGGTTGGATAATGTTACGTCAGGTAATTATCAGAAGTACTATGATGAAATGTATGGGAACCGATGATCAATAATAAAATCTTACTAGTTTTCGAGTGACTCCCGATAGATTTCCATTCCCTCAGAAGCTAACTTATTAATTGTTGGATTTAGAATAAATGAACTTATATGCCATTGAAATCCAAACTGTTTGCTTATTTCAGTTTCCAGTGTAACTGCAGCCAATGAATCAATCCCATACGACATAATATTCTTGTTAAGATCAATTTCCTTACGTTGGAAATTTTGATTTCGTATTATCCAATTTATAATCCATTCCTTAATAGCTCCTTCTGATGGAGTAGTTTCTTCAATATTAATTGTTTCTTGAGTATTACTTTTTTGCTTTTCCCACGCCGCAACTATATTCAAATCATCATGCAAATATTCGTATTTTGTTTGACGATGCTGGATCTTACCACTTGAAGTTATTGAGATACTTCCAGTTTTTATTAGTACAACTGAATGAACATCCAACATATGTTCTTCTGCAATTACCTCTCGCATCCTAGCAATAATTTCATTATGATCAACATTACGTAGTGCAGTACGTTCAAGCTCCTGGACTATAACAAGTTTCTCAACATTATCATCTGTAATGGAAAATGCAGCACCTCCATTACGTCTTAATTCTGGAATACCATTTTGAATACTAAACTCAATATCATTTGGATAAAAATTAATTCCTCTAATAATTATCAAATCCTTAATTCGTCCTGTAATGTACAATTCATTATCATGAAAGAAACCCAGATCACCTGTGCGCAAAAAAGGTCCTTGATTAGTATCAGAAATAATTGCTCCAAAAATGCGTTCGGTTTCTTCCGGCTTATTCCAGTATCCAGCGGCTACAGTCGGTCCACTTATCCATATTTCACCAACTTTATCTTTTGCGGTTCTTTTCAAAGAAATTGGATCAATAACCTCTATTACCGTTTCCATCCAGGTATGTCCACAACTAACAAGACTTGTTCCTGCTTCATCTTCCTCCTCTAATACAATTATCTGATTGTTGCTCAGGGCCTTTGAATCAACATTTAAATATTTGGGTGGAGATTTATAATACCCACCAGTAACTATTAATGTTGTTTCTGCCATTCCATAGCATGAATAAAACTGTTCTTCTTTGAAATTTGATACTGCGAACTTTTTTGAGAATAGCTTGAAAGTTGATTTTCTTATTTGTTCAGACCCACTATACAATACTTTTAGCGTACTAAGATCAAGGTCACGACATTCTTCATCAGTTATCTTTTGCAAACAATAATTATATGTAAAATCTGGACCTCCACCAATAGTACCACCATATTTATCAATTGCTTTGAGCCAATTAAGTGGCCTTTTAAGAAACTCAGTCGGTGGCATTCCTATATTTACTGCACCCAGATAAGCTAGTTGCAATAATCCACCTATTAGTCCCATATCATGAAAAATAGGGAGCCAATGAACACCAACGGTATTACTATCTAAACCCATCGCTTGTCGTATATACTCGGAATTATACAGCAAATTCAACTGTGTAACTAATACTCCTTTCGAATTACCTGTTGAACCAGACGTATACTGCAATAATGCGATATCACCTGGCAATATTTTAGATTCGTGAAAGTCAAAAGCCAAATTATCATTTATTTCCTCATAGACAATCCAAGTAATCTGCACCAGAACATCATCATCTTTAAAATTACGTTGTATATCATTATGTACTTGCTTTGAAACCAAACAAATGGCAGCACCAGAATCCTCAATAATTGTATATATCCTATCAATACCCTTGTTCCTTCTTGGCGGATAAGCCGGAATAGCAACAAATCCAGAGTAAAAACATGCATACATCGAAGCTACATAAGATAATCCTGGCTGAAACAATAATAACACACTATCACCTTTAGACCCATGATTCTGCATTGCGGCTCCAAGTGCCTTTGACCGTGTTTCGAGTTCTAGAAATGTAAGCGATTCACTTTTATTAACTCCATCTGAAAGAAAGCGAAATACAATATGACCAGGGTTTGATGCTGCTCTGTTTTTTATAACATCGATATATGTAGAACATTGGTTTACAAGAGGATCATCATTGTTTTTCAAAAAGGAGTAAGCCATAAATTAACTTTTGAAGTGCAAAAATAGTTTTTTGGTACAACTTCATCATCTCGTAATTCATTTTATCTTTGCGAAACATTAAAAGTGAAGAAACACTTATACTCATTTTGATAAGTTATGAGAAAAAAAAGTAGAAATAAAAATACCTCAGCTTTAAACGAAAATAAGCTAATACTCATTTTTAAAATTATTTTAATAGCGCTAACATTTACATTCTATTATAATACTATTTTCAACCATTTCTCTCTGGACGATCATCATATTAATAGTAATAATCCCCAAACTGTAAAAGGGATAGCGGGTATCCCTGAGATTTTTACTACTTTATATAATGATAATGATGGTCAAACGTTTGGTTATCGCCCTATAGTTAGCACAAGCTTTGCCCTTGAATATCAGTTTACTGCCAACCTAGATTCAAATCCTTACATTAGTCATTTTATCAACATTCTGCTATATATATTAGCCGTCTTGGTACTTTTCAAAGTGTTAAGGAGGTTGTTTGCCGGATATAATCTTTGGTTTCCTTTTTTAATTACAGTAATGTTTTTGGCTCATCCTACTCATACTGAGGTTGTAGCTAGTCTGAAAAACAGAGACGTGCTGTTCAATTTTATTTTCTCATTCATTGCCATATGGTACTTTCTGAAATGGATCGATAAAGACAAAGTTGTGTATCTCTTTTTCGGAATGGTTAGTTTTATTTTAGCATTACTGTCAAAAGAAACTGCAATTGTACAACTGGCTGTTTTTCCACTTGTTATTTATTTTTTTACTGATGTGAAATTAAAGAAACTTAGCATCTTCACTCTGGCAATTATTGGGATAGTAATATTGGTTTTTATTACCAGATTAATGATTCTTCCTGATGCTGTTAGAGATATTAGATTATGGGAAAATCCACTCATAGGAACCGACAATTTTATGCTTCATATTAGTACTGCATTTTATGTACTTGGTTTTTATTTAAAGATGCTTTTTATACCATATCCTTTGCTTTATTACTATGGTTACAATATGATACCAATTGTTGGGTGGAGCAATCCTTGGGTTCTTATTTCTCTAATTATATGCTTGGCCTTGTTGTTATTTGCATTAGCTAAAATTAAAGAAAAGAAGATATTATCATTTGCCATTCTTTACTTTTTCATTAACATATCTATGTATGCCAATATTGTTGCTCCTGTACCTGGCATTGTCGCCGATAGATTTGTTTTTTTTGCAACCATCTCATTTGCAATATTTATTGTATGGCTATTCTTTAAAGTCTTTAGGATTCCTCTTTTGAGGTCAGAAAAGAATAAAACAAGAATGATTTGGGTTGTTTTATCAATGCTATTAATTATTGTACCGTACGGTTATTATGTTCATGCCCGTAATATACAGTGGGGTACACAATACAGTTTGTATAAAGCAGATATGCCCAAACTATGGAATTCAGTAAAAGCTAATAACCTTTTTGCTCATGAGTTGATGAAAAAAGCTAACCATGAACTTTCAAAACCTGTTAATCCATATAAATTTATAATTGGCTTGATTGATAATGCTGAGAAACATTACAAACAAGCATTGAATCTCGACTCAACACATGCTTCATCATGGAATAACTTAGGTATTATTTATTCAAAAATACATGGCAATCAGGCAAAACTCAGAGTCCAAAGTCATATTAAATTCAACAAACCGGAAAAAGCGGAAAGTGAAAAAATAAACTCACAAAATTATTTTAATACTGCCATTGGTTATTTTCACAAAGCTATATACTTTAAGCCAAAATATGGCAGTGCACTTTTTAACCTGGCAAATGCTTATGAGTTGCAAAACCAGTACGATTCTTCAATCGTCTATTTTCAAAAGGCAATTGAAGCCGATGGTGGAAAATTAGTTAGTATGTCACGACTTGCCAATGCTTACTATTTAAATGACCAGCGTGAGAACGCAGTTAACCAGAACAAAAAGATAATTACTGCCTATCCCAAAAGCGATATGCCCTATATTAATTTAGGTAATTATGCCTATAATGATAAAGATACTGTCAATGTACTATTAAATTACAAAGAGGCAGTTAGATTAGGAACAAATCCTAAAGTAGGCGAATTGTTGAGTAAATATTACTTGTCGATTGGTGATGAACAAAATGCCAGATACTACTACAGAAAATCGCAAGAGGCTGAACAGTTGCTTAAGAAAAAGAAGAAATGATATTATGCAAAATACAATAAAGGACATAAGCTGCTATTTTCCAGATAAAATTCTTACGAATGAGGATCTACAGAAGGAGTTTCCTGGATTAAAACTACCGGAACTAACCAGACTAACAGGTGTTACGCAACGACATATATGCGCTAAAAATAAAACTTCTGTTGATATGTCTGTTGCGGCGGCCGAAAAACTTTTTCGTGAAAGCAATATAAAGAAATCAGATATTGACTTCATTATATTTTGCTCAGCTGGGGGCGACTATATCACTCCTGCTTCAGCATGCATAATTCATGACCAGCTTGGTTTACCAACAAATTGTGGCGCTTTTGACTATAATCAAGGCTGTACGGGATATATTTATGGATTAAGTATGGCCGACAGCATTATTTCCGCTGGTAATGCAAAAAATATATTATTGATAACATCCGAGGCTATTACCAGCACTATTCATCCAAAAGATAGCAGTAACAGAGCAATATTTGGTGATGCGGCAACTGCTTCAATAATTACTAAGAACAAGGATAACAGTAGATTTGGAAAGTTTATTTTTGGAACCGACGGCAGCAAATACGACAGAATAATTATTAAACACGGACGCGAACGATTTCCGCTTCCTAAATATTCCGAAGAAGACAAAATAGATAGCTATGGCAATATTAGAAATAATGCTAATTTCTATATGGATGGCTCTGAAGTCTTTAATTTTTCAGTTACTAAAGCACCTGAACTTGTTTCCCAACTGCTTGATGACAACGGTTTAAAGTTTAATGATATTGACTTCTTTGTATTCCATCAGGCAAACCAAATCATTCTTGAGACCATTGGAAAAAAATTGAAAGTTCCTGACAATAAACTAATTATTGATATTGAAACCACCGGTAATACAGTTTCATCAACAATTCCTATCGCATTAAAAAATTCTATCGATCAGGGAAAAATTAAGCGTGGTAGTATATTACTAATTGCTGGTTTTGGAGTTGGCTTTTCCTGGGGCGGAACTATTCTCAAATTTTAACAAGTCTTTTTAAAATCTCTTCTATAAGCTCTTGCATACTTTTTTTAGAATCAGTGTTAAAATCGTCACTAATTCTGTTGGCTATAATATCGCATACAGTTAGTGCATTATGTCCTAGCATTGCAGAAAGTGCATATAGAGCAGAAGTTTCCATTTCAAAGTTTGTTACTTCCAATCCGTTATGTTTAAAATGCCGGGCCCTTTCAATCAAAGTATTGTCCTGTACCTTAAGTCTTAATTCACGTCCTTGTGGTGCATAAAATCCAGGTGCGGTTAAAGTTATCCCTTTACGCCATCCATATCCAACTTTTTTAAGAAGATATTCAGAACCTCTTACTGCATATGGCGTTGGAAGATTACTGTCCCATTCAAGTTGCTTAATAAAATTTGATGTAAGTTCATGGTCAATAATATCAACACCAATTTCATAAAAATAGGCAAGACCGTCAAAACCAAGTCCATATTCCGATACGATGTATGAGTTAACAACATGAATATCAGATTGTAAAGCACCAGATGTTCCGATTCTAATAAGGTTCAATACAGTTTTTTCGCTTTTCTCAATCTTCAACATCAGATCAATATTAAAAAGTGCATCAAGTTCATTAACAACAATTTCAATATTATCAGGTCCCATCCCTGTTGACATTACTGATAGTCTTTTTCCCTTGTAGGTTCCGGTTACTGTGTTAACCTCTCTATTTTGCTTCTCTAATTCTATTGTCTCAAAAAAACTAGCAACTAAGTTAACTCTCCCAGGATCACCAACAAGCAAAACTGTTTCAGCTACATCTCCAGGGAAAAGGTTTAAATGGTAAATAGATCCATCCCCATTCAGTACTAAATCCGTTTCTTTAATAGAGGTCATATATTTTCTGTAAAAAGAATAAGTAATTTTGCAAATATAATATTTAGCCAAATAATAGCATTATCACAAAAAGCTTAGTTGTAAGACCCGAAAATTGATTTTAATGAATAGCCAATTTTTAAACTTAAATGAAAGAAATTAAAGCAGAGATAATTAGTATTGGTGATGAGTTACTTATCGGCCAGGTTGTAAATACAAACGCATCCTGGATAGCATCCGAATTAGTTAAGAACGGAATTGAAGTAGGCAGGATAACTGCAATTAAGGATTCAAAAAGCGAGATATTTGAAGCTCTTAACTCGTCAATAGAAAATATCGTTCTATTTACTGGTGGATTGGGTCCAACAAAAGACGATATCACAAAAGGTGTTCTTTGCAATTATTTTGATTCCAAGCTAATATTTCATACTCCAACTTTCGATCATATTAAGTCTCTTTTTGGTAAAAGAAACTATCCTGTAACAGAAGTAAATAAAAATCAAGCTCTAATTCCTGATAAGTGCATTCCCCTTTTCAATCAATATGGTACTGCACCTGGAATGTGGTTCGAAACTGATGCTAAAGTTGTGGTATCAATGCCAGGAGTTCCTTTCGAAATGAAGTCATTGGTTACTAACGAATTAATTCCAAGATTAAAACAAAGATTTCAAGCTAAAAATATTATTCATCGTACTATAATGACGATTGGAGTGGGTGAATCCATGCTTGCTGAGAAGATCGCGGATTGGGAAAATGATCTACCAAACCACATCAAACTTGCATACCTACCACAACCTGGAATTGTTAGATTAAGGCTTTCTACCCAAAGTAATAATTATGATAGTTCATTCTCTGAGATAGAAAGTCAGATTAGTAAACTTCAAAATATAATTCCTGATAAAATTTTTGGATTTGATGATAGTAGTCTGGAAGAAGTTGTTGGAAATCTATTAGCTGAAAAAGGCAGAACTCTTTCAACGGCTGAAAGTTGTACTGGAGGATATATTGCTCATTTGATAACTAGTATCGCTGGAAGTTCAAATTACTTCACAGGTTCTGTTGTTTCTTATGCAAATGATGTAAAGGTCAAGCAACTCAATGTTGAACCATCTGACATTGAAACATATGGGGCTGTAAGCAAGGAAGTTGTAGAGCAGATGGCTATTGGAGGAAGAAAGCTGCTCAACACCGATTATTGTTTGGCAACATCAGGTATCGCTGGACCAGATGGTGGAACTGAAGACAAACCTGTAGGATCGGTTTGGATAGCGTTAGCATCTCCGATGGAAGTTAAATCAAGACTATTTCA